>Ga0222718_10002626_pt1 | contig 15966 bp, 20 predicted proteins | sample C33_27DmetaG_FD_165045 | JGI IMG/M metagenome (GOLD analysis project Ga0222718, IMG submission 165045) | Estuarine water microbial communities from San Francisco Bay, California, United States - C33_27D | ecosystem: Environmental > Aquatic > Marine > Unclassified | place: USA: California... | reverse complement strand
GATACGGATATTTATCGTACCTGCCCGTCCGACAAGACTGCTCCAATAACGGTATGCAAATCCTATCCTTACTACTACGGGACAAAGACACTGGTCGTATGTGTAACTTAGTAGAAGATGACCGGGCTAATGATATGTACCAAGAGTTTGCTGACCGTGTGTACGATGAGCTAAGAGCGGACGGTGGTGTGCTTGCACAGGAATGGTTGAAGTTTGGCATCACTCGTAAGTTAGCAAAGCTCGCTGTTATGAACAGACCTTACGGTGCTACCCACTATAACTTAGTGCAAGATGTATTTAAAAGCATCGGTGTTAATCATAACTGGTCAAGTACTGGTGAGATGCTCACTGCTGTTATCTATTTATGTAAGATCGTCAACCGATTGGCAGACCAAGCGTGTCGTCCGGTCAACAGAGTGATGAAGTTCTTACGGGAAAGTGTACGAGCATTAGGATGTGACGAACCAATCACCTGGTCTACACCTACAGGATTTAAAGTAGTACAAAGCTACCGTAAGTTTAAGAAGCTAAAGGTTGAGTCTGTCTTTCAGAATATGAATATCAGTATCACAACAGATGAGCTGGCAGACACCATCGATCAGAAGGGACAATGCAACTCTATCACTGCTAACTTTATCCACAGCTTAGACGCTTGTATTGTACACCAAGTTGCTAATGAGGTTGACTTTGACCTCGCTACTATTCATGACTGCTTTGTGACACACGCTTGTAATGCTAGAAAGATAAACCAAATAGTAAGAGAGATGTATACAAAGACTTTCACCGTTGACCTCCTAGGCGAGTTCCGTGCGGAGCAAATCAACAACAACCCAGAAGCAGTACTGCCTGATGTGCCGGAGCTTGGAGACTTAGATGTGTCCGCAGTAAAACGCCAGCAGTATCTGTTATCTTAAACCAAATAATAAACACTGAGAAATATGACAGTAAAAGCACGTAAGAAACACGACATAATTAAAGCACGAGGCATCGCTAGATACGCCCACTTGAATGAACCAGATAAGAAGTTCGACCAAGAGTACGGTGTGTATAGTTGTGACTTAGTGATTACCGCTGCTGGTAAGCAGGAAATAGTAAACAAGATTAAACCTCTGTACGAACAGGAGTTGAAGGATGTTATGGACGCTCACCCCGGTAAGAAGATTGAGCAGAAAGGCTTACCTATAAAAGATATAGAAGACGGACAGTTCCTGTTACATTCTAAATTAAAAGGCGGCCACAAGAATAAAGTAACTGGTCAGGAATGGATATTCTCTGTTGCTTTGTTTGACTCTGCCGGGGAACCGTTACCAGAAGACGTACAAGTTTGGGGAGGCAGTGAAGTGAATCTAGCTTTCAGACCAAACTTTTATTATGTACCCTCTCTTGGTTTTGGTGTTAGGTTTGAGATACAAGCTGTACAAGTTATACAATTAAAGAACGGAGGAGTAGGTGGTGTAGCAGCTGATGCCTTTGGGTTCACTTCGGAAGAGGGATACATCGCAAACGGCGGTGAAAACTTAGACCAAGCATTCGATGCCGAAGAAGAGACAGCGGAAACGCTCACAGCCAACTTCTAATTACCGCTCTGGATTTGAAGCTAAACTAGCACACCAATTAAAGCGTGGTGGTGTTAGCTTCCAATACGAGTCGTTAAAGTTAGAGTACACAAAGATTGCTACCTACACTCCTGACTTCATACTACCTAATGGCATCATCATAGAAGCTAAAGGTTTATGGACGGTGGAGGATAGGAAGAAGCATCTACTAATACGAGAGCAACATCCACACCTAGACATAAGACTGGTATTCATGTGTGCATCTAACAAGATTCGTAAAGGAAGCGACACCACCTACGCTAAATGGTGTGACAAGAAAGGAATAAAATATGCAAACCAATCAATACCTAAATCATGGCTTTCACAGCAACCCATCAACCATGCAGTAAGTGCGGAAGTTCAGACGCCCTCTCCACCAACGACGACGGTAGCACCCATTGTTTCAGTTGCGACGATCACCGTGGAGCCGGACGAATGAAGAATGAATCTACCTCCCCAACACCGAGAGATTACCTACGAGGAGAACCACAATCCATAGCACGACGCAACCTCACCGAAGACACTTGTCGGAAGTGGGGGTACTGGTGTGGTGTTATGAATGGCGAGCCTGTACAGATAGCTAACTATAAAACACGGGACGGTAAAGTCTGCGGACAAAAGATTCGCACACCTAACAAGAAGTTCCACATCAAAGGAGAACTACTCGGCCTGTACGGTCAGCACCTGTGGCGAGACGGCGGTCGTCGTGTCATCGTAGTGGAAGGAGAGATCGATGCTCTTAGTACTAGCCAAGCAATGGATAACAAGTGGCCCGTCGTATCTGTACCGAATGGAGCAGGAGCAGCTAAGAAATATGTAGCTCAAGCAATCGACTGGTTAGATCGGTACGAACAAGTGGTCTTCTGTTTTGATATGGATGATGTCGGACGGAAGGGAGCAGCAGAATGTGCAGCACTTCTCACGCCCGGCAAAGCACACATCGCAGAGATACCACTGAAGGACCCGTCTGATATGTTGGTAGCAGGACGATCGAAGGAGTTAGTCAGTTGCTTGTTCGATGCACGTGAGTACAGACCAGACGGCATCGTAAACGGTAAGGAGTTGTGGGATGTTATAGCGGACAGAGAACACAGTAAGTCTATACCTTATCCGTACAGCGGGTTGAATGAGCTGACTCTTGGACTGAGACAAGGAGAACTAGTAACCGTATGTGCGGGTAGTGGGATTGGGAAGTCCTTGTTCTGCCGTGAGGTCGCTCATCATATCTTAGGTTTAAATGAGAAGGTAGGATACATAGCACTTGAGGAGTCAGTCAGGCGGACGGCACTGGGTATCATGGGCATCCACATAAACAAACCTATCCACCTTGAGGAAGACGACACAAGTGAGGAGGTACTGCGACCTGCATTCGATGAGACGGTAGGTAACGGAAACTTCTACACTTACGATCACTTCGGCAGTATGGATAGCGACAACCTACTAGGTAAGATAAAGTACTTGGTCCGGGGGTACGATTGTAAGTGGATATTCTTGGACCACCTCTCTATTGTTGTTAGTGGTATCCAAGGAGACGACGAGCGACGGTTGATCGACAACACCATGACCAAGCTTAGGAGTCTAGTTGAAGAGACAGGGTGTGGTATGGTACTTGTATCTCACTTGAAGCGTGTCGATAGTGGACACGAAGAGGGTGGACGAGTAAGTCTGCACCACCTAAGAGGTAGCCAAGCAATCGCACAGCTGTCGGACATGGTGATAGGATTGGAACGCAACCAACAATCAGAAACAATAAGCAACGAGACACGAGTCCGAGTACTGAAGAATAGATTCAGCGGACAGACAGGACACTGCGACACTTTGTATTACAGCGGTGATACAGGTAGATACACTCCTGATGTGTTCAAACCAAACGATGAAACCAATAACCCATTCTAATTATGTATAGACTAGGCAATGAAATGTTCCCAACAAAAACAAGTATCATAGGGCATCTATCTAAACGCTTACAAAGCTCAAAGATAGGGGAAGCTATAACGGAAGATGATGATATGTTTTGGTTGTTAAAAGATTTAGCTTATAACCATCCGAAGGGAGACGAGCTGATCGGCGACGGTATTCAAAACTTTTTCGTAGGTAAACCTGTTGAGTGGCCCGGTCGCTGTTTTTATTTACGTAGATGGGACGGCAGTATTACTGACTTCTCAACTAAAAAGGCTATTGATAACTCACCTTACTACCCAGAAGGATCAGAACTATGACACGAACACTATTCTTTGATATAGAAACCAACCCGATTAACGATTGGGCTACACTCTCTGACCTACACACCGTCCACTGTCTATCGATCTACGATCCTATGCTCCCTAAGATGATGACATTCCACGGGGAAAGTATCGAGCGTGGATTACTGGAGCTAACGAAAGCAGAACGTATCGTCGGACACAACATCATCGACTTCGATATACCAGCACTGAAGAAGCTGTACAACTTCTCACCACCACTGATTAAAGTACTGGATACACTTGTTGTTAGTCGCTGTGTATTTCCTGATCTGCGGAACGAGGACTTCGGACGGAACAACTTCGATAAAGCACTGGTTGGTTCACACAGTTTGAAAGCGTGGGGACACCGGATGGGCAAAGCTACGAAGATGACATACGGAGAAGAGGATGACGCATTCGAGGAGTACAGCGATGAGCTAAGGAAGTACTGCGAGCGTGATGTTATAGTTACTCAGCTACTCTACGACCATCTATTCAAACAGAATCCCAGCCGGGAGATGATAGCAATTGAGCATTGGTTCAAGTTTATTATCTCTATGCAAGAGCGACACGGCTTTAAGTTTGATCTGGATAAAGCAGATGTACTGACTGCCAAGCTTATGGGTATCCGAGCAAAACTTACCACTGACTTACAGAACGCTTGGAAACCTACCGAGATAGAGATGAAGAGTCCAGCAGGTTGGTCGCTTGAGGTACAGATGGAAGACGGTGTAGAGATTATCAATCGCAAGACAAAGAACGAATTGAAGCAGGAGCTGAAGAGTCGTGGATTAAAGCAGACGCTTGTCAAAGAAGCAGTGAAGACGGGCAACGCTGTGAAAGAGATACCGTTTAATCCTGGCAGTCGTAAGCAGATAGCTGAACGCTTGATGGGTCTTGGATATGAACTGCCCACGGAGAACGACGGAGTATCTTATAAGGTGGATGAAGCTGTATTGCGTGGTATCGACCATCCTATCGCTGGAGATTTGTTAATGTATCTGTTAGTACAGAAGAGACTGGGTCAGTTAGCAGAGGGACAACAAGCGTGGCTGAAGCTACAGAAGAACGGAGTGGTCCACGGTAGCGTCAACACCAACGGAGCAGTAACAGGTAGATGCACACACAGTACACCCAATGTCGCACAAGTACCAAGTGTACGGGCAGAGTTCGGATCGGAGTGTCGTGAGTTATTCAAAGCACGTAACGGTTACGAGTTAGTAGGGTGTGACGCATCTGGTCTTGAGCTTCGTATGCTCGCACACTACATGGCATTCTACGACGGCGGCGAGTACGCTAAGATTGTAACGGAAGGAGATGTACACACCGTCAATCAGAAAGCAGCCGGACTGGAGACACGTGACCAAGCTAAGACTATGATCTACGCACTGCTCTACGGAGCGGGTGACCACAAGATGGGAGAGATTATAGGAGGAGGAGCAAGAGAAGGACAACAGCTCAAGCGTAAGTTCTTCAGTAGTCTACCAGCACTTGCTCGTTTACAAGCTGATGTACAACGCAAGACAAAAGCAGGAGGGGAACTAAAGGGTCTTGACGGACGCATCCTTCCGGTACGAAGTAGTCACGCAGCACTCAATATGTTATTACAATCGGCAGGAGCTGTGTGTATGAAGGTCGCACTGATCCAACTGTTCCACAGGATTAACCAACTGAGATGGCAGCACGGCAGGGAGTACGCATTCGTAGCTAACATACACGATGAGTTCCAAGCTGAGGTGATACCCGATAAAGCACAAGCATTCGGACACTTAGCAGTTGAAGCAATCCGACAAGCCGGGAAAGAACTCAAGTTAAATGTACGATTGGACGGTGAGTTTAAAGTTGGAAAGAACTGGGCGGAGACACATTAAGATGGAAGAAGTACAGTACGACTTCTATACTACGGTTGCTAATCTCTACGATACCAAAGACTTAACCATGCCATCTTCAAACGCACAACGGATAGGAGCTATAGCTGAGACACGTTTCATAACTGAATGTTTAAATCGAGACTTTGAACCACACACTCCCGTAACTCCTATGCCTTGGGATTATATCGTGCACTGTCCAGCGGGTGATCTAAAGGTACAGATAAAAAGTACATCAGTTAGGGACCGAGCAGCTTACGCCGTGAACACAGGCAGTGGGTGTACACAGAAGGAACACATACCAGACATCGTGGACATCGTGGGTATCTATATATCTCCGCTCGATCAGTGGTGGATGATTCCCCAATCTGTTATAACAAGTAAGACATTGAAGCTATACCCTGACACACCTAGTAAATCTAAATATAAAAAATACCAAAACAATTGGAGTGCCTACTATGAGTAAAACCAAAACAACATTATTAATAGACGCAGATGTCCTAGCTTTTGAAGCAGCTGTTGTCGCAGAAGAATCAATACAGTGGAAGGATGAGATGTGGACAGTACACGCAGACATGGCATTAGCTAAAGCTCGTGTGGTCAATCGCATCGTAGAGTTCCAAGAGAACTTGAAGACGGAGAATGTCGTGCTGTGCCTGTCGGACCGTGCGAACTTCCGTCGTAAATTAAATCCTGACTACAAATCTAATCGTGCTAAGTCCCGCTTGCCTATCATCTTACGACAAGTAAAGCAGTGGATCATCGACGAGCTAGGTGGTGTGTTGTGGGCGAACCTTGAAGCGGATGATGTTATATCTATATTAGCTACCGATAAAGCAATGGATGAAGAGACTATCATCGTTAGCATAGACAAAGACTTCAAAGGAGTGCCGGGTATATACTACGACTATAACAAGGGAGAGTATCACCAACCAACAGAAGAGGAGGCAGATAACTTCCACTTAATACAAACAATAACAGGAGATGTAACGGATGGATTCAAAGGCGTACCCAAGATGGGACCAGTCACAGCTAAGAAAGTTTTAGATAAGGAAGGATACACATGGGACACTGTTGTAACATGTTACGAGAAAGCTGGACTCACTGAACAAGACGCACTGATGAATGCGTGGATGGCACGACTACTACGAGCAGATAACTACTGCTTCAGAACTAATACTATTAAAAGATTATGGACACCGAAGAACTACCAAACCAAGGATACACTAAAGATTTCTCAACAGGGGCTAAGCGTGACGGGGACATTGGACGGGGACGACCCAGCCTTATTCCTCCGGACGCCCTTCGACGTCTCGCAAAAAGATTTGAAGATGGCGGAAAGCTTTACGGAGACAACAACTGGAAACGAGGTTTCCCTTTAAGTAGATTATATGACTCGATGTTTAGACATTTGTTGGGGCTGGCTGAGGGGGACAACTCTGAAGACCATGCGGGTGCTATCTTGTGGAATGCGGCAGCTTGGTGCTGGACTGAAGAAAAGATTAAAGAGGGCAAGCTCCCGTCGGAACTGGACGATATAACATATAGAGATGAGTGAAGAAATAGTACTGCCCGCTCTGTCACAGGAGCTAATCAATAAACTTGACAAACTGTTCCCAGATAAATGTCCACTGTTGACAGACACAGATCGTGAGGTATGGTATAAAGTAGGACAAAGAAGTGTAATTAATTATTTACAACAGACTTACGACGATCAACTCGAACAAGATATAGTAACTAAACAAGTACAGAATTAGCCATGTGTTTCAGCCAACCTAAGATGCCCGCTATGCCGGAGATACCACCACCTCCCCCACCTCCAGCACCGCCTCCACCGCCACTCGCTATGGCTGAGAAAGCACCAACTAAGAGGGCTACTCAACCTACTAAGCGTCGTCGTGGTACGGCTCAAGTTACTGCTCGTCGTCGTCCCAGTATTGGAATGGGTGGAGGAAACGGGGGCACCGGAGTACAGCTTTTAAGTTAAATAAATAGTTATGAGAAGTTTAGATAAGAAAACATTACTTTTGAACGGCACTTCCCAAGCACCGGGTGCGGACTTTAATGTCGAGAGAGATAGGGGTTTTACATTTGTTATTACGACAACTGTATCTGGAGCAGCTACCGTAGACATTGAAGCTTGGATAGGCGGAGCTTACCACGTCGTTCACAGCGAAGACGTATCTGCCCTTGGGTCTATTCTGATCCGGGATGACATGGGTCACTACGAAAAGATCAGAGCTAATATCAGTGCGTACACAGCAGGAACCCACAGCGTCTACGCTACTGGTACTGTTGACTCTCTGTAATCTACAATGGCCCTTACGTTTCCAACGGGTACAAGGTATCCTAGTAACGTAGCCCTTTTACCTAATAGACTTATACGCCCCGCATTCGAGGAGCTGTATGGGTTTGATGCACAACAAGTTGTAGAGTTAGCAATTCCTGATATAGCTGTTGTTCAGTTCGGGGATGACGGTGCAACTATAAGCACGACCGGGGTAGACAGAGCAACTAGCTATACTTACGAAAGAGATACAGACTCTGGGTTCTCTAGTCCCACGACTATATCTAGCGGTACATTAGATTTAACTGTAAACGATACAGGCCCACTATCTAAAACTGTTACACATTACTACAGGATAATAGCTACAGACGGCACGCTTACTTCGACATCAGCTACCGCTTCTATTATTATTCCTGCTGATTTTACTACATCGTCGTTAATACATAATCAAAACATAGCCAACGCAGTCAACACCCTTACTCTTACAATACGACCAGAGGTAGATATAACAAACGGCACGGTGACATTGACCGGACTCGATGCGTCGCAGACACCGGACAACGCAGCTCTTAGTGTAACAAGCACAAGTAATATATTCAGTACAACTGCTGACTGGACGCAATCCACAGGCACTCTTGTACTTACTGTATCTACAACAGTACCAAGCGGTAATAGCACGATAGTTACTTTTGATTTAACCAATCCATCCGACACTCCGAACAGCGGATCAACTGGTATTACATTGGATAGTGCGAATTACAATCAAGCATCTATTACTGGCGATTTCTTGTACACCGTTGGTCCTTTCACTGTAGCAGATACTACTAGGAATGAGTCGGTTATACTAGCGGACACTACCCGAACACAGTACACGATAGAGCAAGGAGCAGACACGCAGGACTTGTATGTATGGGACGGCAGTGCTTGGTATATTTTCAATAACGATTAAATAAAATAATTTAAAGATGGCTAATAAAAAGATTACCGAACTTACGGAGCTGACGACACCAGCAGGTGCGGACATCCTTGCGATTGTTGACGATATAGCAGGAACAGCAACTACCAAGAAAGTATCCGTTACCAACTTAATGGGTCAAGCATCTGCATCCAACCTGGCGAGCTACGACTTCAACGGAAACGCCATCAGTAACTTCGACGCTTCGATCAACGATCAAACAGGAACCACTTATGCATTGGTAGCTGGAGACAACGGTAAAGTAGTAGTACTTGATAACGCCTCTGCTGTAACTGTCACAGTACCAAGTGGTTTAGGAGCCGGGTTTAATTGTAGCTTCGTACAAAAAGGAGCAGGCCAAGTAAGCTTCAGTGCTTCAGGAACTACTATCAACAACAGACAGACCCACACCAAGATCAACGGACAGTACGGAGTAGCGAGCGTAGTTGCTTATGCTGCTGACACATTTGTTCTTGCTGGAGACACTGCTTCATAAAATATGTTTGTCTTGCCCACAGTTGGATTAGGTGTTATTGCTACTTTACTTGATAGTAGTTTTACTATTGAGGACACCGATACTGAATCTAACATCTTATCAACAACACCAACCAACCCAACCGGAGAAGTAACTATTAAATTTGGAACAGACACCAACGACCTATATATCTACGACGGTTCCGGTTGGTATATCTTCAATAACAATTCATAAAACATGAGTACAATTCAAGCTTACACAGACGCTACTCGACCTGCCGCTACCGCTAGTAATGTAGGTCTAACTATATTTAATACAACCGATAAAGCTATTAATGTGTCGGACGGCACAGCTTGGCGAGAGTATAATAATGACGGAGCGGCAGTCTCTCCTATTTCTAACTCATATAATCTAAGTTTTGACGGCAATTTAGACATAGTAAATTTAGGCGTCCTTAATAGTTTGTTAGATGACTACACCAATTCAGTTAGTGTTTGGTTTAAACTAGATAGTGCAACGGACACCGACCCTTATCATTTATTTGGGTTAGATAATGCAAGTGCTTCTACAAGAGGTATCAGGGTTTTAAAATTTTACGATACTGGTGCTTTAAAACATGGTTTGGAGTTTTCTGTTTACGATGATGACTCAGGTGCTTCTTATCTTTATGAGCAGATCAGATGTGAAATAACCCCTGATACAGCTTGGCATAATGTTGTTGCTACTCATTACATAGACCCAAGCAACGCTGCTAATAATAGGTTGAAGCTTTATTATGATGGTCAGGAGTTAACCCCATACGATGAACAAGCAGCAGGTACATTAAACGCATTAGCTAAACCATCATCTTTAAATTATACTGTCGGTGCTAGGAACACTACTTCACCTGCTCTTATTTTTGAAGGTGATATAGACGAGGTAGCTTTTTGGGATGTTGAATTAGATGCCGCAAATGCCGATCAAATTTACAATTCATTAGGAGGCGGACCGTTTGATCTTTCTAGCAATGCTGGCAACTACAACCAATCAACTAACTTGAAAGGATGGTGGAGATTTGAGAATAACGGTAACGATGAAACGGGTAATAGTTCTACGGCTACTGTTAGCGGTGCCTCTTATGTATCTAACTCCCTCTAAGAATTATGAATTATATAATAGTAAATACTTCTGACTTAGACTCCATTGATTTCGCTGACATGGCAGTACTTAAAGACTATGTGCGAAAAAGTTTAGACGGAACACAGGCACTCCTTAAATACTCCGGCAGTCAACCGTTTAGCGTACTAGGTACTACTGAATACAGCTTGGAAGAAATTAAACCAATCATGCGTAGTGCCGAGTGGTTTGACGCTGACGAACCTATCTAAGGTATGCACGAAACAGCCCAAGGGCTATATCATTCGTTGGAGAACCAGCGGTGGTCATTCTTAGACAGAGGACGTACATCTTCTGAGCTTACACTTCCTTATGTCTTACCACCGGACGGGCATAACTACGCCACTAAGTACTACACACCGTACCAAGGTATAGGAGCTAGAGGTGTACTTAATCTTAGTAGTAAGCTATTGCTCGCACTGCTTCCACCTAACGCTCCCTTCTTCCGTCTTGTTATAGATAAGTATGAGCTGGACAAAGCAAAGCAAGACCTCGGCGTAGAAGGAGCTGAACAACTACGTACTGACTTAGAGAAAGCATTGTCTGATGTAGAGCGTAGCGTATCACAGGAAGTAGAAGTACAGAACTTCAGGAACGGTATCTTTCAGGCACTCAAGAACTTACTTGTTACTGGTAACTCTTTGTTATATCTCCCGGATGAGGGTGGTATGAGAGTGTTCAAGCTGGATCGTTATGTTGTGAAGAGAGATCCAATGGGTAACGTTACACACATAGCTATTAAAGAAACAGTAGCTCCTATGATGCTTCCTGAATCCGTAAGAGAGGAAGTATATCGCCAGGAGAAAGAGAACAGTTGTGATCTATACACAGCAGTAGTTAGAGAAGATGACCACTTCAATGTTTACCAAGACGTCAAGGGTATGCTCATCGAAGAAAGTGTGGGTAAGTATCCGATTGAAAAGTCCCCGTGGCTCCCTTTACGCTACACCCAGATTGATGGAGAGGACTACGGCAGAGGATTTGTTGAGGAGTACCTCGGTGACCTCAAGTCGTTGGAAGCACTTACAAAAGCAATTGTCGAAGGTAGTGCAGCTGCTGCTAAGGTATTGTTCATGGTCAACCCGAACGGTACAACAAGATCAAGAACATTAGCAGAAGCACCTAACGGAGCAATTGTACAAGGTAGTGAAGCAGATGTATCGGTGTTACAACTTAATAAGTTCAATGACTTCCGTACTGCTCAAGCTACTATGGCTGGTATAACAGACCGATTGAGCCAAGCATTTTTACTGACATCCGGAGTAGTTAGAGACGCAGAACGTGTAACAGCTGAGGAGATAAGAATGCTCAGTCAAGAGTTAGAAGCTGCACTTGGCGGTCTTTACTCTTTGTTATCACAGGAGCTACAGCTGCCCATCGTCAGTCGTTTAATGGATAAGATGTCTAGGAGTAAGAGATTACCTAAGATACCAAAGGACATCGTTAAACCTACTATTGTTACCGGAGTGGAAGCACTTGGTCGCGGTAATGATCTGAATAGATTGGATATGTTCCTTGCTGGAGCTAACCAGATAGTAGGACCACAAGCTGTCAATCAATACTTAAACGTCAGTGATTACTTCAAACGCAGAGCTACTGCCTTGGGTATCGAGACGGAAGGATTGATAAAGACAGAAGAAGAAATTCAACAAGCTATGCAACAGCAACAGATGATGGAGATGGCACAGAAGCTCGGAGCACCCGCAGTCGCACCTGCCATCAATGCCGCACAGGAGCAGTACATGGCACAACAAGAACCACCACCTCAAGAGGAATAACAAATGGCTGAATTACACCGAGTAGAGATCAATGAGAAAACCCCTGGAGAAATCGAACCCGAAGAGAAGAACGCAAGCACCGAAGCAGAGACGCAAGTCGAGGAGCAACAAAGCGACCGCCCGGAATGGCTCCCCGAAAAGTTCAAAGACCCGGCGGACATGGCGAAAGCGTACTCCGAGTTGGAGAAGAAAATGGGAGCAGGGGCTGAAGAAAGTACGGAAGAGTCTGAACAAGTTGAAGAGAAAGCTGAGGACAACGAAGAACAAACTGAAGAGAACACTAGTGAAGCATACAAAGCAGTTGCGGAGGCAAGTAAAGAGTTCTTTGAAAACGACGGTCAACTTAGTGAGGAAACTTATAACGCTTTAGAGAAAGCCGGACTACCCAGAGATTTAGTTGACAGCTACGCAGCTGGTCAGCAAGCATTGTTAGCATCTGAAGAAGGACAAATCAAAGGCGTGGCTCAAGGCAACTACGATGCGATGGCTGAGTGGGCGAATGAGAATTTACCACAAGAAGAGATCGATGCTTTTGATGAGGCGGTCACCGGAGGTACAATTTCGCAAGCTAAGTTAGCCGTTCAAGGACTGTACGCACGTTATCAAAACGAAGTAGGTGCAAAGCCTAAGCTTACACAAGGTGCAGTAGCGGGTGCGTCGACCATACCATTTAAAAGTATTCAGGAATTAGCCCGTGCTCAATCTGATCCCCGGTATAAAAGCGGAGATAAAGCATATCACGAAGAGATTGACAGGCGGTTATTAGTGAGTAAGATTTAGGTTATATTCATTGTATAGGTAGTTAAATACATTAGCCCCTAGTGTCAGTTTATTGGTTTGCTGATGCTAGGGGTTTTTCGTTATGTTTAAGAATATGGCAACGGAACTAGGTGAGAATGTACAAGTAAAAGCAAACCTTGCATTCATGGCTAAAGTGATAGCTATAGTCGGAACGTGTGTGTGGGGATACTCTGTAGTGTGGAATAAACTGATGGTACTGGACAGTAGCTTAGACCGTGTACAGCACGAAGGTACGTTATTGGGAGACTTGTCGGCACGGATGATGCACCTTGAGAAGTTTGCAGAACAATCTAAAGCAGACCTCAACCATTTACTAGAGATGCAGGACTCCCCTATAACATCTGACTATCAACAGTTTGAGCGGTTGCGTTACTTAGAGAAAGAAGTAGATAGACTGCGGGCTAAGTTTGACAACATGATGTATATAGCGAGGTGAAAAGATGGGTGAGTTACTTATGTTATTTATCACGGGCGGTGGTAGCACTGCTATGGGGGCGATTCTTAAAGGTGTGTTCGGATATATCTTTGAAGCAAAACAGAACAAGCATGATCTTGAAATGGCGAGAGAAGCTCGTGCGTCTGATAATTTCCTTAGACTACAAGCTGAAATCGCTAAAGGAGGTACTGGTGAGTTTGTTTCTTTTACTCGTCGTATACTTGCTGTTATCGGGGTGTCTACGCTCTGTGCGTGTATCGTCCTCTGCACCCTCTTCCCCACCGCAGAAATCGTCACCCTTACCAACGCAGACGGCGAGGGAGTCAACGAGTTCTTCTTCGGACTCATCAGCTTTCAAGCGAATCAAGAACCAATATCTATTTCTTCTGGACACATCAGCCTTATGGGATGCACGGTAATATTGCCTTGTATCTTAGGTTTCTACTTTGGACCAAGCGGTCGAAGAGGTTGACAGTCAAGCACTTTTTGTTTTTACTAATAGTTAAATTTAATCGACAACTAGCAACAACTAGTCCCTCGACCCGCTGCGGCGGACAATCCTGTGAAGACGAACGAAGTGAAAGTCACCCTGGTAATCATAATCACATTCACACACAATTAACATAGGAGATCATATATTATGGCAAATGGAAATACTTCCCCCAGTCGTGTAGGTCTTGCTGAGGGCGGATCGGACAACGATCAATTGTTTCTCAAGAAGTTCAGCGGAGAGATTCTGCAAACCTTCGAGGAGTCCAACGTCTTCAAAGCACTGCACACTATCAGAACAATCGAAAGCGGAAAGTCTGCTCAGTTCCCAGTAACTGGTATCGCTTCTGCTAACTACCACACTCCCGGTGAAAACATCGCCGACGGTGGTAACAGCTACCTCAGCGACATCAAGAAAACTGAGAAGATCATTAACATCGATAAGATGCTTGTTGCTTCTACTTTCTTGGCTAACATCGACGACGTAAAGAATCACTACGACATTCGTTCAGTATACGCTAACGAGTTGGGTAAAGCTCTTGCCGTCCGTTTCGATACTGCTCTTGCTAAAGTGTTCATGGCAGCTGCTCGTCAATCCGCTAACTTGTCTCAAGTAGGAAAAGCAGGTGGACAGCTCGACGTAGCTAACAACGACTTCTCAGCTCCCGATACTCCAGGCACTCCTGCTGCTATCACTGGTGCTCAACTCGTTGCTGCTTTCTTCAGTGCTGCTCAAAAGCTCGACGAGAATGACGTTCCTTCGGACGGTCGTTTCTGCGTTCTTCGCCCACAAGAGTACTACAAGTTAGTAACTGGTGCTGACGCTTCCAATAGCTTCAACCTTCTGTCTGCCGTTAACTCGGACATCGGAGGTCAAGGAAGCATCGCTCAAGGTACCGTTCCTCAGATCGCTGGTATCAGCATCTACAAATCCAACCACATCCCATCAACTGACCTCAGCGGTACTTCTACTGGTGACGGAGATTCCTCCAATGATGTATTCGGTGTGAGCGGTGTTGGATACAATGGTGACTTCCGTAACAGCTTCGGGATTATCTCCCACTCTGCTGCAGTTGGAACCGTTAAGTTGCTTGATCTTGCTACCGAATCGGAGTATCAGATCGAGCGTCAAGGCACGTTGTTTGTCGCTAAGTATGCTATGGGTCACGGAGTTCTCCGTCCTGAGTGTGCTATCGAACTAGTAGCGTAACGCTCTTCTCTCGGTGTTGGGGAGGTCTGTGATTCGTTCCGCTCCCCTCCACTGATTATTTTATCTATACTTATCATGGCTCTGACGACTAAACTAAATGCAGTAAATACAATGATCAGTGTTATCGGGGAAGCCCCTGTTAATACTCTCGGAGGTACAGCCGTTCCTGTATCAGTCGTTCAAGCAGAAGCAGTCCTCGACGAAACCAGTAAAGCCATACAGTCAGAGGGTTGGCACTTTAATACGGAGCACGAGTACGTACTTACTCCCGATGCTTCCACGTCTAAGATTAACTTACCAAGCAATACATTAAAGGTAGACTTAGACCCACAAATTTATACAGACAGCGATCCAGTACAACGTGGACTTTTGTTATACGACAGAAAGAATCACACGGATGTATGGACGAAAGAGGTGAAAGCCTCTATTACTTTTGATTTAGCATTTACAGATATGCCTGAGCAGTTCCGTCATTACATCACCGTTAAAGCAGCTCGTATCTTTGCTAATCGATTCTTAGGCAGCAGAGAGATTGAAGGGTTTGCTTTGAGAGATGAGATAGAAGCGAAAGCACGGGCGATTGATAGTGACTCCGAGAATGCTGACCGTACTATCTTTGATAACTACAGCGTACTTAGAGTAATAGACAGATAAGAGATGCCTCTGTTAGTAAACAGTGTTCCCAATCTCGCACA
>Ga0222718_10002623_pt1 | contig 15986 bp, 7 predicted proteins | sample C33_27DmetaG_FD_165045 | JGI IMG/M metagenome (GOLD analysis project Ga0222718, IMG submission 165045) | Estuarine water microbial communities from San Francisco Bay, California, United States - C33_27D | ecosystem: Environmental > Aquatic > Marine > Unclassified | place: USA: California... | reverse complement strand
GGAAAGGCATTTTCATACTTTAGTATTATTGCAAAAAACTTTTTAATTTTATATAACAACGGAAACTATAAAAAATTTAAACGTCATACAAGTGTTGATGATGATGAAATTATTTACGAGAAAAAAGAATTAACAGTTAATCCAAAAAACGAAAATCAGAAAAAAGAATTAAGTGAGTTCGTAAGATTAATGATTAACTATTATGATAACAATCTAGAAAAGATATTTAAAAAACCACAAGAACTACAAATCGCAGCCGCAGTAGTTGAAATATTTCGAAGATGTGACAGCATAGAAAACTTTAATAAAAAAGCATTGTATCTATATATCCGTGAAATGACTAGTTGTAAGACACAAAGTATTACAAAAGTTGTAAACAAAATGAAAGATATACAGAGTCAAATTACAAAAGATTACCTAACTACAGGATATATTAAAGCAGATTAAACTATTATTCTATAAAAAATATATACATTTATATTTATATTTATGGAAAATGATACAGAAATTTTCAAGGGAAAAACATTCTCGTCTCTTGTTAAAGACATTTATTTTAATTCTAATCACAAGAAAGACCAAATTAACCAACTTATTAAGGATTTAAGAGAAATGGTTAAGGATGTAGGTTCTGCAACTGTTATTGCACCTATGATAAAAGACTACATTGATGTTGGAGTAAAAAATGACGACCAACTTGTTAAATTGTCTGCGGTGCTTCAAAGATTTATAGCAGGTACTTCAAACTCATCAGATGACTCAGGTGGTGGTTATGGACTAACTGATGCCGAAAAAGAAGAATTGCTTAATAATGTAAAAAAAGAACTTAATGATATCGAAGTTCAAAATAATGCAATAGATAAGCAACTAAGTGAAAAAATTGATGAGAAGTAATAATGGCATATACCAAGTTTACAAAAAAATCCGTAACTAAAGAACTCGGCACTAACCAACTAGTTACACAGAGAAAACTTTTCTCTTCCACACCTGATACAGTACAATTCTATGAACTTGAACCTGCGGTGGTTCTTGATGTTATTCGTGATGAAAAGCATCCAATATTTTCAGATAAAGAACTTTGCCCAAAGGTAAAATCAGACGAATGGCCTAATGGATATAACAATGAAGGTGACATAGATTATTCTTGGATTGGTAGAATCAAGGCAAGAGGTATATTCAGTCAAAACAAATCCCCAATGGTCGAGTTATCATGGATTCTTCCACTTGAAACGGGTGTTAAAGAATATCCACTTGTAAATGAAAATGTAGTAATTGTTAAATATATTAATAACATTTATTATACACGAAGAATAAATTCAAGAAACTTTTTAAATAATTCCGCAGATTTTAGAACAGAACCAAGATACGGTGCAGGAAATAAACTATCTCCTAAAAATTGTCCAAATTTAAAAGGTGCTAAAAATCCATCTGTAATAAGTTCTGCATCAAATGAATTCGGACAATATCTTGGAAAGTATTTTAAAGCAAACAATAAAATAAGACCACTTCGTCACTTTGAGGGTGATACAATAATAGAAAGTAGAATTGGTAATAGTATACGTTTCAGTTGCTATGAAGATAATCCATCCATAGACGCAGGAACAAGTAAAGGAAACGGAGAGGACTATAGTGGCAATTTGGGTAATCCGATGATTTTAATTAGAAATCGTCCTTGTCCAAAAAAAGGAAACGAAAAAATATATTCTCATACCGTTTTGGAGGATATTAACTTGGATGGTTCGTCTATTCACATCACAAGTGGAAAAACAGTATCTAAATTCGTTCCGACATTAGGAGGCACTGGTGGGGGTGGTGGTGCTCCGAAAAAGAAAGCACCAAAAAATTTTAAAGGACTGAGTAAAGTAGCACAATCTGCAGGAGGACAAATCACAGATAGTGTAAGTGCAGCGGCAAATACTACAGGTGCAGTAGCAAAAGCAGGAATGGGATTGGCCGAGTCAGCAGGGAAAGCATATGTTCAAAGTCAATTAGCAGGACCTATGGCTGCCTATAATGCAGCTAAAACAGGAATGGCAGTGGCAGGAGCTGTGTCATCGGCAGCTGGTGGAATTTCAGCATCAAGTGGAGGAGCAGGAGGAGGAATTTATCAACCAGGACCAGGAGCAGCTGCAAAACACGCAGCTAAAGGAGATTACGGTGGTTCACTTGGAGCAAGTTTCGGAACTGCAATTGGTCCTAGTGACGGAATGGAAGTAGGTAATCGTTTTAATAAAATGGGGATGGCAAATACTTCAAAAATTGTAAATGTGGAGGGAGTTTCCTCGGGTGGTGGAGCTGGTATGTCTGGTGTTGCAGGAGTAACAGGTGCAGCTGCGGTGGGTTCTTCTATTAACTCCTCACAAGGAAAAAGTAAATTTTTAAAAGGAGTTGGTACAGGCAACTTTTCATTAAACTCTGTATATGAAAGTGGTTTAACGAAAGCACTTAAAAAAGGTAAAAGTGCTGGTAAGAATCATTTATTTAAAAAAACAAAAGCAGGAAGAGCATTATCAGCAGCTAACTCACTTGGAATCGGTGTAGATGGGTTTGACGATTTGGGAATAAATTCTGAAGATAGTTCAATGTTTAAATTATTTAAACTTGCATCTTTTGGTGTAAAGAGTATTTGTGCGACTGCAAAAAAGAAAAAAGAATTTGGTTCAGATACCGAAGAACAACTTGGGTGGATGCTTTCATTTGGAATAAATCTTGAGTTACTTGCACTGCTAATGGCAATATTTGAAAGACTTAGAAATTTGAAATTTAATTTTGGTTTAGATTTTGGTGCAATGTTTGCATTTAATCTCGATAAACTTACTTTTGATTTATGTGATTGGGTAAACCAAGTAGAGTACGGATCAACATTAACCGATACACTTAAAGGTGAAGCAACTAAATTTCTTGATCCAAATGTATCTTCCGCAAAAGATCAAGTAAAAGCAGTCGGTGATAACTTTTCGGAAAAGGGAATACTCGGAGCATTTACCAAAAATGACAAAGATTTTGACCAACAATACACATCAATTATCACAGAAGAAGAAAAAGCACAACTTAAGGCTGCTGGTGCCTCGTTTGGTTCTATGGGACTTTCTCTTAAAAAAGGAAACGATGAAGTAGCAACAATGGGATTTGATCCACTTACAGGATTATTTAGAAACAAAGGTGCTAGTCCATTTTCCTCTGGATTTAATTTTGGTGGGGCAAGTGTAGCATCCGTTACAGCATCACGAGACTTAGGTGATATAAAATATAACTCTTTTAATGAAGGTGTTCAGTTTAACTCAGGAGCATCAGGTGCTATTACAGGAGGGGCTGCGGCTGCATCTACTGTAGGTAGAATAGGAGGTTCTACATCAGTTGGTTCTGCCTCAAGTGGGGCAGGTGCAAATGCAAGTGCAAACGCAAGTATTACTTCTCCGAGTGGTGGTGGTTCAATGCCAAGTTTTTCTTCATCACAACCAAGTGCGTCAACACCAAGTAGTAGTACACCATCTAGTTCTACACCAACAAGTGGAAGTGGTTCATCGTCTAGTGGAACACGACCAAATAATACAAATAATCCTCCACCGGCATCTGCATCTAATAACATTAAATCTAGTTCTTCAAATATAAGACCAAGTGCATCTGACAACACAAGATCTGCACCTCAGAATCCAAGTTCTGTAAAATCAATACACAACGGAGCAGAAATAACTGCGGAATCTTTAGCAGGAACACCAATTGCAGGTGCAGACTTAAATGCGGTTGCGTGTTTGGCACCAGTTGACTTAGAAACACTGAAAGATGCAAAGGCAGTTGGAGATTCAATTGCCGAAGCAAAAAATGTTAAGAAAAATACTTTCAATAATGAAATGGATGCTGTTGAGGAAGAGGTCATTGGAAGTGCAGGTGGACTGATGTTCGGTAAACAACTTCCAAAACTAGACGGAAATCAAATAATAATAAATTCAGAAAGAGTTATTATTTCATCTAAGTCAGGAGAATTTGTAACATTTGCAAAGGGTAAATATGGAATAGCAACGGATGATGAAATGACATTTGATGCATTACAGAGGATAGTAACACAAACACAGGTACATACATCGGTTATATCACCAACTATACACTTAGGTGCTTATATTACAAGAAGACACCCTGTTTTAAAAGGAGATGTAGCAGTTGGGTGGTTAAGTGGATTGTGTGGATGGTTGTCGGGTCATGTTCACAATGACCCTTATATTACAACTTCGTCACCTGCTCAACAAGGACAATTATCAGGATTACGAGCAAGACTACCAACATTATTAAGTAGCAGAGTATTTATAGATGGATAATATATATATGTAGAAAGAAATTAAAATGAAAAAGCAAGAGTTAATTAAAATCATACGAGAAGCAGTTAAGTTAGAATTGAAAGCAACATTGCCAAGCATTCTTAGTGAACTTAATTTAAAACCTTCAACGAGTAATATTGTGGAATCAAAAACTGACGATCCAATTGAAATCACTAAAAAGGTTTTAACTGCGAGTAAAACAAACAAACCCCAAAAGAGATACTCAAAAAACGAAGTATTTAATAAAATACTCAATGAAACAACAGGAGGTGTCCCTCAGGAAAAACATGATCCCAATACAATAAAGGACTTCAATGGAAATGAAGTATCAACATCAGAATTACCAGAATCACTATCACGAGCATTAACACGTGATTATTCTGAATTATTAACTGCGGTAGATAAGAAAAAAGGTAAAGTTTAATAGTGAAAAACAGAATACCACCACGTCCATCAACGACTAGTATAGTCCAAGAGAAAAAAGTTCCTTTGGGAATTAAAATTCCGTATGGACGTGATAATGAGTATGGATATTTTTCACAGATATACACCGATTTAGAAAAAGTAAAAACAAACTTAAAAATGTTGTTGTTGACCGCAAAAGGTGAACGACCCATGATGCCGACCTACGGAAGTGATTTAAAAGCAGTTTTGTTTGAACCAAGTACAACTGAATTATCTGATGTTGCACTTGAAGATACAATAATAGAAACAACAGAAATGTGGATGCCTGAAATAGTAATAGACGAAGTAAATATAATACGACCCGAAGCATATACAGAGGAGGATAGAAACAATCCATATACTGTAGAAATAGAATTAGTCTTTTCAGTTATTAACATTCCAAATTCAACACAAGAACTTAATCTAACAGTGGACGTATAATATGGCAGACGACTTTCAAATATATTCTAATATAAAATCAAAAGACATAAATTATCTAAGTCGTGACTTTGATAGTTTTAAACAGAATTTAATTCAGTATACAAAGTCTTATTTTCCAGGTACATATACAGACTTTTCGGAAAATTCAACAGGTATGATGTTCATTGAACTTGCATCGTATGTTGGTGATGTATTGTCTTATTATGTAGACTACCAATTTAAAGAAGGATTCTTACAATATGCAAGTGAAAGAAAGAATATATTAGCACTTGCAAATTATTTGGGATACAAACCAAAACCAGCAAAACCAAGTTCAACCATGATTGACATAATGCAACTTGTTCCTTCAAGGTTGGATAACGATGGAAAAAATATACCTGATATGAGATATGCCTTAAACATTCAGTCAGGTATGGAGATTAGGTCTGCTGATGATCCTGATGTAATATTTAGAACAACTAATAGTATACAATTCGCAGAAAATAATGTATCATCTCCACTTGAAATAAGTGTGTTTGAAAGAGACTCTAGTGGTCAACCAACTTTTTATTTATTAAAAAAGAGTGTTCATGCAACAAGTGGTACACTAATCAAGAAAAATGTAAGTGTAGGCGACGCACAGGAATTTTTTGAAATTGAACTACCCGAAACCAATGTTTTAGAAATCGTATCTGTAAAAGATGCAACAGGTGCAGTTTGGCACGAAGTTCCTTATATGGCACAAGATTTAGTTTTAATTGAAGAGCAAAATACACAAAAAAACAACCCACTATTTTATCAATATGCAACAACCGTTCCTTATATATTGAGGTATATTAAGACATCAAAACGATATATAACACATACAAATTCAGATAATTCTGTTACTATTGAATTTGGTAAAGGTGCAGATAAAATGGATGAAGAAATCATTACACCTTCAATGAATAATGTTGGTAGAAATACTAACATAACAAAAAGTACACTTGATATGTCGTATGATCCAAGTAATTTTTTAAAGAGTGATTCATATGGAGAATCACCGAGCAACACAACCTTAAATGTAGAATATTATATAGGTGGTGGTGATGAATCGAATGTTAAATCAAATGTATTAACAAGAATAACAAGTGTAAGTTACGCAGACTCAAATGAATATTTATCTGCATCTGAGCAACTTGTACTTGAAAGTGTAAAAAATAGTTTAATGGTAAATAATCCAAATCCTGCTAGGGGAGGTCGTGGTGCAGAAGATGACGAAGAAATTAGAATGAGAGGATTGTCAAATTTATCTTCACAAATGAGAGCAGTTACCAAGGAAGATTATGTTATCCGTGCATATGCAATGCCAAGTAAATACGGAAGTGTTGCAAAAGCATTCGTAACAAAAGATGGTATACTAGATACAAAGTCTCAAATTGATTTGGTTAAATCATCAACTATGTCTGACACAGATGTTCAACCGAATGGTCTAAATACGGTTTATGGTGAAATAAATAATCCGTTTGCGGTAAATATGTATATATTAAGTTACGATGAAACAAAAAAACTAACTGCACCAAACGAACTAGTGTTACATAACCTAACAACATACATGACACAATTCAGAATGCTTACAGACGGAATAAATATAACAAATGCTTTCATAATAAATGTTGGTGTATATTTTGAAATATCTGTTTTTCAGAATTTTAATAAAAAAGAGGTTTTGTTAAATTGCATAAATAAAGTCACAGAGTATTTTGATATAAGCAAGTGGCAGATTTCTCAACCAATTGAAATCGGAAATGTAGAATTATTGGTATCTCAAATAAAAGGTGTAAAATCTGTATCTAATTTAGAATTCGTAAATCTAACAATTAACGATGGAGACTACTCGGAAAACGAATATGATATTGAAGGTGCGACTATTAACAAAATAATATATCCATCAATGGACCCATCTATATTTGAAGTCAAATTTCCATCACGAGACATAGTAGGAAGAGTAATATAATGAATTTTTTTGTATACCCAAGTAAAGATACAACTATTAGTAAAAATATAAAAGAACGGGAACTTTCGTTTGGTACTTCCGAAATACTTGAAATTAAAAACTCATTTAGTGAGGGAAGTGGGCATTCTCTGAGCAGAATTTTAATGGAATTTGATATGCCATTAAACAAGGACAACTATGTAAAATATAATAAAGATTTAAAAATATTTCTTGAATTGAAAATAACCGAAAGTGAAGATGTATCTTCAGATATACAACTTCAAGTATTTCCTTTGACAGAATCTTGGTTAGAGGGAATTGGCCGTGGTTTTGATGTAGATCCTGTATATGGTCCAGCAAATTGGATATACAGAAATCATGAAGATAAATGGACAAACTCAGTTGTCAATGGTGGACCAAGCAACTATGAAACTATCAAAGAATGTAGTAGTGAAACAATTCATAGTATCAATTCTAATTTCATATTTTCACATAAAACCTCCGATATATCAGTTGATATAACCCCAATTGCAATGAGATGGATTTTAGGTGACATTCCCAATAATGGATTGGTTATAAAATTAAAAGATGAATCTACAAACGCACCTGAAGTTGGTTCAATTAAATTTTACTCTAAGGATACTAATACCATTTACTCACCATTTCTTAGATTTAGTTATGTAGATTCGGTAAACTTATTAGAACCCCAACAACCAAACGAATCAATGATAAATACTATATCAGGAACATTATCAGGAACACTTGGGCATGAAAAACCAAACACCGACTTATTAGACTATGAAATCGTTCCACTTGAAACTATACTAAATAGTAACTTTGATACAACAAAACTTATAGATTCTTCATGCGAAGTAGTCGAACATAAAAACTTTACTCAACAAACTACCAATTTACAAAAAATATCAGGAAACATAATTTCTAAAATAAAAACCATAAACAAAAAATATAAAAATTCTGAAATCTTGAGAATTGATGTAGGTGTCCGTAGTAAAAATCCAATGAAGACAATTTTAAAGAAAGCAGTTTATGGTGGAAGTAACTATACTGATTATGATATGTTTTATTCAATAAAAGACGCAGAAACTAATGAAACAATAATTGATTTCAATAAATATAGTAAAATAAGTACCGACGAAAACGGTCACTTTTTTAATTTTAACTTTGGTTGTTTAAGTGTGGGTAGATATTTTAGATTCTCAATCTTAATTAAAAACGAGTATGGTGAATCTATTCACGAAGATACTAGAACTTTTACTGTGGAAGTATAATGAAAAATTCATTGCCGAAATTTATACAAGAGTCAAATTATAGTCAAACTAAACTACAAGAACTTCTGTCGGGTGAGATAAGCAGAAATATAGATAGTTTGGGTACAATGAGTTTTAATTTAAATGATGCCAGTTCAGAAACTAAAATGGGTGAGCATTTTCTATATGTTCCTATGGAAAAATTAAATATTATAGAAGAGCAAGTAGAAACATATACCGCAACTGAAGTAATTGAATATGCGGCCGATGTTGAAGTAATAGAAGAGGTGGATATAGAAACTGATGAAGAATTACTTTCAATAGAAGATGAAATTTCAGAAGCAATTTCAAATGAACAATTAATGCAGACACAAATAGATGAACTAGGAATGAAACTTGACGAAGAGATGGCAAAGAATGTTAAGTTTAGAGAAGATTCTGCCGAAATGTATTTAGCTGCAAAAGATACAATCATTACACAAAGAATTAACGCAGGTGAAGGTAACTCCGCAAATGATTTTCATGATGTATTTCCATTCTTACCAAAGACATCGGATGAAAAGGAAAAGCAAGCAGAGAAAATTGAGTCTTTTCCTTTTATTGGAACTTAATTAAATGTCATTAAATCTAGAGTATATTCAAACCTACGATGAAAGTGAAGGTAAACTTACACGTGGTTATTATGTAGATAAATCTACACTTGGTATATCATTTAAAGATGAACCTGATGTTTATGAATTTGGACTAAGTCCAAAAGATGTTGTTGAGTTTTCGGTATACAATTTAAACAAAGAGATAATAGGGTGGAGAGTCGTTGATGACAACCCACACTATGAACGAGAGCAACTTGAGTATACAAATTATTTTGGAGAAAAAATAACAGGAGATGTTCAGATATTCAAAAGCAACTACACAAGTGTAAATAATAATGTTCTTGTATCTCCTGTAAATGATGCAAAAGAACTTAACTTAGATAGAGGTAGTTATTATATACGATATAGTTTCTTGAATGATCTGTGTGGCTCGTTTGAAAATTCTAGTAAATTAGTTGTCAAAGAAATCTCAACCACACGAACCGAAATAAAAGTAATACCTCAGTGTTTAAAAATATCAAATAAACCTGAAGATATTTCACTTTCATACGAGTATGAAAACTTGTTAAATAAAAAACTTCCAGTTTCATCGGTATATAATATCACAGACAAACTATTAAGAGATGTAGAAATTCGTTCTGAAAATTATCAATCTGAACTTCGTGAATTAATGGAGGGATACGATGAGATAATAAACAAAGCAATAACATTACTTGGTGGGGGAACTGAAAAAGATGTGTTTATTAGTGCAGATATTTTAAAAAATAATATTTTTAATTTGTATGAAAATAGATTAAAAAGTGTATATAATAATACATTTACGTTGTCTGACTTTTATATTGAATATCTAAATTCTGTAAATTACATTATATCTTCACACCCAAGACTAGGTGGTGAGAATATAGATGAAGATGTAGATAATTTGTTTAAAACAATTTATATTTCTTTATTCGATGTTGATTATCTAAACACAATATATAAGGATAGGTTTGAAACTTATTTTAATAATGTTGTTAATTTCGGAAACGGAAATACATTTCCAATTTTATCAATAGTTCCTACAAATGAAAATATAGATGACGATAAAAAACATCGTCCAATAGTCATTAAATTACTTGAACCTCTACCAAGTGAAATTGAGATAGGTCAAAAAATTTACATATCATCAAGATTGTACTCTGATGATATAATGCAAAAAGCAAATTTCTTTAAAACTGCTCAAACAAACGCGTTTAAATTAAGAGGTCCTAATAAAAGTGCAATTATATCAAATACAGGTACAAAAAAATTAAAACAAGAAGATCTTGAGCAACAGGAAGAAAGCAATTTAGATGAAAATAGTAAGTCAATTTCAAGTTACTATAATAAAAATCTAAATAATGTAGAATATGATTATTCAGATTTTAAGAATTTTATTAAGTATTCGTCAGCAACACGTCAACTAGAAGTTTTTATTTTAAAATTCCAAAAAATATCTAATTTAATTAAAACAATTAAAGACATTGAATATAACATTATTCAAATAGAAAGAGACATAGAAAATAACCTAGCAGTTTCTGGAGGTTCACAATCTGCTATTCAAGTTTTAAGAAAAATTGATTTAGATTCGGCAAAACGAGACTTAAATACAGAACTTATGACACTAAGTGGTTATGAAAAGTTTTTATATTACGAAGACTCAGAACACGCATATCCAAGAAACGATAACTTATTTATTTCAGGTATAACAGGAAAAAATGATGTTGCAAATGGTAGATACATAAGAAATGGTTTTTTAAATAAAAAATACAAATATAAACACGAACAAGCAAATTGGTTTATATGGTGGTCTATCGAGGATAGTGCTTGGATATTATCCGATACGGAATATTTTACTTTGTCAAATTGGGTAAAGATAAAAGAAGATAGTTATTATTTTGAATACAAAATATCAGTTTTAGAATCCGAAGGGTTCAATTTAGATGATAAATTAAAAAGTGCAAGAGAATTAATAGATTTAGGACCAGAAACAGGAAAACTTGCACCTGCTTATATGCCAAGTGAATCAAGTGAATGGAGAAAAACAACCTCATATCAATGGTATTCTGATAAATTAAAAGAAGCAATGTATTTTGACAGAGGTAACGATGAGTCTCTTGTAAATAGTATACCTGAATTTTTGATACGAGATGAATCGAATGAAGATTTTGTTAACTTTCTAAACATCATAGGATTGCACTTTGACACGGTTCATGGATACATTGAAAATATGGGTAACTCACGTAAAGTTAGAAACTCCCCAAATAAAGGAATACCTGACCAACTTGTTTATTACTTTTTAAATTCACTTGGAATGAACTTTGATGGTCAGGATTCTTCATCTGATGATTTATCAAAAGTTGGAATTAAAAACGAAAATTCGGTTGAATATAGAAGAAATCAAGTATGGAGACGTGTATTAAACAATTTGCCTTATTTGTTAAAAACAAAGGGAACACTTGCTTCAATAAATGCACTACTAAGATGCTATGATGTACCTGATAATTTATTTTCAATAAGAGAATATGGTGGAGCAACTGAATACTCTGACACAACATCGAATAATCCAGCATTTGTGTTCGATTCATATGACTATGGACTTTCAATACAACATGAAAATCAGTATATAGAATTTCCTTGGAATGAAAATAATAACGAACCAACAACGATTGAATTTAATGTTGCTTTGAACGAAAGTGCCAAAGAACTTGGTACAAATATTAAAATTATTGAATGCGGTGATTGGGAATTTGGAGTAAAATTATTACCAGATAATGACAGACAATTTGGTAGATTTTATTTTAAATCGTATGAGTATGAAAAACTATGTCCACTTGAAACCGAAGAACCAATATATATTTGGTTTGCTGGTGGGTATGATATATTAATACAGAAAAGTGAACAATTTGATAAACTCAAAAGAAAAACAATTACTATCTTAGTTAAAAGAAAACTTGATAGCAAAATAGTATTTTCTTCAAAGTCTGATGCAATTGTTAATGAACGAGTTTTTAATAATTTTTCCGAAAGTAAATCGTTATTTATAGGAAACAACACAGAACATAAATTTAAAGGAATTCTTGATAGGGTAAGAATATACACAGGTTCAATATCCGAAGAAAGATTTGAAAATCACATTCTGTTTTCTCAGTCTTATGATGTAGACAATCCTGTTAGACTTAAAAAAATACTTGTATTTAAATCTAACTTTGATTCACCACATGACATCTCCGATGCAAGTAATTATAGAAAAGGTTATGGAATCATACCCAATAGTTCGTTTTCAGACTCTGCAACTAAAGATGCAAAGTGTTTTAATTTTACTACCACTAAGTTTCCTTATGATTTTATAGGAAAGTTTAAAAGAGAGTTTGCAAAATTACCTAGTTTTGGTATGCACGTATTTAATAACAATAAAATACGACAAGAAAAACAAGAAATAATTGCTCCTTTATCTCCGTATAATAGATCAACTAAAAAGTCACTTGATAGAGTTGGAAAGGATTCAAATACAATAGGACTATTTTTCGGTCCTAGTATTCCGTTAAACGAAGAGATAGTTAAATTTTTTGGAGAATTTAAATTAGGTGATTACATAGGAAATCCAGAAGACTATTCAAAAAATAAATACAGAGAACTAGAAAACTTTAGAAAATTGTTTTTTCGTGAGGGTTTTTCAAGAACCGACTGGGGAGTTTATTTAAATACGATAAAAGCATATCTTGATGAATCGTTATTTTCTAATTTTGAAAAATTACTACCAGCACGATCACGTGTTATATCTGGATTAGTCGTAGAACCAACATTATTAGAAAGAACAAAACTAAAAGGGATTGGTGTTGATAATGAAATACAGGTAAACACGGAAAGTGTTACGATAATAGAGTCATCCGATAAAATTAAACCACTAAAAAATATACGACTTAAAGCATCACATAAAAATAAAGATATTGTTTCATTTGCAAACAATCAACATTTTAAAGATAAACCATCCTCTGAAAACATTATATGTCTAAGTAGTAACTTTAATTACAATAAAGTAAGTGGTGTATCTTTCAAAGACAATTATCATACAAACTTTTATGACTATTCAATTTCACACGATTCAATTGGAAGCACCACAATGTTCGGTCATTATTATCGTGATGGACAACTACACAGAGTAGAAAAAACAAATGAAGAATTATTTTCAAACTCTCAATTTAAATCAGGTCTAGTTGATTATACTATTTCTACTAAATATACAATTGATATTGTAATAAACGACAAAGATAGATTAAGTGTATCTGAGAAAAATAATATAGTATCTGCTGAAGGAAGATACACTTCAACACGTAATAAAAACAAGAAACGAGTATTTAAAAACTCTGCATCTACTTGGTTTATATATTACGAACCATATGTAAGTGCATGGGTGCTTGTAAACGAAGATCCGTTTAAATATAGAAACACAGAAAAAATATTATCAAACGGAAATAAAATAAGATTCTACGCAAGTGTAGATGAGGATGGTTACTTTCCGTCTGATTTCTCTATTAATGTATCACAGGAGGTTTCAAAACTAAGTGGGGCATTTACAACATGGAGTGATTTTTTCTTAAATGTTAGAAAAACAGGACCGATTACTTACTATAAGTTTTATTCATTTTCCACCAAAATTTCTGTGGGTGGTGACAAAATAATGAGACTTGAAGGAGATGTATTTGGGGTAGTAGATTGTCAAATCGAAGGGTCGTTTAATGGTGAATATAATGAAATAACATTAGATTCAAACGGCAATGAAGTAGTTGTAAAACGAAATGGATATACAAGATTTCAAGGTTCACATAAAAAACTCAGACTAAATGGTTTCTTTTCCGGTGTACTTAAAAGAGGGTATGTTGGTAATAAAAAAACAGGAAGTGATTTTATTCTAAGAAATGGATTTTATAATAATAAACGATTTGGTGGATGTAATTTTAATAATAAACAAATGCATGGCAATATTAATGAAATCGTAGAAAATAATCCCAACTATGTTCTTGTTGATCTAGGACTATACGACTCAAGTAAAATAGAAAAAAATACTAAAAGTTTTGAAAAAATAAAACTTGTTCCTACACCAACTAAAATAAAATATAAATTTCAGAATCGTCTTGAAGCAACACGAAAAGTAAAAATTCAAAGAAATTCAAATAATGTAATTTTCTATGAAGATGGTGTTGCAAAACGAAATACATTGGCAAAATACGACAACATATATCATCACAAAACCCAAGATATAATTCAACCACCACTTTTATCAAATATAAAATTAAATACGAATATTAAAATAGAAACATCTGAATTAAGAAATGTAAAATTAATTTCTTATTATATAGATTTAATTCAACGTGAAAATAATCCAAACTTGGAATATAATATAAAATACAAGAAAAGTGCTAGTAGAAAAGAATATGAAATAGATTTGTTGTTGAAGTTTTTATATAATAAAAAAATACAAGAATTTGTTGGAGATATACAAACTTATGCAAAGGGTTATGATTTAAAACAGAATCATTTATACTCTGGATCTAATAGTTTTATAGGTGAGCAAACAACTACAAAATTAAGTAATAATGATGAATTGATTGATTATTCTAATTTAATATTTGATGAAATTTATGAAAGTGAATATCAAACTAATAGAATCTCAAAGGAAGAACTTATTGCTGAACTGGAGAATAATCGTTGTTGCATATTAAAATATAATGTTAGTGAGTTGAGTGATGAATATGTTTATTTACTTGGATACCTAGATGAAGAAAAAAACAATTATATAAATGTTCATAGTTATGATTTCGTGAAAAACTCTTATGAAGAATCTATACGAGGAGGTGTGAATTATTTGAACATAGAATCAGGTGAGGATGAAATAAAAAAAGACGAAATTGAGATAAAACAGAATTTAAGTTTTCCGATAGATGAATCATTAAAATTAGGAGATGATGTTTATCTCCGACTTACTGCTAATAAAAAAGTTAAATATTTCTTAGGGGTAAATCGTGAACTTAATACAAATAGAAGTGATGATGCAGAAGCAATCGTGTATACATCTGACACATTAAACGCAATAACTACCATAAATGTAAAAGATAAATTTCTATCGTATCGTTGTAAATTAAATCCTATATACAATCAAGCATATATTCCGCAAGAAAGTTCATCTTCTGGATATTTTTTAATACTCGGCACATCAGAATACAATGGATTTATAATTAGTGGATTCGTTGGAAGATTTATATCAGCAAATGGACAATACCGTACAACTGCACAGAGAAAGAATGGAAAAACTGCATACATCCACCAAAACGGAGATTGGTTGGTATTTTATAGTCTGAATAAAAGAAATCTAATAGATACTAATGTTGAAGGTGCTTGGGTTTGTATCAAAATCAACACAACAACATTATTTAACATAGACGAAACCGAATTATTTGACGATGAAAATGCTTTGTGGATATATGGTAATAATACACAGATTTACGATTCAACGAAACCACTTGAAATAAATGTAAATAATTTTGATTCAAAAATAGGAATTGGTCCGATTCAGTACGATGAAGAATACTCTGCTAGTATTAAAATGTATTGCGAGAGTTGCAAAGACCAGGAGTTTGTAAAGCAACAAGCACAACTTAGAAACGAAGATGTAATTGATAATTCTTTTACATTTATACCAATACACGATACATTCGAGTTTGCCGATGAATTTGCGGTAAATTATATTGGTGCTAGAAACAATATACTAGCATGGGCAATATCAATCAATTCAGTTGAAACTAAACTTCCAACCCGTGGGATATACGAAAAAATTCAACCAACACGAGATTCTAATTTGTCCATAGAGATATTTTATACTAATGAGTTTGGTGACCTAAAACCAAATGTAAGACTGCTAGGAAACAACACAACTTTAAACAAAGACAACAAAGTTGAA
>Ga0222718_10002622_pt1 | contig 15986 bp, 13 predicted proteins | sample C33_27DmetaG_FD_165045 | JGI IMG/M metagenome (GOLD analysis project Ga0222718, IMG submission 165045) | Estuarine water microbial communities from San Francisco Bay, California, United States - C33_27D | ecosystem: Environmental > Aquatic > Marine > Unclassified | place: USA: California... | reverse complement strand
GCTGTAAGATTGCTCAAATCGTCGTTGTCGGAGGAGTCAGACGAAGCGCCCTCATCAGCCTCAGTAACCTCACAGATGACCGCATCCGACGATGCAAGCACGGACAGTGGTGGGTAGACGAACCCCAGCGTGGTCTAGCGAATAACTCTGCGTGTTACACAGAGAAGCCTGACTTTGAAGCGTTCCTTAACGAGTGGACTAGTTTGTATGAATCACGATCTGGTGAACGAGGTGTCTTTAGCAGAGTGGCAAGTCAAAAGCAAGCCGCAAAGAACGAGCGCAGAGATGCTTCATATGATTTCGGTACGAATCCCTGTTCGGAGATAATATTACGCCCGTACCAGTTTTGCAATTTATCAGAAGTCGTTATCAGGTCGGACGATACACTCGCAAGCCTCAAACGAAAAGTACGCATTGCGGCTATCCTTGGAACTCTACAGGCTACCCTGACTGACTTCCGTTACCTGCGTAACGTATGGAAGACCAACACAGAGGAAGAGGCACTGTTAGGCGTATCTCTGACAGGCATCATGGACCACCCAGTGCTCTCAGGGCGGGAAGACAAGGGTAAACTCAAGAAGTGGCTAACGGAGATGCGTAATGAAGCTATCGTCACTAACGAGCAGTGGGCTAAGAGATTGGGTATTAATCCTTCTGTCGCGATTACTGCGGTCAAGCCTAGCGGTACTGTTAGTCAGTTGGTCGATTCTGCTAGTGGCATTCACCCTCGCTACAGCAATCAATATATTCGCAGAGTCCGCGCAGATGCTCGTGACCCACTTTGTGGGGTCTTAGAGGCCGCAGGAGTCCCTGTGGAGGACGATCTAATGTCCCCCAGTACACGGGTATTCTCCTTTCCTATCGCGTCTCCTGAAGGCGCTGTGACAGCCTCAGACATGGGTGCTATGGAGCAGTTGGATCTCTGGGAGATATATCAGGACTACTGGTGTGAGCACAAGCCGTCAATGACCTGCTACTACAGGGATGAGGAGTTTTTAGAGGTGGGACAGTGGCTGTACAACAAGTTTGATAAGGTGTCAGGGATTAGCTTCTTGCCCTACTCAGACCACACGTACCAGCAGGCTCCTTATGAACCTGTGGACAAAAAGACGTACAACCAGATGGTTAAGGACTTTCCAAAGGAAATATCGTGGGATATAGAAGAGGCCAGCGATATGACTGAGGGGTCACAACAACTGGCCTGCACAGGGAACAACTGTGAGTTATGACATGAAGAATATGGAGTAACCACCGTCCTTCTTGGCTACGTCCTCTGGCTTGTCTTTCGGGTCATGGGGCGTAGTCATTCCCATTTCTTTCATGCGTCTAATCTTGTCCTTTGACTTCTCACACATAGAGTGGTAATCAATCGACGTGTACGACACGCTGTGGTTATCGTTGTTGTTCTTGGTCTTCACGTAAAGCTCCTCCTGTTAGCATACCAACCGTGGCTACGTTTTTGCCTACGTTGATATAGTCCTGTAATTTCACTGGTCCACTGTAGTCACGCATGACTCTTGCTTGGTACTGTACGTTGCTTTCGCCTTTTTGCTTAGGCATACCTGTTATTTCTTCTATGCGAGCAACGCTTTCTTCAGGCCTTGGTACTCCCTTTTTTTCTGGTGATTTAGTTCCGGCCTTAAACGAGTAAATAGGAGTAGCGTTCAACAGTGCATTTCCTCCGGGTGGTTTCATACCCATCAAATCGTGACCGTCAGAGATCATTGTGTATATCGTATCGTTTTTAGTATCAATCGCGCCTACAATGTTGACCCCACCTAAGTCTTGCACTGAAGATGCGTAAGATTCTTGAAAGGCGTAAATCCCGTCTCCCTTGTCGTTTAAGGTTGCTTTCGGTGCAGCGTCAAAGTAGTCCAACACCTGTTGTTGTTTTTCGTTTATCTTTTGGCCTTTTTGCTCACGTACCTTTAGACGCCAGTATCTGTTAAGCAAGATCGATCTAGGCTCATCAGGAAGCTCTCCTTCTCTAACCGCAAGGCGTAGTTTATCTGCATGTGCGTGTTTAGCCACCGAAAGAAACTGAGTGTAAAACTCAAGAGGATCAGCATTAGGTAGAGCCTCTTTTGCAGACCCCATTATTCGGGAACTAGCTAGAGAAGAAATACTTGCTGGGGATGTTGCCTTTGCTACTCCTGTTGCTTCTCCTTGTAGCGCCTCTCCTGTTTCTGGCCTACGTATAACCAATGATGTTTGTCCCGGATCACTAGATGCTCCGTGAGCTTTTACCATGTGGTTAGTGAACGTATCGACAACAATATCTGGTGTATCGGGCGTGTAAGACGTTAGCCCTTCTTTTACACGGTCTATATTGCTTACGTCTGTCCAATCTTGCGCGTACCGCTGTACTTCTACCGTATTACCCACAACAGTATCAAGAGGAGGAGAAGTTTCTCCACGGCGTTGCGCTTCCATAAAGGAGCTTGCCATTGCGTTGCCTCTTTGAATGTTCATCGTGTCTCGTGAACCGCCGGTTTCTTCGTATTCCCGTACTCTGGCGTCTCCTGTTCCAATAACTCTACGTCTTTCCTGCCCTGCTGGAGTAAAGCCCTGTTTTATAGCCGTGGGTATGTTCGGACCAGCTACTCTAGCTGTTGCCATTACTTTATTTAGCGGGTTTGGTGAATCGTAAAAACCCGGCTGACTTGTGGGAGTGTTGTCCGCCACGGCCTTTAGAGATTCCCTAAGAGCACGAGGAGCCGCCTGCATTAAACCTATGTCCATCATAGCGCCAGCGCTAGCAGCAGCCCGTGGGTTCTGTTGTGCAAGCTGCATGGCTTGTTGTCCAACCCCGGTGTTCATAATTCGCTCTGTTACGCCAAAATTGGGCATAACAGCAGTAAGCAGTCCTGTCACTGGAGACATGGCCTTGTTAAAACCACCGGCAGTGTTTAACGCAGTGCTCGTCAAAAAGTTCTTAGCAGCTTCTCCGTACTGCCCCTGCTGCAAGTTAGGGATTACTTGATCTCCGTAGTCCCTGCCCTGTTGTGTTTGTGCAGCAGCGTCTGCAAACGCTTCAGCTGTGTTTCTGCCCAGAGGAACACTGAAGTCTCCGCTTGCCTCTGCCATAGCAGTATCAAAGTCTTCTGCTCTTGCTGTTTCTCTAGCAATAGCGTCTGTTACCCAACTCATGCTATAGTCCTCAATTAGCCGCTGATTTTAACGGAGGTCGTCTTTCTTTGCTTTCTTGTTCAGCGTCTTCCATGTACCCTTTATAAATGTTTATAATTGCTGCCCTGTCTAAACGCAACTGTTTTATCATCTCTGGGTCTTTGGCTACTTTTAGTGCCTTATCGATGCCCTCTACAGTTAAACGTAGTTCCTTCTGATAGTAGGCTTTTGACAACACTGATTTCCCTGCTTTGTAGCCCCAGATAGGAATGTACAGTCCAGCCATCATAGCCATCATTTTCGGAGCACCTACTGCATTTATAGTAGCTGCCTGCGCTAACGGCGTTGACGGAAGAGCCATGTTCAGAGCCGCCATGTTTTGACGAACCCTAGCCATAACCGTGCTTCCCTCAGGGTACTTTGCGTCGACGGTTTTCAGAGCTTCAATAAGATGAGACTGTTCTCGCAACAACTGCCTCGTGTTGGACTTAGTTGCTTTTCGGCTCAGGGGTGACGTAGGCACTCCTTCAAACGCATCAAAGTCTATAGAGTCGTTCATTACGTTACGTATTATGTCGTAAATATCAACCCTAGCAGTAGCTTTCTTTTTGCCCTTTGCTTTTTTAAAACTGTCTTCACCAAATTTTGTTCTTCTAAAGTCATCAATAGCTCGTCTAGCCTTTAGTATTTCAGCAGGAGTATTACCAAACTGAGACAACGTTACTTGAAGTTGACTCAGAGCTTCTTGTAGTTGTTTATTGGTAATACCAAGTCCCGGAAATTTATTTCGGTACGCTATAAGCCTAGCTTTAGCTGACTCTAAAACCCTAGAGTGTGGAATTTCAACTTGAACGTTTGCTAGTGCTTTTTGTAGCCTTTCTTCTAACGTATCAATAGCAGTCTGTAAGTCTTCTGCGTTTGTCCTATCTGTGCGCGTTGGATTAACCCGTGTGTGTTTAGCTACCGTTTCAATTTGATCTATCTCAGCCTGAGTTAGCACAGTTTGTTGAGTACCCAAGGGTGCTTGAGGTGCTGTTGTTTGTTTATTTGTTTCAGACGCTGTTTTGCTAGGTGCAATAACTTTCCAAATACCCCGCTGTCGTCCTGACAAACGGTTTACCTGCCGTGTTTTAGGATCAACAAAAGCAGGGTCGGGAGTTCCTTCTTGTGTTTTAGCTATGGGTTTAGCGTTTGGTCCTCTCCTGAACCACGGAGCAATGTTAAAAGCACTTTCGACAACCAAAGCAAAATCAGGGTGATTATCTTTAAACTCAAACCAACTGTCTTCTCCCATTATTAACGCTTGCTGTGCTTGTTTTCCAAGCGGGTGCTCATAAAACGCCTGCATAGCATCCCGCATAGCCTGTGCTGCCGACTCTTCTACTGAGTCAGGTATGGCGTAACTCCAGCCATCTAGAGACATATTAAAAAGTTCTCCAGTAGCGTCCCAACCCAAACCAGCCAACTGTCCTGCAACGCCAGTTACTTGTGTTGTTAAAGGCAAACCTTCTGCAAACTCTCCCCTTTCCATTACTATATCAGATGCTTTTTGAAACCTTTGTGTTGCCGCTTCTGATAACCGTTGTCCCGCCTTTTCAAGAGGAGTGCTTGTGTCATTCATAATTGGCCTTGGTGGGGTAGGCTTAGGCATCTGCTCGTAAATTTTTTGCAGGTTTTCAGCGTCTTCCTTAGTAATTTCTGTAGCAACAAAAGGTGAACCGCTGTTACCCGCTCCAGCAACAGGAGTTGCTACTGACAGCAGTTCTTCAGCTTCTTCTGGTGTTAGTTCTCTTGATTCCATTTTAGTTTAACCTTACCTTGGTACAACACGATAGAATTTTTTGTCTCCGTCTGCGTCTTCCGGCATAGTAACCGTGTAACTTCCGTCTGGATTTTGTGCAACTTCTCCACCAAAGTCTTCTCGCCAAGCGTCAACAAAGTTTGCGTCTGTCCAATTCGTGTCTTCTAGCCACGTAATAGTCGGGACACTACCTTTGCCGTGTTTTTCTACTAGTCTAGCTTTAGTAATCATTGAGTTGTAGTAACCCCGAATTTTCTTCAAAGATCTAAGTATTTCTTGTGGATCCCTAAGAGTATCCAAGCTGGCTATTGTAGACTGAAGCAACGCGTTTTCAATGTTAGAAACCTGACCTAGAGTAGACCCTGCTGCTTTAATTGACAGCAGCTGGTCAAAGCCTACGTTTGCTTTGATTGAAGAAACCATTGCTTCTAAGTTTCTTGCTTCAGAACCGGGAATAAATTTTAGCAGTTGAGCAAAACCACCAACGCCATCCCAAGCATTTAAAACTCCTCGATCTATTTTATCTATGTTGTTTTGGATAAAAGAAATAGTTTCGTTGACAGTGTTTCTAGTCATCCGGGCTTTAGTTAGCCTGTTTATTTCTGCTTCTAGTCTCTGTTGTTCGTTTAAAGCAGATTGCCGTGTTTCGTGCGTAGAAACAACCCTTGATTGGTTGTTGTTTGGATCTATTTCTAATACGGTTATTACACCCTCTGAGTCTACTTTTGTTTCGTATATCAGGTCTTTAGGGGCTTGCACTGCGCCCTCAATAACTTTAGAAGTAGCCCCATCAGTTCCCATAGTCACTTCTACTGCTCTTTCGCCTTCAGACAACGTGGTTATTTCTCGTTTAGGACTTCCCTTGAGATAAGCGTCTTCAAAGGCTTCTCCTGTTGGGTCTAGCTGCTGTATTTGCCTACGCAGAGCCACTACTTTAGGATCGTTACGAGGTGTTCCTGCTCGTGCAGCAGCAGTAACTTGTGTTTTAAAAACACCCAACCGGCTTTGATTTTCGGTTTGGCCCTGTTCAATACGGGATTTAGCAATAGTTATAAACCGCTCGCCCATTTTTTGTTGGGCAGGGTCATCACTTAACAACATATCTTGACCTTGAGCAAGAAGACCTGTTGGGTTATTTTTGTATTGAGCTAACGTTTCTCTAGCTTGTTGTGACACAAGTTCCGCTTCTCGTTCATCGGCTCGTTTTTGAAGCCTACTGGCCGCGTCCAGTGCTGTAGCACCTATAGTCCTACCAAAGTCTGCGTAAGCTCTTCCGATTGTTTGTCCGGGGGACATACCGCCCCCAGTAAACATAGACCCAATAGGATTGTTTCTTCTACCAAATAGTGACATTATTTAATCCTCTTTAGGCTGTAACAGGTGCTGTTGGGGTTGGAAAAAACGCATTTTTAATGCTTGCAACAGCGTCTAGTGTACCCGGAACTGCGGCAGTAAGACCACTAAGCAGACCACCAGCACCAGCAAACATACCGGCGTACAAATCAGCAAGCCCTTGAGACTGTCCGATAGCGCCCTGTAGGTTTGCAAGTTGAGTCTGGTAATCAAACTCACCCTGTTGTCGTCTAGCTACGTCTTCGAGACTAGCAATGTTCAACGCAGGTGACAAGGCAGAAAGCATAGCCGCCTGAGGCGTGTAGGCCTGTTGTAAGAACTGTTGACTCAGGCCTGCCTGTTGCATTTGTTCTGCTCTTGCCTGCTCTATAGCCGCCAGAGACGCCCTAGCTTGTGCTTCTTCTTGTGCTTGTGCTAACGCAAGTTGCTCTGGAGTGCCGCCAAACATCGCTGTTTGCACTCCTAGACGCCCTTGGCTTGCTAAACGTTCTTCAAGAGCTAAACGTTGACGCTCTTCTTCGCCTAGCTGTGTAGCCCGGATTGTGTCGTAGATGTCCTGCTCTCGTGCAGATCTGTCACCAACTGCGCTAGTAAGCATTGACTGAGATTGAGCCAACAGGTCGTCCTGCAGCGCCAACTCTGTAGGGTCTAGCGTAAACTGAGTCGACAGCTGCCCCGTAAGAGGGTCACGAGTAATCCCGGTCTGTGCCCCGGTTGGTCCCATAACAGTAAACGGCTGAAACGTAATGTCAGGAGAAGTTAACTGAGTTAGTTCATCCGTGTAGATGCCTTTTACTTCTTGAGGAATACCGCCGTACAAATCTTCAGCGATTCCTCCCAGAAGGTCTGAAAGAATACCCATTACCTTGTACTCCTTGAATTATGCTTATTCATACTGTTTTACCTACTAATGCTAATACATTCATTTCCTGTAGGGATATAGAGCTACCGTTTACTTCTGTTTGTAACCCCACAGAAATTACAGATCCGTTACCCGTACAATTAAGAGACTTTCGACTAATCAAATCACCTAACGTAAACTCAACAGCCGTGTACTCTGATACTCCGTAAAAACCGGGCGTTGCTGACCCTACTCTAAAGCGTGACGTATTAGCCTGAATTGAAAAGTCGTAAGTCCAACTCAGGATAATGTCTGCGTCGTTGCCGCCAACGATTGTGGGACGTATCTTTTTTAGCAACTTTAGTTTCGACGGATCACCAAACGTCAAACCCGGACTGGCGTACCGAAAAATATAAGATGAGTTGTTGTCGTCGAACCCGTCGTACTTACCTATTCCATCTACAGTACCAATGTAAACGTCACCGTTGCGGTCTCTAGCAAAACTCTTGAAGTCAACACTAGGCCACTTAGTTACACGGAACGCTCCGTTTTCTAGACGACCCCGTAAATCAAAACAATATATAAGGTTGCTGTCAGGAAGTCCTAATAGATAGAAGTAGTTCTCAGGGCTGTACACAGACGTAGCTGGGCTAGTCTTAGTTTTTATCTTTGCAATCAAGTCTTGTTTTACGTTTCGGCTTGCATCTGTGACAGGCAAAGATTTTTCTTGGATTACCCGCCCAAGGCTACGTAAACCGTCGTCGCTTAAAAACAACAAATCAGCACCAATACTCTGTACTGTCTTTCGGTCAATACAACCAACACCTGATACAGTATCCGCTAAACTCATAGAAGCTGGTGTTTCAGGGTTGGCGTAAACTAGTATGCTGTGTTCTCCAAAGATCACCAAAAAGCCATTGTGTGCCGCCAGCGCCACCACCTTGTCAGCACCATCAGGCCACGCCTTAGATACGTCGATAGAGCCGCTAGACCCACCACTAAAGTCATCACCGTCTAACAAATCAGACCAGTAAATAATGGTGTCGTTAGTAGTTGTACCTACCACCCACAACCGGCCAAACCCAGCAATCACCTCATGGCAATACTGATTAGACGTAACTGATGACCCCGGTACAGCAGTCATCTTGGTTACTGCACCCAAGGTGTCGCTATAAACCAGCGGCTCATAGCCACGCTGAAAGAAGTAGGCATGGTCATTGAAGTTGACTATCTTCCAGTCGTTAGCCGTAATGGTGTATGACGCAGGTGTGGCATCTACTAACGTCGTCGTGCCGGTCATTATCTTGTTGTTACCAGTGCTAAATATGACTTCGTTGCCAGCACTGTCGTAAAACTCGTGGATGTTATGGATATAGTCTGTACCCAATACCGTCTTGGTAGTCGTAATTACACTGTTACCTTGACGAGCCGCCAATCGGCCCTGTCGGTCAATAATAGCGTTGTCTGCAACTTCAGCAAAAGACGTGTCCTGCGCTAGAGGAGAATCTTCTGTATTAATTCCCTGAAACGCAGGAGCAACCAAGTTAATGCTTTGTAGAGGCTGTGCCATAATAATTCCTACGGTGTGTAGAAGATTGTTTCTTCAGGGTGTTTCTGTGCGTCCATAGCAATAGCATCAGATAAATACTTGTCAGCTAGAGCAAAGTACTCAGCAGTTGATGTACCTCCTGTTTCACCACGCTCACGGGCTAACAGAGCAACTGCCATGTGAATTACGGGACTGCTAGGTATGGCTAACGTGTCTGCATCAGCACTCAGAGGTACGTTACGCAAAACTACTTTTACTTTTAACGAGTAAACGCCATCAGGTTTAGGGTACACATCAATCTGTGTATCACCACTAGCGTCTACGCCGTTATAAGTAAAATACTTAGGCGCACCTGAGACTGGGTTATTTACGAAAAACTCATTGTCAAACCATGCTTGTGTTTGGTACTGTAACTCGCAGTTTGAAGTGTCGTTTATAATTCTAAAAATTTTACCTTTGTCGCCGCTGCCCGTTAGTGAGTACGTGTAGTCGTCAGCAGCCGTCGTAATCGTAAGGGTGTTACGCAACGCTGACCAGTCCCACGCTGTCTCTACGAGATCCTTTGCGTCATTTACAAAATCACCGACCATCTTGCTGTACGTACTCTCAGATACGTTAGTTACTTCGTCTTCACGGAGTCGCCTAAGTACGTTGTTGACTAAGTTTAAATACGTCATGCTAATCTATTCCTGTTGCCCGTAAGCATTCCCAATAAAGATTCTGTGATAGGAAACTGCTGTCTTTTTTGTAATGTTGGTTGCGCCGTAATTCCTATTTCTCTAATATCAAACGGAACAGGGCCTTTTCCTCCAAGCATACCACCAGCTGCAAGGCTACCTCCGCCACCTCCGCCACCTCCACCACCACCATTAGTACTAGAAGGCAACACAGTTTCTGGAGGCAACACAGTTTCTGGAGGCAACACAGTTTCTGGAGGCAACACAGTTTCTGGAGGCAACACAGTCTCTGGAGGCAACACAGTCTCTGGAGGCAACACAGTCTCTGGAGGCAACACAGTTTCTACTGTAGTCGGAGGAACCACGTCTGGAACAGGAGGCTCTACAGTAGGTACTATAGTTGTATCATCAACAAAACCAAAGTCATCAAAAGATGATCTTCCGGCGTTTACATCAGTGTCTGCTGTTGCTAACGTAGTAGTGTTGTTTATAGTAGTCTCAAAGTCATCAAAAGATGATCTTCCGGCATTAACGTCAGTAGTAGTAGTGGTAGTGACAATGTCTTGATTACTTGTGGTGTTAACAACATTAGATACAGCATCAGCTGCCCCAGCATCTAAAGTTTGAGTAACTGTTTCTCCTCCAGAACTAACGGTTGAGTTGTTATTTTGGGTATCAATCAATACGCCATCAATAAAGCCACCCAAAATAGCATCAGCAATTGTTGTGTTAGTCCCCGGTAAAACAGTAGTAGATGATACAGCAGTCTCTGTGCCAGATAAGTTAACAATAGCTACACTGCTTGCTGCTGCGTTTGCTGCTGCTGCTGTTGCTGCATCGTCCTGAAGATTAGTTATAGTAAGAGCATCTTGTAAAGCATCCACTCCCGCAATTGTAGAAGCAGAATCTCCTATTGCCTCTGCGTAATCCAAGAATGGGTTGTTAGCACCCGTGGAGTACAAGCCCGGAATACCGGACAAAGTACCCACCATCTGTGAATCTCCTCTTGGGTTGACCGCAAAGTTGTACATCTCGTCAAGAGGACCATACGCAATCATCCGTTGAATTTCTTCTATTGAAACTCCTGCTTCAAGAAACTCTTCTGGAGTAGCGCCATACGTGTTTTTAAATTCAACTGCTGCTGCTGCGTCTAGTAGGCCGCTTACAGCCCCTGTTACTTGGCTAACACCGGGAATGTTTTCTTTGGCAAAATCAAAGGCGTCTCCAAGGATTGTGTTATCCCTGCCTACCTCAAAGGTTGTCCAGCCATCTAGAGTCTGGCCGGGGGCTGACCTTAGCTCCAGTAAGTTAGGCGCGCCTGCAGCAAGAGCCTCAGTGTCGGTGTATTTTGTACCGTCTGGCCCAACGTACACTTGATTAGTCAAAAACTCTCCACCACCTAGCAGTTTGTTTAGCCCCTCAGTGCTAACAGGCTCAATAAAAGGAAGTAAGCCGCCTTCACCTACTAAGCCGCCTAAGTCAGATTTTCCGACATTTGCATTGGTCAAAGCTGCTGCGTACAGTTGTTCCTCAGTAAGTTCGGGCAACTTTTTAACAGCCCTATCTTTTTGAATACGCTCCATTTCAGCTTCTATGGAATTGTTGCTTGCGTCGCTTAATAAATCTGATGCGGCGTTAACCCCAGCGTCTAGCAAACCACTAATTAAAGCGCCTTCTAAATCAAGTTTTCCTTCAGTAATAGCACTGCTAATTAACTCGTTTGTAGCGCCTTGTACAAAACCGCCTACAACATTAGACGGAACTATATTTGTGCCTATTTTTGTCGCGTCGCCGAATTTTTCTGCTAACATACCGCCGGGGTTTATACCAGCTGTTATTCCACTAGCTACAGCAGCTAAGGGGTCAACTTTTCCTGTAGTAGCCAACTGCCCTGCTACATTAGATATTCCCGCAGTACCCGCTTTACCTAACGCGCTTGGGCCTAAAGCTGGACCAACAACAGCACCCGTAAGTAAACCCGCAACAGCAGATTTTGTTAAAGCTGTAGCGTAATCAGCAAAACTAGCGTGGTCATCTACCTTAATAGTTTTCTGATACCCAGAGCCAGTCCATTTAAACTGGTCGCCATCATCATTATAGATAGTGTCCTGAATGCCCCATTTCTGAAGTATGTCAGCACCTTCATTCATCCACTGCTGATAACCACTTTGGCGAGCGTTCTTAATATCTTGAGTTATGTCTTGTTGAACTTCTTCTTTTTGACCCGGAGCATAGCCAAGGTCTTCTCCCTCAATAACAGCAAACTCTATATCACTAGGACGATATTCGGGGTTAGCAAGCATCCAATCAGCTGACTGAACCCACTCTTGAGAGTCATTTATATAGCCCATGTAGTTTTTAAATGACCCAAATTGATCTTGCAACTGCCCAGAATCTTTAAACTCTTGGCGTAAATCTTCCTCTGTCATTTCTACAAGCTGTGCCGTCTGATTAGACTCAGCAGAACCCCCAAAAGGATTATTAGCATCACCTTTAGCGTTGCTAGTAATAACTGTATAGGTATCTTTTTTTGTAGCAGCGGAAGTATCATCAGTCGCACCGCTAACCACAGTGCCAGCCGCAGTGTCCGCTGTTGAATCTGCCGTTGTGTCATCCGCCGTTGTGTCGGCCAACATATCTGTCTTATCTAACTGCTGTTGAGTCTGAAACTGTTGCGCTTCTTGCGTGCCAGACAGCACCTGCTCAAGAATTTCAATAGGTGCAGGGTTAACGTTTACATGAAATTCCCTCTCTTCCATTGTCGGATCACGGCCAATGGTTGCTTGATACGTTTCATACACAGCCGCTTCAGGTGAGTTAGCTATGCCCTGCTCAATCTGCTCAATGCTTTGCCCTGTAGCAAGCCATGCGTCAACGCCAGACTGCAAAGGGTCTCTTCCAAGATATTGGTTATATAAAGCACTAATTTCAGCAGGCGTTGCCATATTACTTGCCCCTCAGCTTCATTAACTTGTCAGCACCACGAATACCAAAGCTCGCAGTAACAGCCACGTACAACAGGTACTGGTAGTACTCAGGCAACTTGTCTAGCTCAGAAAAAGCCAAACCAACACGTTGCATAATGCTTAGATCATCCATAGCAACTCCGTAGCATACAGCTAACAAAGGCATTGATAACACCACAGTGAACCACTCGTCTTTCCACGAGGTAGCACTGGCCGCTGCCATCTCTTGTTCCCATGTGGCTGTGTTTTTGATTACCTCCATCTTGGCTACGTGCTTGGCTTGTGACTGCTCATGGCGGTTGGTTAGCCATGTTTTTGCCAGAGTAGCTATGGGGTTAATTAGTGCAGTCCACATACGTTACTTAACCATGTACACGAGAAGCGATACACACGCGCTGACGGCAACCCAAAAGAAGCGTTCAGCGTTTTTAACAGAACTTGAGTTAGACAGTACAGTCCCCTCTAGCTCTCGTATGTCATCCTCCTGATCGTCTAGGCGTTTCTCGTGTCGATCCATCCGCTTAAACACAGATAGAATCTGCTCTTCGACGCGAGCAATCTGTGATACAGCTTCAGTCAGCTTGTCGAGCTTCTGCTCAATTCGATCCAGTCTGTGTTCTTCCATAGTATTCACTGCTTAACCAAATAGTCGTGGGCAATGTACGCCAACACAGCACTCATTATTGCTGTAGTCAACGCCTCAGCCGTTGGAATCCCAAAGTGAGTGGGGTGAATCCAAAGGTCACTGACGAATACGCCGCCACCAAATGACAATGCACCGCCTAGTCTTTCGTTGGCAAAGTCCTTGACTCTAGGAATAAACACCATCACCGCAAAAATAACTGATGCGGCTGTAGCCGTCTTTGCAGCGTTAATCCAATGAGGTGTATCCACAGCAGTAATGTCACCCTGCACCATCATCAGCAAACAGCTAATAAAAGCTGCCAGCCACTTCCCCTCGATGCCTTTTAATTTTTGGACAATGCTCATGTTACAGAGTTGCTGCCAGTTCAAATAGCGCGTCCATCTCTACATCAGTCATGCCAAGTGCAGACGCCATAGTATCAATCCAAGGTGACAGACGTTCAACTGTAGAAGCGTACTCCCACTCAATAGATATAGCTGTCTTGTCAGGCTCTGGAATCAACGCAATAGCATCCTCTACCAGCTGTAGCTTGTTTTCTTGGGCTAACGCTAGTCGTGCTTGACGCATAGTAACTACCAAGCCTTCACGCTTAGTCGCTAGTTGTTGTGCTTCGTAAGCGTCAATCTGATCCTGCACAGTTACTACGTTAGTAGTCGTTACGCCTTGGTCATCAGTAACGTCTTCTGAGTACTCAGTGAACATGTCCCGCTCTGTCCATGCGTACACCCAGTTACCGTTGGCGTCCTGTACAACACCGTTGCGTACAACAGTCTTGTAGTCACCAGAAGGCTCTGGTTGAGGTGATGCTAGTACAGGGTCAATGCCTAGTGTTTCGTTGACGTTATCGTTCCACACTCTAGGCAGTGAAACATTAGGATTGTCTTTGCGGATTTGGCCTTGAGATTTAACCTCACCCGTTGATCTAATGCGATATTCAGACATAGTTGATTCTCCTATGCGATTGCTAAAAAGATGTAAGTGCCGCCAGAAGCGTTGAGTGCCGCTGGTGCTGATGATGTGACTGTGAAGCCACTTGATAGTGGGTCTATGTAGTCCGTAGACGTTACCTCTGCGGCTGTGCTGTTAAGCAAGATATACGGATCGTTGCCAGCAGCAATTCCACGCTCTGTGTCCCACACGTACCAATCGCCAGTAGAGTCTGTACGCTTGATCAGGACAAATCTAGCGCCAGCACTAAAGCCGCAGTTTACGTCTACGTTACTACCTGTGCCAGTGTAGCTACCTACTTTGCTTACCCCTGCTAGTGTGGCGAAATGATAAGAAATATAGCTGTCACCATTAAAATTAACGGTAGTTGAATTTCCTACAGTAAATTGTGTAGAAGTAGGTGCCACCCCACCCCACACAGTTGATAATGTTGATGCTCCTGAAGTAGTGTTTAAGTTGTAGTATTTTCCCGCACCAACCAATGAATGATAAACCACCCAATTTTGAGTATCGTTTCTACGCTTTCCAATCATCAATTCAGGTGTCACACCAAGATTATGATTAAGTGTCTGAGTAGTTTGCCCATCACCCGTATAAGCCACCACATCAAAGAAGCCGGGTGCACGTTTGAAAGCGTAAGCCACATAAGTTGTGCCTGACCCATTTATATTTGTCAAAGAAGGCAATGTAATGCCATCTTGCTCATCAAAACCAATACTGCCAAAACCAGTAAGTTCTGCTGCTGTCAAGTTTGTTCTTAAATAGTTTCCTCCACTCGTAAGTCTGCTAGTTAAAAAAGAACCCGTACTAGCTGTAGATGACCTGTTTTTATTTATCACTATATCCGAGGGGAAACCAAAACCACTAAGTGTTTGTTGAGATGAATTTCCAGTATATAAAGTCGGCTTAAAAACCTCAGTCCCACTCTCAGGAGTCTTCATTGGTCTGCGGATGGCTATGTAGATGTAGGTGTCGCCATTGTTGTTGTACGGGCTTTGAGAGGTGATTACTTTGAACCCGTTGGCCTGTATCAGTAATCGATCTGTGGTTCCGCTTTCTACGTTACTTAAATTGGGGTATAGTCTTTTGTTGTTATTATCACCCGGAGACCAGCCTCGCATCACGTCAAAGATCATCCAGTCGCCAGGAGATGAAGCATTCTTTAATAACAACCACTGCGGTTCAAACCCCAGATCAATCTCAGGGCCGTCAGCGCTTCCGTTACCCGTGTAACTCCCACACTTAATAATGTCCTGATCGCCTGTCTCACCAAACTCACCGTCACCATCGTTGTGGGCGAAGAGGTAGGCTACGTAGGTTTCACCAGACGTATTGACTCTAGCGTGTGTATTTACTGTAAAGACGCTATCAGTAGGCGTTGTGCTATTCCAATATGCGGTGACACCGGTATATGTTGCGGCAGTTTCGTTTAATCCTGTTCCTGCCTCATTGCCTGTTGACCTGTGATAAACAAGCCAATCTTCAGTCGCACTTGTTCTTTTAATAATTATAGCACCCGGCACACTGCCAAGATTATGACTGATGTTCTGAGCAGATCCCGTCCCCGTGTACGTCACAACGTCAAAGAACTTAGGAGCCTTGCGGAAGGTCCAAGAAACGTAATTGTAACTTGACCCGTTGACATTTCCATTTGTCCCCAACGCATACCCATCAGAATTAAAACTAGTCACACGTTGAGTATTGCCAGCATTTGGTGCGTCTGTTTCTGCGGTATTTAATGGGCCAATTGAAACACCATTTTCTGTGTCATAAAGAGTATTCCTCCATGACAAATTGCGGCCTTTTGTCCAGACAAGCCCACCTTCGCCAGAAAGGTCAATGCCATTGACTATGTTTCTAGCCGTTGAGTTACCATCGTACAAATACGTCGAGAACACATCGTCAACGTAAACAGCTTCGCCAGCGTTACCAGCGGCGGCCTCTAATAGTTTCTTTTTAGTACTCATATTAGCCTAGCGCCTGCCCCGCAGTAAACCCGTACCAAGTAGTTCCACCGTCTCGCGTGTAAAAGACAAATACATCTTTAGCGCTGGCTGTGGCTGTTAGTGTTGGTGC
>Ga0222718_10002621_pt1 | contig 15987 bp, 15 predicted proteins | sample C33_27DmetaG_FD_165045 | JGI IMG/M metagenome (GOLD analysis project Ga0222718, IMG submission 165045) | Estuarine water microbial communities from San Francisco Bay, California, United States - C33_27D | ecosystem: Environmental > Aquatic > Marine > Unclassified | place: USA: California... | reverse complement strand
ACTGCACCATGAGCTTCCACTCTGCTGAATAGAACAAGAGTGTTACCTTTCAGGTCTAATGCAAGTTTAGATATAAAATTATTTCTTTGATCATGACCAATCAGATATTGAATCTCATCTTCAAAGACTTCAAACTTTTGTGGTGGATGCTTGAGAAGCAGACAAGTGATATCAAGTTTAGAAAGAAAACCTTTTTCTTGGAGTTCCTTAGTTCTAACAATCTTATATGAAGGGCCAAATAGTCCTTCCAGAACCCACTTATGAGTCTGTGTACCATCAAGTGTGCCAGTAAAACCAATCCTATGTTTTGCGGTATGTAACTTAGTCATAATCTGTATCAATGATTTTGACTTAAATAGATGAGCCTCATCACCAATCACAACATCAAATCTTTCAAACCAACTTCTTTCAAGTTTATAGATAGACTGCCATGTTGTGATGACTACACTTTTATTAGTGTCCTTCTCCCTACCAGAATAGATTTTGTGACAATATGAATCTGTATCCCAACCGTAATCCCCAAAGTCCTTATACATCTGTTCTACAAGAGATGTCGTGGGAACGACTAAAAGAATATTTTTGCCTGTATCCACATGATATCGCGAGAGGGCGTAAATCATCAGACTTTTTCCTGACCCAGTGGGCGATATCAGCAGCCTTCTATTATGCCTTAGAGCATCGTATACTCCCTCAATTTGATATTCTCTAGGTTCATGTACAGATATTGAGCGAATATAATCTTTAACTCCTTCCTTTGAAATCATTTCATTGACTTCAAATGGTTGTCCAAAAAACTTATTATCTTCAAACTTATAAGTGTATCCGTAGTTCTTACAGAAGGATACAATCTTATCTAACAGACCAACATAGATCTGCTTGGACCGCATATCGTATAGGTGAATCTCTCCGTTCCAGTTTCTACCACGGTACTGTGGCATAAATTTTGCATTCGGAACCTCAAACTTAAAGTGGTCTCTAAGTTCGTATTCAATATGAGGTTCAGTATTAATCTTTAAAAATACTTCGTTGGATTTTGATATAACAAGATTTGCACTAGTGTCAATCACATAGATCCATTCATCTACTGATATTTATTACATGTCGTGAAACTTATAATCAAGTATACATTTATATAGCTCGTTCTTCAAATGATATAGATGCTCTTGCTCATATGGATGCCTAGATGGATGTCCTTCCCATGTTTCAATTCTTCTACATACGCAATGGTATAAAAGATGAACATCTTCTATATTAAAATCTAAAACAAAAGGAAGTTCTTCGTCCATTAGCCTAATCCTGCATTGAAACGCATAAATTCAATAGCATTTTTAATCTGGTATGTTCGATTTGTAATCTGCTTTAGAATACTTTCAATATAGACCAGCATTGTATCATAATAATCAATCTTTAACGAAACTCCTGAGAGCTTATCATCTGCATCCAAATACTTTTGCATAGTTTCCTTATCCCTGATTTTTTTAGGAAAAGGTTTTTCGATATAGACATCTGGGTCTGCCTTCCCACTAAAATATTCGTATCTTTCGTGCCTAATATTTTTTCTCTGTTGCTCTGCTTTCTTTCTCATTAGGAAGATTGTGTTATACAATTCAAAGTACTTCGCATGGAGTGATGGAATATTTGTTGACTCGGTATGTAGATTGTCCATATCAATCTTAGAGTCTTGTTCCCACATTCCTTGAAGTGTATCAAGATCAATCATAAAGGAGTTCCATCCAATGCAGTTATTTCATAATAAGTATACTTGAAAGAAACCTCTGCTGTAAAGTATTCGATATCAGTATCGGTAGCATCGAAACTTAAAGTTGTCAAGGAATATGGAAAAAGTCCTTGAAACTTAATCAAAAAGTTTGAAACTAAACTGCTATTTAAAATAGACATAGTTCCATCAGAAAAAATATTCTCAAGTTTTCTGGTCCTCAGATCCATTCCCCTGTTTCCAGTTTTTTGAAGATCATAAATCTGGTCAAGACTTTCTGGATATCCTAAACCTCTCATCCAGTTTTGAATTTCCATATAGTTTTTTAAGTCTTCATCGACCAAAAATCTAACGGACAAATCTCCAAACACCAACTTATCTCCTGGACGATCAATGTCCTTAAGGTATGTTGGTTGAACCGCAATACCAAGATCCAGTGATGGTATATTTGCCTGGTTGCAGAAAAAAGAAACTCCTGGAGCCTTCTCCAATATAAATTTAAAACCAGTAGGAGTTAAAAAATTCCTATTTTCAATTGGGTTGAAGTCCGCCATTGTTTTTTTAAATATTTAGATAAAAAAAGAGGGGTAGTTAACCCCTCTCAAAAACTATCTTAAAATCCTCCGACAAATTCGTTTACATGTTGACTGGTCATCATCACATTCAATTAAGCAATTATAATAGTCGTTAATAAGATCAGATTCTTCCATGCTCCTATCTAAAGTGTTTTCCAATCTCATAACACTTTGCTTCCATCCTGCTAATTGATTATGCGATAATATGTTATGCATAACAACCTCCAATAGTTTTTTGAGTCATAATAAAAATTCGACTTTCAGTTCACTTTGTTTACCTCTTAATTCTATCATTATATATTAGTTTTATGTGTAAATGACTACAATTAAGAAACAAAAATTTATGCCTACGAGTTTATACTCATAAAAAAAGAGGACCCGAAGGTCCTACTTAACACGCTCGCACATATAACCATATGCTAAACCCCTTTGAGCTTTGTATGTTTTGTATTTGATACCATATCTTGCAAGAGTTGCTGTCGGAACAGTTGGACGACCTTTATCCGCTACATATTGTTCATATGTGCGTTCAATGAAAAATCCTTTTCCTACAGGAATATCTTTGTTTAACCAAGGATATTTCAGACCAGTTGATCCACCCCTCTGACTAGTGGGGATGACATCAGATGCAGAACAGATGACGTAATTAGTTGCCATAATAAATGGATGATTGACATACGCACATGATAGACTATTAGAAGAAGAAAGTCAAGCATAAAAAAAGGAGACCCGAAGGTCTCCTTGATTTGATATGTGAACCAAAGATCACATGAGGTTCTTAACAGCAACGCGACGATAGTAGCGGTTCTGGTTAACAACCAGGTTACCCAGTCCTTGGGTAGTTCCTGCTGCGAATGGGTTAGCGACCATGCCGTAGCGGGTCTTAAAGCCAATCTTGGGCTGGAAGGAGTTCTCACCAACGGCACGAACCATTTGGAGAGGAACATAAGGACAATAGAACAGACCTGCGTCATAAGGTGAAGTACCCTTATAACCAACGACATAGTACTGGTTACCACCAGATGCGTTAGCAGAGGTCAGGTTTGCAGCATAAGGATCGATGTAGACACGATACTTACCTTGCAGAACACCAGCGAAGGTGTTGCCAGTGTCATCAACGTTCAGGTTAGCGTTGAGTGCTGGGGTGTAGTCAAGTACACCAGCCATGGTCAGAGCGGAAGCAACGTCTGCAGAGCAGAGGATGATGTTGCCCTTTCCTCTACGAGTGCGCTGTGCAATTGCGTTAGCATCGCGCTCGATTTGGAACAGAAGACCCTTGAACTTCTCAACAGACCAACGACCGTTGGAGTCGATGTCGAGGTCGAACTCACCAGCGGTAGCGACGTTAGAAACAGCGCCTTGCTCAGCAGTCTTGTAGATGGTTCTGATGACTTCACGGTTGATCTCAGCCAGAATCTCAGTTGAGAGAATGTTGGCGAGTTCTGCCTCAGCATTGAGGCCGTGGATTGCCTTCAGGTCTTGTGCAAGCTCAAGGCTGTATTCTGCCTTCAGTGCTCTTGACTTAGCGGTAACAGTGACTTTCTCGATCGAGAATGCCATCTGGTTGAATGCGTCGCCACCAGTACCATCAAGGTTCTCAGCGTCGCCAGTTTGCATACCCTGACCTACGTTGTAGGCAGTGGAGGTAGCAGAACCAACAGGGTTCAAGACGGAAGGATTAGTACCTGACTGTGAGGTAGTACCCATACCAGCAGCAACATCAGTCATGCCGCCGTTGAGGTTAAATCCTGCGTCCTGACCAGAGAATGCGGAATCTACTTCATCATAGAAGGTCTCGCTTCTGCTGCCTTCCTTGAGGCGCTGCGAGCGCATCGCGAAGATCAGGCCAGTAGGACCAGACATTGGTTGAACGCCAGCCAGATCATAAGCGATCAGGTTAGGCATGGAGCGTCTGATCAAAGAGATCAGAACGGGGTCGAAACCTGCGGTAGGACCTGCTTCAGCAGAACCACCTTGGAAGCCATCGTTACCAACAGCGTTGGTAGGTGCTTCGTTCAGGAGACCTGAGGATCCAAAAGCATTTTGCTCATGGAGGAATTTTTCTTGGTTTTCGAGCAGGACAGCGGTAACAGCTCTACGATGGGAATCTTTGATTCCACCCTCGTGGTCGAGGAGAGGTGCCCACTTTTCCTGCAGATGCTCAGAATGGAACATTTGCTTTTTCCTTTAATTGTGGATGTTTACAGTTTGAATTAATATTAAATTCAGGACTTGCTAAAAGACCCGAGAGTCTTCATGTATGCAGCCATTGAACCTGAGTAGGACTCATGTCCAGACTCTACACCTTCTGAGAGAGTCTCAGTCTTGTTAGCGGTTGAAGTTACTTTAGTGGAGGAGAAATATGACTCCTTCAGCGTCTCCAACTTTTCACGATACTTTGCTTCACTTTCAAACTCAACACCCTCTGCAAGTGAGGCGAGCTTCTCTTTCTGGGTCTCAGCAAGACCTTCAGAAACGTTATCGAGGATTCCTTCAGCAACCGACTCTGCGAGACGCTTGTTAAGGGAAACATTCTTCTCAATCTGCTCGTTGAGTTTTGTCTCCATGTCATCAAGTTTTTCTACCATGCTCTCAAGCACATCATATTTGTCTTCAGGGATTGTTACATAATGTTCTTCAAAAAGTGACTTCATTCCAGTCAGGAATGATTCAGTCATTTCGGTCTGCAGACCGGATTCAACTGCGAGTGCATTCTCTTCAAACCACTCGTCAGCAACATACTCAAGATAAGAGTCAACACGCTCAGCGAGTGCCTCTTTAACAGTAGCGAACTCCTCAGCGATCTTTTCTTGCTCTTCAGCAATCTGAGCGTTGAGTTGCTCTTCCATTTCAACTCTGATAGCTGCTACCTTAGCATTGATAGCAGTTTCAAAGATGGTTTTTGCTTTTTCTTGGAATTCTTCGGAGAGTTCCTCGCCTTGAAGAAGAGCATTTACATCCTCTTCAATATCATATTCGGCAACTACTTCTACTTCTTCCTCTTCAGCAATTTCTTCTTCAGAGACTACTTCTTCTTCTTCGGTGGTCTCTTCTTCTGCAACTACTTCTTCGTCAGAAAGATCTTCTTCTTCCTTGACGCCTTTCATTGCATCAGCAGGCTTAGCACCTTTATTAACAACATCCTTAACTTGCTTAAGGGTGCCGCCAGGGGTCTTCAGTTTTGCTGAATCATCATCTGATCTGTAGTTTTCAGGAGTAGGACCGCCGAGATCTTCAACTGCGCCGAGTTGAGATCCGTCTCCTTGAAGCGTTGGCATAGGATCCGCTGCCTTTGCACCAGCATTAACAGCGGTCTTGGATTGCTTCGTGCCTACTTCCATTTCTTGTAAATTGTTGCCACTAGACATTTGAACTCTCCGGATTTTTCCTGTGTTTAAATCTATATTTATTTATAAATTAAAATATTTTATGTAAGAAGCACTACTTATAAACTATTGAGGAAGTCATTGAAGAGATTAATTTTATGCTCTTCAAGTGCTCTTTGATCTACAAGAGTGTTGATTCTCTTTGCAGTTTTTGTAGCAATTTGCTCACGAAGGATACCACCTTCCCAAACCCATTCTTTACCTTCCATAATTCCCTGAACAAAAGCATCAGGTGCAGAAGGATCAGCAACGATATCGGCAGCAGTTGCTAACATAAAGTCTTCACCAACTTCAGAATATCCTTCTTTAGTTTGACGAAGTGAGCCGATGCCTCTAGAAGAAACACCAAGACAAACTCCTTCTTTCAGAAGAGATTCCGCAATTTTACCCATAGGGGTAGATAAGATTTGAGCCTTACCAATAAAGTCATTTCCCTTTTGCTCAAGAGAAACAATCTTATGGGAAACTCTGTCGAGATTAATGGTTGGACCATCGGGGTGGCCGAGTTCTCCGAGAGCACGACCTTTTGAAACATACTCATTAGTATATCTCTTTACCTCACGCTCCATAACATTGCGACGATATACTCTACCGTTGCGATTTTTCTGTTCTGTTTGGAGGAAAGGTCCTTGAATATAAAGGAGTTTTTTACCGTTCTTTTCTTCGGTAATAACCTCTACCTTTTCTATCTCTTCTCTGATTAGTTTCATTTGTTTCTCCTTCAGGTTTCCTGAACTTGTTGGATATAAAGAGTTCCGCTACCGAGACCAAGTGCGGAAACTTTAAACACTCCTCTCAGTTCAGCGTAAGTTCCAAGTCCATCTCTAGTCTGGTCTGGAGCACCTGATGATGAGTCGTGATCAATCACAACCTTTGTTAAGTAAGGTTCAGATGTAGCTTGTTGAGTGATACTAAGAACAATCTTGTTTGAAAAATCAAAACCACTTTGACCAGTTACAGTCAAAGCAACTGCCTCTCCGACTGCAAAAGGTGATCCAATAACACCTTCTGGAAAACTCAGAGTCGTTGTAGAACCAGTCTCAATACCAACAACTCTTTGAGCTGCTGGTTTATGGAGACAAATTGTTTCTGGTTCTCCAGCAGCTACAAAAAAGTTTGCTGGCGTCGCAGTTGGATTTGTGCCAATTGCGACATGGGCTCCTTGAGTAAGAGCAACACATCTGAGATACTGACTCTGGTGAGTAAGAACAGTGGAAGTTGCAGCGGAACCTGATGTAGAAATGGCAGTACAAATGCCAACCGGATTAAGAGCCATTATTCTTTATAATTCATTTAGTAGTTATTTATTTATTCTTCGTCTTCGGAAGAAATTTCACCCTCTACTTCAGTATCATCACCAAACATAGATTTTGCTGCTACTGGACGAAAGGCATCAATTCTTTCTGCAGACTTACCAAATAAGATTTCTTTAATCTTATCGCTAATATCTGCCGGAGACTCATCTGCCGAAATCGCATCAATTAATTCATCCATTGTTAAATTAATAAGGAACTATGTGTATTTATATTTCCCCACCATCGGGAATTTCTGGAGCTTCTGCTGCAGAACCATCAACTTCTGGTTCCATTTGAGGTTTACCTAAATCCATACCTGCAGATGAATCTAGTGGTGCTCCAGTTTCTGGATCAATAGGAGCATTTGGATCGGGAATAATTCCTGCTGCAATCTCTTTTTTAATCAATGCATCTTGCTCAAGAATTTCCTCATCGGTCTGACGAAGAATATTGCGACGGACATAATCCTGAGAGTAATACTTACCAATATAAGGTTCTGCAGCTTGCAGACTATTCAACCTCTCATTAAGAAGTTCTGAATCCTTAAGTTCGGAGAAGTGATTGTCATACAAGAAATCATACTGAATATGTTCAGACATCATTTCCCAATCTTCCGGAGTAATTATGTTCTTCAGAAGTAATTGAGTCTTCAGCATATCATTAAACATACCAGAAAATCTCTTTCTCAAACGCCCAACAAACTTGGTAAATTTGAGTTCGTCTCTCAGGATTTCAGAAGATCTGCCCAAGTTAAACCCACCTTCTCCATCCATTCTTGAGGGTGGAACATTAAGGGATCTGTAGAGTTTTTTCTTAAAGTATTCAATATCAGTGATTTCTCCAAGGTTTTGGCCGCCTGGCAGAGTTGAGATTTCTGTTCCCCTTCCGCCTTCTCTGCGAGGCAACCAAAAATCTTCAAGCATTGACATGAATTTTTTGTCATCACGTATTTCTCCCGTGGATGCATCATAGACAAGTTTGTTACGATATCTGGTCATAACATCACGCAGATATTGCTCTGCTTTGACTTTTGGGAGATTTCCAACGTCAATATAGAAAATTCTACGTTCTGGTGCTCTACTTAAACGGTAGATAACCAAAGAATCCTCAATCATACGAAGTTGATTGAGTGATTTGATTGCTTTGTGGAGATAAGAAAGTACAGTTCCTTTGTTTCTGTCTACAAGACCAGAAGTGCAATATGTGATGGAATCTCTTGACATTTTGATTCCTTTATTACCGCCAGTCATTGCGCTGGGGCTTCCAGTAGGATATACTGCCTTTGGGTTGTAAATAAAATACTCTTCAATCTGAGGGAATTCATATTCCATCGGATTGTCTGAATTCATATTAGCAAGACGAAGTTTATCATCTACTTTTTGTTTTTGTTGGCGAACATAACGCATTTTCATTGCATCAATGTAACGCAACTCTTGAATACCTGCTTGGGGATTCTTTAAATCGATGACTTTATGGTAGTAAAGTCTTCCATCAATGTACCAATTCCTATAAATTTCGTGTGCTTTTTTATCAAAGTCCAACAATGAGAGAATATATTTAAACTCCTCACGAATTTTTTTCTTAATACCGTCGCTGGCATTAAGATTTGATAGTTCAATTTCAACAGGTGTATTGTTAGTATCTGAAACAACTGCTTCATTTACAATATCTTCGATAGCACTATCTGCTTCGGGATGTAGAGCCATCTCACGATAGCGTTTGATTAAGTCAAACTCTGTTCTGAATACGCCTTCAATATCAACATATGAACCAAAAAAACCACTAGTCAAGTAGTGGTCAACCCCGTCCTCATTGTTGGGAGGAACGGGGGAGACTGTACTCTTGCTTAGTGGTTCATTGTCCTCAATCGAGAACCCAAATAATTTTGACGACATTATAGTCTGCTGAACTAATCGCTATTATTTAGTCGATCAGTTTTCGCCCGACATTGGAGACCAGTATTGAACTTGGAATTCAACAGTGAATTCTTCAATAGTGTCTGCAGAATCGTAAGACAGATCAATGGCAGAAATGTTGGTTGGGAAAATGCTATAGAACTTATATTGCTTAGCAACTTCCATTCCAGCACCTTCAACATTATTAAGTGTTGAAGCAGCTCTAGTGAACTGTTTAACAACTGCATCGACTTGATAGTCTGCAGGATCGGTTGAACCAGATCCATCAGCATATTGTCCGATGGATTGCATCCATGCTTCCATGGCAGTACGAATTCTGAAGTCAATGTCGTTAATTACAGTGACGGTCCAGGTATCAAAGGTTCTATCACCAGCAACCTTAAAAGTTCTACCTCTGAAAGGAACATCGATTGAAGCGATGTTCGATGCAGGCAACTGAGCTGCCTTGCAGAGGATTGAGAAATCCTCTGCATCAAAACCATCAGAACCTGGGAACTCATTAGTAAGAACAACCTCAAATAGATTGGGGCGGGCACCGCCCCCGATGAGAGTTGATTTGAAATCCTGAATAGAGTGTGGCATTTTTTAATCCTCCGTGTTGTTATTTATTATCAATCGATCAAACTGTGCCAGCAACTTCTTCAAAACTGATGCCAGTTCTGGTTGCAACGAACGTCAAGGTGACGTAGTTGATTGACTTAGTTGGCTTCAGGAAGATGTCTGCTCTGAACTCATTGTTGTCAATAACATCAGGAGTGTTGTTAGTGGAATCACAAACAACCAGGAATCCGTAGAGACCTCTCTTTGCCTGAACATCACGGAGATAAGGTTCAACAATGTTCTTGAAGTTTGCTCTTGTTAACTCATCGTTGAGTTCAAAGAGTTGTGCTTCTGCTGCTCTCTGAAGTGCTTGCTCAACAGTAAGGAACAAGCGACGAACATTAATTCTATCAAATGCTGATGCATATCCGAGAGCAGTTTTGTCTCCGAAGAGAAGTGTTCCAACACCAGGTTTAGTAACAACTGGGTTGATTCTTGCCTGATAGAGACGATCTCTTTGAGCCTTGCTTGGGTTATAAGCAAGTTTCACTGCATTGTTGATGATTCCTCTCTGCTGGCCAGCAGGTGAGAACCAAGGATAAGCAACAATTCCAGTGCGAGTCATCAGACCAGCAACGTCAGCATTCGTTGGAATGTAACGGAACTTGTTGTTGAAACGATCATATGTATACTTGTAACCACTATCAAAGACTCCATAAGAAGAACTTGAAATGGTGCTGAAGTAGTTGATGAGATTTGTGGTTTGAGTATCTGTATTGGTCTGACCAATCAAATTAGTTCTGTGTGGTCCAACAACAGCAACACAATCCTTTCTCTCATTTGCAAGAGAGATGATGTAGTTTGCTTTTGCCTGTGACTCAAACTCTTCGGTGCAACCAGGGCCCATGATTAAGTAATCTGCTTCTTGCTCATCTTTGTTTGAGAAGAGACCATAAGAAGTAATCAAACTACTCAGTTCTGCCTTCATACCGCCGTTGGTGGAATAGTCAACACCACCACCGAGTGTATAACCAACATTACCAATTGCACTGTAGGTAACATCTTGTGCATCCAGACCCCAGAGACCATCACCAGTTGTGACTGCGGTGAAGTCGGTAGAGAATCCAGTTGCTACTGGGACGGTTCCATGGAAGGTATCATCAGCAGAAGAAGGATTGCTTCCAGCATAAACATAATCAGAGAAGTCTGCAACATAACCCTCATACCAAATCTTCTGAGGAGCATTTACATTAGAAATAGCATCCTTTGCTTTAGAAAGGCTTACATGCTTTTCAAGGAGAGAACCTGGAGTTCCAGTGATAGTTCCAAGATCGTCAACAACTGCAACATGGATACCATCGCCTTCGCCACTTCTGTTAGTGACATATACATTAGAAACAGGTTTTGGTGCAATAGACTTCCAATAGATTGTGCTGCTATCAATGCTAAGAGTCTGTTGGTCGTACCAGTCAACTGCGGTTGCGGGAGTGGTTCCTGAACCAGCACCATATGCTCCAGTGTTGATACCAGCATTATTGACAAAGAATACAGTGTCAGAGGTATCAAATGATTGTGCAGCATTTCCTTCTGCATAGTTAATCTTGGTCTCGGTTCCTGCTGCAGAAACTCTTGAGACAACCTTAACATCAATTGTTGATGCGCTGTTGGTTGAGTCAGTTGAGACGCCAGTAATAATACCCTTCAGATAACCATCAAAGGTTGAAGTTGAACCCGAACCAGCAATGACTTGTCCTACCAGAGAAGCAGTAACTCCGAAACCAATCGTAGCACCAGCATTTCCGAGGTCAGTTGTGGTAATACCAATTGTTTGGTCTGCAAGGTCGTCAATAACACAAACTCTAAGACCATTACCCCAAGTTCCTGGATTCTTAGCTGCCCAAGTATAATCAGTGTCTTCGCCGTCTGCGTGATTCTCAAGATAGTCGTCGTAGTTATTAATCTTGAGAGTTGTGGTTGAAGCAATGCCTACACCAGCATTTGCGTTCACCATCAGGGTGCTAGTTGTTGAACCAGTTCTTACAACCTTTAGAACACCACCGTATGAGAGGAAAGATGAGGCACTCATCCAGTACTCATATTGAGCATCAGTTGACAGGGGCTTACCGAAGGTGTCGATAAGTTGTTGTTCTGTGGTAATATTTGTAGCTTCATCAACGGGACCAATTTCAAAAGGTCCAGCAATACATCCAATATTATCAAGAACATTGTCAGCTCTTCCTACGGTTAAATCAACTTCCCTGACCAATACGCCAGGAGATAATTGAGGAGTCGCCATGTTTCTCTCCGTTTGAATCTCAGTTTATCTGAAAATATTTATTAAAATGGGTGTTTTGACGGGGGAAATACGACGCGAACTACCAATCTGGATATTCCCATCTATCAAAAACCGTGTTTGTCATTCTACTAACAACTATTCTCTTTATAGTACACTCTTTACATTCGTATGAAAACGATGATGCTACTGGACCTCTATCTTTTCTTGTTCTGTAAAAACTATCCACAAGATTTTTTATTTCACCACAAACTCTACACTTCCTATCCTGTAGAAGAAGATGACCTAGTTTAAGTTGTTTGTCTAAATCATCTAGTTCCATTTAATATTTCCACATGTAGTCCATACCGCCAGCAGTTTCTCCATATTCTGATGCATTAAACCACCTATCACCATCGCCATCAACAAAACTATCTTCTCCTAATCCATCATCCATAAATCCAAACGGAGCCATATCTTGCTCAATCTGATTCTTCTGTTCTTCATATAATCTCTTTCGGACATCTTGGTCGGTAAGTTCTTTAAAGTAGTCTTGTGCAACTAACCAAGCATAGATAACGAGACACATTGCTAGGTCATCATTGCATCCTTCTTCTGCCTCAAACGAATTGTGTTTTGAGATAAAAGTAGTCAGTTCTGATATAATCTCATAGTCATTGAAGATAAGTTTATCTTCTTCAATCATTGTCTTTAGATTGAGTGAACCAACCTTCTTTACAGTCTTGGACATCTTGACACCCAGTTGTGTCTTCTTACCAGAGAATCCCTGACCAACAATCTGTCCTGCTCTACCTCTCATAGAACACATCAACAGATTCTGATACTCAAGGTCATATTGCAAGATACTTGCAACCTGATCTCCAATATCATTCACTTCGCATAATATAAACGCACTATTATAGCTCTTCGCTACCTCATAGATAATATTGGGGAACAACATCGGTTTGATATCGTTATTCCGATACTTCGCAACAATCCTATGAGGGAACTGTGTAATATCAGCAACAACAAATGCTGAATAGTCTTCTCCAACTCCTCTAGCAACATCAACAGTTATCACATAATCATGATCTTCTATTGATGATTCGTATACATCCAATCCAGCATTTCTAGTTTTTGGATTATCGTATACTAAAGTTCTGAGTTTACTTGGGTTGATTAATGTATCAACAGAACCAAGGAATTCGCATTCAAATTCAACCTTAAACTGGGCTTCAGAAGTATTGGCAATAGTCTGTTCTTTCCAGACCTCATCTCTTCCAGGAACTTCTGACCAGTGAACATCTGTTGGTACATATTCATTTTTACTTCTTTCCGCATCATGCCACATACGGTAGAAGTGATTCATACCATGTGGGGTAGATACAATAATTACTTTGGTGTTTTTACCAGAAGTAATAGTAGGATAAACAGAGGCAAAGAACGAGTCAGCAACGTGATTCGGGACGAATGCGAACTCGTCGAGAAAGAGGATGTTAAATGACATACCTCGGACAGCACTCGCAGACGTAGAAGCTGCCAATATCTTACTGCCATTTTCTAATTCCAGAGAACCCTTGTTCCATGATATAATACCCTGTTGCATCCATTTAGGCAAGTTCTCATAAGCAGTCTGTAACCTACTCAGAAGTTCTCTTGCCGTTGCTGCTTTGTTAGCAAGGATGCCAATATTAACACTATCGTTAAAAACTGCATAGTGAAGCAGGTAAGATACGACAGTTGTAGATTTGCCTGTCTGACGAGGCATCTTACAGATGTTGAATCTGTTTTCATGGAAGTTGTTAATTAACTTTTCTTGAAAATGGTATGGATGGAATTGAGTTAAACCTTCATCAAGAGAAACAATCTTAATATAGTTGTTTGCAAAATAAACCGGATCTTCTTTACACTTAACAAACTCAAGAATTTGTTCTTGAGTAAACTCAATAGCAGTATTTGCTTTTTTTAAATTAGGATTACCAAGATATACTTCACTCATAAAAAATTACCTTGTTTCTCGCCACTGAATAGTATTGAAGACATCTGTTGTTGTGTTAGTGTCCAAGTTAGTCACAATAACAGCAAAAATATTACTATCATCACTATCTATATTCTGTGCGATGTATGATCTTCTTGCAGCAGTTGGATTAAAAGCAACAGTAGCAGATGCTTGTTGTCCCGATGGATTGTTTGCAGCAATCAAAGATGCCTGTCTCAAATCTCCACCAGTTGTTGTAAAGTTAGTCCCTACCGTGACATTATACTCAACTGCTGAATCATCATCAGCACTTACCCAACTTCCACCAGTAATATTAGTATTGCTTGGCAGTCTCCAAATCTCAATTCTACAATTTGTAGCATCACTTAAACATTCAATATCAGTTACTCTTACAGTTGTTCTATTTGGAATTCCTTTGAATGTATTCTTACAACGAATAGCCATAACACATTGTCTGGCAGTTGCGCCACCAGAAGAAGAGAAAGTGATTGGACCATTAAAGGCACCAAACTCAACACCAGTCTCAACATATCCACCTTCACTCATTACAGTGGCACAAATTTGTTCCATTGATGTAATGCCAACAGCAGTATCAGTGTTGGCAACTTCACAACGAATTGGAAGTGAAGGTAAACTCCAATATGCGTGTTCTAAATTATTTGCGTGTTGGAACTCGTGGAAGTAATGATTTGTTCCATCTAAAACTAACCCACACCTAAGTCTTCCAACTCCCAACCACTGGAAGTCTGTGATAAACAGTTGAGTCTTTGTCCAATCAACAGTAATGCTGGAAAGACCCGTACCATCAAGTGGATCAAGACTCCAATTGACTTGATTGACTACAACATCACTTGTGATTCCAGTATTATATGATCTTCTTACAATAGAAACAATACCATCTCCATCCTGCTGAAGAAACACTCCATTTCTATCATCAAAATATCCAACTTTTTTTGTTGTGTTTTCTCTATAATCAATAAAATTAAAACTTGCCATAGCAAACTGAGATTTGCCTGGCATATAATGATGATACATTCTTGACTGGTGTATAACCTGTGAGGTTGAACCAACACCAACTATAAGTCCAATAGATGCTGTGTTTGCATTTACAACGGTTGTTGAACCAGCACCAATTTTTTTCGTCAATAATTCAACTTCTTCACCATAGATGTGGGAATAGTCTGCAAGAGTGTGTGGCTCAGATACACGCATTCTTCCAAATGCATCATATCCCCCTCCACCTACCCCAGTAGCAACTCCACAATTTCCAATATTACCAAATCTATCAGCACACATGAACACTTCATGAAGTGTTCTTTCCTGGTTTAAATAATCTTGTGTAGTCTTATTCCACTGAGCCATTAATTAGTCACTCCAACTTAATCTTTCTGGTTGATATCTTTTAATTCCAGTAATTCTTAATGCACTATTAGAATTGTATTGTGCTGGATAAATGTTATGAACAACAGCACCTGGATATTCTGATTGAATCTGTTCTCCAAGTTCTTTTCTATTGGGAACTTCATTGGAGGAAATTTCCATTCTATAAAGTTTCCCTTCCCAAACAATGTCAGCAACAAACTCCTCACCCACCTTCTGGGGTTGAGGTGCTTCTCCACCAATATTTAGAGTGCCATTAAAATCCCCTTGAATTGTAACGCTCTCAGACATAAATTGTTTAAAGTTTTTCATCAGCAGTTCCACGCTCTAAGTGACTTATTGATTCTGCTATCAGGATCATTAGCAGTTTTGGCAGAAGTCAGTTTTTTCTTCATACCCTTCATCCTTGCACAGAATGATGATCTTCTCTTATTACCAACCTTTTTGGAAGGTGCTTTGAGATCGGAACCTGGGTTTTCTCTTTCATAAGACTTGCGTCCTTTTTCATTGAGACCACCAGACTCAGACTTACCTGCTTTCTTAGTCCAAGCAGCACCTTCTTCTATCTGTGGCCCTTTGGAATCCACAACATCTTCTCCTGATGTTGTAGGGTTAGTTCCATAAGTCTCCGCAATTCTTTCTCCGTCTTTGTTTGTTTCTTCTGAAACTCTGAGGAATGATTGTCCTGGTTCATAGCTTGAAACTTGAAAACTCTGCAGTCTTGCGCCAGGATATACCTTCTCAATCTGATCTTGCACATCAGACCTAGTTGGTAATTTTGTGTTCGGAAAGAACATTCTAAGAGAGAGATACTTACCTCTCCAATTAAACATTACAAAAATAAGATTACCAGTCTTAGCAGGAATTCTGACTGCCTCTGTAACTTCTTCAGAAGGACATTCTTTCT
>Ga0222718_10002618_pt1 | contig 16008 bp, 21 predicted proteins | sample C33_27DmetaG_FD_165045 | JGI IMG/M metagenome (GOLD analysis project Ga0222718, IMG submission 165045) | Estuarine water microbial communities from San Francisco Bay, California, United States - C33_27D | ecosystem: Environmental > Aquatic > Marine > Unclassified | place: USA: California... | reverse complement strand
AAGGCACTATCTTCTGGCTTTTGGAGAATGAATAGAATATACCCATCATCTGGACGATACCAATCCTTGATGTCAATATTAAGATCCTCCTTAATTTTATTCCATCTATCCGGTGGGCAGTCTTTGTTATTATATTCTCCATCATCTCTGGTATATGAATTCCATGAAAATCTATAATAATACTCTTTACCTAATCCAATTTGCCTAAATGCCGGACTTTCAAAAACAATGACTGGCTTTCTTGATTCTCTTATGGTATCAATGCTGACTTGCTCTTCATAATTCTTTCCCTTTATGTTATGCTGTAACCAAACATCAACATCGTCTGCCGTCGCCGCCTGTTTAATATCTGGTGGGAGAATTGTTTGGATTCTTTTCTTTAAATGTAAGTAACCAAACCTCATGTTACGAGATACTTATTTTCTGGACTCCTGAGATTGTCTTTTCTCTTGCCTTTGCAATGGTCATAGATTGAACCAAGGACACTCCATGCTTGAACATGACCAGTCCCTTTCCCTTTGAAGTTTTTCTTAGTGAATCCAATATTGTGATTTTTCACACCATGCTTTTTTTCAAATTCAATCCTCACTTGGTCAACAACATAACTATCATGCCACTCACGAAGTTGGTATATTTCATCGTTTGAATACATGTCCTGTAATCTCCTCGCCCATGATTTGGTTTGCTCATGATTCATATTGAAGTAAAGGAATCCGCATTCCGAATACTTTCTAATCCTACCAAGATACGCCATCATGCATTCGTCTTTATGGATATTTGAACTAACCCACTCATGGTCTATTGGTTTATAGAACACACTATCGGCATCAATGTAGATAACTCCATCATAGTCAGTTCTATTCAAGATCAGGTCAGTGTAACCATACACTTTGTAGCAAAATCTAACCCCATCGTAAAGAAATGACTCTACAGGCTTATCTTTGTTTCTCTCGACAAACTCTTTACATTCTGGAACATTTTTGAATAGGTTTACCGTCTTCCCCGTTGGGGCAATCCAATCTGCATCCTCCGTATATGTAAACAGATCAAAATCCCAATTGTATGTTTCATAGAACTTATGACCATAGTAGTCATAGAGTTTCTTATTCAGTGATGTTACAACTGCAATCTTCATTTCAGAATATCTTGAATCTTGGAAAAGGTATCATCGTCTTCTGTCCAGATAGCTAGACAAACATCCATCACCTTTCCACATGGCTCTGTGATTAATACATTCTTCATGTCTTTTACAATGGAATAGCATCCAAAGTTTTCCCTGTCAAATCCACCATGAATATCGTTGATGTAGTAATCATCAAACACAACAACCTTGCTTCCACTAACAGATTTGAAATCTCCAATAATAGATTCTACTCTATGGTCGCCATCAATGAATACCAAGTCAGCACTCTTTGGATTTTTCCAGAGAGTTTCTTGCGTTACGCCCTTGATCAACTCAACACGGGAAGCGTGTTCCTTTAATCTTTGCTTTACTTGAGAAACAGAGTGAACTCTCTTACCGTTTCCAACCATCTTGTGAAATTCTTGGTCAGAGAAATCGAACACATCATATCCTGTATATGTCGTATCCTTTGGTGCAGTGTCCAGCATCCATTTTGCCGTCTTGCCTTTCGCTACACCAATTTCAATGATTGATTTTGGTTTCAATTCTTCAATCAGTCTGAAGATATATCCATATCTTGATTTTATCTCATTCATCTTCGCTTTGGTATCTTGTCGTGTGGTATGTGAGTGTATCTCTTAATCATCTGACGTTCTGCTGTTGAGGTTATCATGTATCCCTCAATTGCCTTATATCCGTTCTCCAATGCCCACTTGACTCTTTTGTGACCAACATGAACATACAGACCGGGAATAATCTTACCATCCTTATCTATGTTGGTTCTCTCTGGATTATTTGGTTCTATTTCAATCCTTCTTTTAACCCACTTATGATCGTGTGTAGATACCGCAATTGGATACATCATACCTGCTTTCTGAAAGCTTTCATTGTATCCAAATTTTTCCATACGAGCATTGAGCCAACCGTCAGAAGGGAGAAAGCGAATGTCCTTTACATCAAACAGACGAACACAAAGTTTGATTTCTTTTGGATGGAAGTTTGCCTGTAGTATTCTCACTTAGTCGCACCACCACTATTGAGTCTCTCAATGTCATCATGAGAGAACTCTGCCCAATACAACTCAAAAGCAATACCATCTTCAAGTCCAATGAATTGATGAAAGACTCCCGGCTTCACCTTTGTGAAATCACCGGCACCAAGAATTGTTTCATCAATAAGGTCACCGTTCCAGCAACGGACCATCATCTTACCAGACTCAACAAAGAAACCATTGCTCTTTGTCTGATGTCGATGTTCGCTACATTGATATCCTGCCTTGAATTCAATTCTATGAAATTCAAGACAATGATTCTTGAAGACTTCTTCTGTCTTACCCCATACTTTTCCAGCAATCATAGTTCGTAATCTTCATCTTCGTCATGCCCATCTATTCTTTCCATACAAAATGGACATATTGTAGGTTCATTTTCTTCGTATTCGTCATCCTCTAAATCATTCTCTACATCATAGGTCGAGTGGTTGAAATCGTGCCACTCAATAGAATATGTAGTCCGGCAGGACGGGCATGTAGTTTGAAAAAACATTATCTTATGGGGCAAACCCCGCCCTCACATTCAATACCCTCAATCATTTCATTTGAGGTCTGAATCGGCGATATGGGTTTAACTTTCTTTACCATCTTCTCATATTGATCTGCATCAATTTCTTCGTATGGTGCTTGGGTGAATCCATGATCAGAGTGAAGAAGGAACGAGACACTCTTGATATGATTTTTGAAATTCTTTGCCAACCAATCTTGAATCTCTGGAAGCTCTTCCTTGCGATAGTAGACAGTGCAGGATACCGCATTATCTGCCCACTGAGATTGAAGAGTCTTGATGAGTTCAAGTTGGTCAATGGCACTCATGTCCTTGGCGACAGTTGCATTCTCATCGAACTGACAGGGAAACTCAACAACCACGGTATCGTGATTCTCTGTTCCATCGAAGTTCTTGGCAAACTCGGTATGATAACCAAGGTCACGACAAACATCGATAAGTGAATCGGTTGCTGCCATGCGAATACGACGAATGAAGTAATGAGAGAATGCCGGATGGACACCGGGAGTAGAACCAGCAAGGATGCTTAATGTGCCACTAGGTTTAACGGTAGTCAACTTAATGGAGGGATTATGACCATTCTTCTCGGAGTATTTCTGGTCAAACTCACGAAGTTTCTGATAGGTATAATCCAACCAATCCATCTTATGTTGACTCTGACAGATACCAGTCACACCAAGACCAATACGCATGTTCTTGTGAACGATCTTATTGGTATCTTCATGGATGAATGGTAGCGCACATATTGCCTTCTGAGTCTTATACAGAAGCTTTGCACATTCATACATCTCTTCCTTGGATTCGATATTGTTGAGATACAGTTCACTTAGGTTACAACACTCATAGTTGCCCAGAGAGATTTCACCGCATGGATTGGTCCCCACGACGTTATCCTTATTGGTGGGATACAGTTCAGAACTGCGAAGGTTTCCGTCAGAAATACGACCATACTTTTCTGACAAGGGAAGGTTGAAAAGACCGTAAGGTTCACCATTGCCAGCATAACCTTCCCAGAGAGCATCAGATGTATGGTCATAAGAGTCACAGTAAATCGTGTTATTGGACATGGCACGGTAGTTTGGAATACCGCCCAAGTCCCAACGCTTTGCCCGAAGAAAGAGAAAGTCATCAGGATCACCAATTGCAATCTCTGCACTTCTACGAACATTACCAGCAACAACAATGGAACCAATGATGTTATTGATATCCAGAACATCCAGTGAGCGAAGTTTCTTACCCTCTCGACTCTTGAATACCTCACAGATTTTTGTGATACCATCAATCAGAATAGAGGGACCAGAGGCAGTGCCACCGAAACCACGAATCTTTTCACCAGCACCACGAATCAGAATGGTTGAATAGGTAAATCCTTTACCAGTCTCAAAGAATGAATCCAAGACCTTGCGAAGAAGATATACCCAACCCTCACGGGAATCAGGAACAATGAAGTCGGCATCATTGGTTGCCTTTCCATCAAGTTCATCATGAGTAATCTCAACATCAGGTTTGATTCGAGGGAGTTCATGGACATCCTCACGGCGAACAGAAAACCCAACACCACCACCAAGCATGAGATTCTCGAAAAGGAATGTGAATGCCTTTGGTTCATTCATCTGAGTGAACCAGCAGTTCAGGAGAGAGTTGGCACCAAACCGTTCGACGGTAGGGGTGCCAAGTTGCCAGAGCATACGTCCAGCGAAGTTACATTTCAGATTGAAGACATGGTCAAAGAGCTTCTCTGCTTCCTTTTGTGTGTAATTGGCACCAAGGCTTTGCGCTCCATTGATGCATCTCTGAACGGTCTCATGCCATTCTTCTGTTGTGCCATCGTCCTTTAAGCGAGCATAGGTGCGCTTGTAAACGATGTAACCAAGACCATTGAATCCCCATTTCGGGGTTTTGTTTGCGTATGTTGATGCGAATTCGTCAGAGATGATATTTTCCATAATTGTTCTATTTCACGTTCACTGTGAAATTATATAGTATCACAAAACTCAGTTGAAATCAATCAAGTTCTTGGCTATCACTTAATTTCATTTTCCAATTTGATATTTCAAGTTTCCCTAGTGGCTTTTCGATGTCCATGTCGGCAAGTCTTTCATTCTGGATAACCAATTTTGTGCCGCCGTATATAACGCCATCTCTTATCTCATACAGAAAGAAAGTGCTCTTTGTGATACCAACACGGACAAGCCTTCCGGGTCTTCCATTGACGATCACAATGTCGTCTTCGTTGTAATCGTTTCCCAGAAAGACGAATATCCCAGCAACAAGTTTCTCAAGAGTTGACTTGAAAATAAGTGTTAATAGACCAGCAAAAAGTAACCAAGAATTATCCTTTATGAAATGCTCAACCGCGTTCTTCAGAACCGTTGTTTCGTTTTCCATTTGTTTCCTTTTGGATCATAGTTGACTCTTCATCACTATCCATATCCAATTCAGAACGGAATGGCATTGGCTTGGTTGCAATGGAACCAGCCACAGTAGTTTCCTCCACATCACTTTCAGTCACGTAGATTTTTTGTAAAGTGTTACGATGCTCGACTTCAAAAACCGAGACATCAAAAATGGTCCCCACGGGTTTTGGTCTGTGAACCTCAACAAGTGTTCCCTTGAAGGCAAGCAACTCACCAGTCATTGGCAGTGCAATATCATGCTTCAATTGATACATACCTTCGGGGAGGTAACCACCATCATCGACCAAGAGCCAACTCTCGCTCAGGTCCAGTTTCGTGGGGTCGATACCATAGGCTTCTTGTAGAATTCCCTTGATATCATCGTCCTCTAAATCTGTATTTTCCTTGATCAACCAGAAGGCAGCAAGGTAACGGGCAATGGTTGATTTGCCCAATGGGATTTTTGCAAGCAGACGACGAATATTGAATACCAGACGATGAAAGATTGTGTATGCTTCCTTCTCTTCCTTTGTCTCTGGTTTCTTGAGACGTTCTCCGTTCATGTCCACAACACCAGCCTTGAAGGCTGCGGTCTTCTCCCAAGGCATTGTCAGGAGTCGAAGAAACCTCAATGCATAAACCGTATCTGCGCCTCTAAGTAGTAGTCCCATTTTAAATTTCCTGTAGTTCTTTTGCGATTTGTAAATCGAGCTTTGTGTTTCCCTGTTGGCTCTCTGGCAGATAGTTCAGGAAGATTAAGAATGTCTTGAGCACTGAGTGCAAGTCATCATCAATCTTAAAGAACATCATTTTGTTTGCAGCAGAGATGTCATACACATTGTAGATGGTGATGATATGATTCAGCACCAGCCTTGTATTTATCTCATTCGTATCTTTGTATTTTCTTAGCAATCGAAGGACATAACTAAACCGACTCATGTCCTCATAAAAGTCTTTTATGTCTAGACACTGATTATTTCGATAGTGCCTTGCAGCATATAGTTCAAAGTTTTTAGATGTAAGCTCATCAAATAATCTCACGAATCTATTTATGAAACAAATTAAACCATGCAGTCACAAATGCCCCGGCAATCGCGACAAAGAAAGCAACCACGGTATTAAAGAATCCCTTTTGAAACCTGAGATTCTCTTTCTGCTCAACCTCAAGTTTATTGATTCGATACTCATTGGTCTGGTTCTTCTCGATCATTCTTCTGGTATGTTTCTCAAGGTTGCTGACCTTCTCTTCGGTCCTCACACTTGTAACCAGTAACGATTCAATCTTCTCTTCCAGTTTGTTAAAACGATCTTCAGTCATTATTTTCAGTGATTTGTATTTTCAGTTCCGTTGCATTTTCACCCTTCATCAATCGATGATATAAGTCCCTCTCAATGCTATAGGTTTTTCCGACAACCAACTCAATCGGCATTTGATTGTCGAACTGAAGAAACCAATCAGTCCCATTCAGTATCGTGACCTCTCTGTTCCTTCTGTCTCTATGCCATACCAGTTCATCACTATTTACATCAGCACAAAAGCATCTTTCAATGCTCTGGTCTTCACGAATCGTATCAGTATAGGGCATTATTACCAGAAGAACTTACCGCCGCCCTCAAGACCCAATGCCTTGGCGAACCACGGCAAACGACAAGACCAATAACTTGGTTTTGTCTTATCATTTCTTGTCTCACACTTATGTCTTGCTGCGAAATTCTTACGTGCCTCTGGATCGTTAATCTTTGCTTGCAAACCAGAGGTATCACCAAACTCTACTTTGATGACATTGCCTTTGTCATTCTTGACATAGACATAAAACTTCTTGTTACCTCCACGTTTGGGTTTCTCTAACTCAGGTTCTTTTTGTTCCTCAATCATAGGAACATCAAGAGGCACATCCTTACCCTCATAGACCCCCATAAGACCAATATCTGATTCTAGTAGGGTTTTGTCTTGTGAGTCTAGGAGGGCAGGATCAAGATTACGTGCCTCCTGAAAGAACAGAAGGTATGCTTCAGAACCAATGCGAAAAATGTTATCAGAGAAAGGTATCGAGTTCTCTAGGTGATAGTCGATACCCTCTCTGACAACTTCATATTGGTCGAAATCAATCATCTTTGACGAATCTCTCTGAAGGATTTCTTCTTAGACTCAACCTGTTGTCTCTTCTTGGAAACCATGTAGTCACGGGCTGAATCAAGATAGTCAGTAGCCTTGGTGATTTTGGACTGAACCCACTCAGGGAGATTCTCATCATCACTCAGTAGCGCATGGAGTTGCTTGGCAGCATCTTCAATAGTTCTGAGTTGAGTCTTTGCCATCTCACCCTCATAGTCGTATTCGTTAGGATCTTTCATTGTTTATTTGCTTACGAAATGTAGGCATTCAACTCATAGCGTCCAGATTCCAGACCATAGACCTGAAACGAAACAACCTTGCGAGTTGGCTTACCACCCTTTTCAAGTTCAAGAGTGAAGCTGTTTGTCTTGCCAGCAGAAGGCTTGCGAGGACCACTTGAAACATTGGTGAACCAGAGGTCTTCGTCAACCTTGTATCCATTTCGAGCAACAAGGTCCAGAACTTCACTCAAGGCAGAAGTGTATGAGTCATGGTAGATCTCGTAGTCACTCTTGGACTTGCGCTTTTCTTCCAACTCCTCAGTGGACTCTTCAATCTCTTCCTTGACATGACTCACAGAAACAGCACCGATTGCCTCGTATTTTTGAACTTCAAGGGGCTTGTCAACACCTTCGACCTTTTCCTCTTCATCATCCGCATCGCTAATGCCCTTGATCATCTTCTTTGCCTTCTCATAGGCAAGTTTGCGAATCTTCTCACGAAATTCACGACGACGAGCATCGAGTCTTTCAGTCTCTTCAGGAAGGTTATCGACTACTTTGTATCCAGTGGTTGTATCCAATGTAGCGAGCATATCATCTTCATCGGGATGATTGTCGTCATCAGCAGCAGCTTCGGCATCGGGGATGGTATCCAAGATGCTGGCAACGATTTCATCTTCTTCCTCCTCAGTAAGAGTATCATCAAATTCGCCAAAATCTTCTTTCGTAAAGACGGCTTTAAGAAGTCCCTTAATTCCTCCGCTCTGAGTAGCCTTAAGCCATTTGATGTATCGCCTCAAACCTTTTTCGTCGAGAACATCAATGTCTTTAATATCTGCCTTAGAACCCACTTTCTTATGAAGAGCCTTTGCTTCATCACGTAGCTTTTCAACTTCTGGATCGGCGAAAAGTTTCATCTTACCCTCTTTAAGAGTTTCCTCGCTAATACCCATTCCCTTCAGCGTATCAGTGAGATTCTGCATCCAGAAACCCAGAGTGTTCTTGGCGAACTTCTTCTTGCTCTTCTCAACTTCTTGGTCGGTCTTGGCTTGATCGGCAACAGCAAAGGAGTGGAAGTAATCAAAGGCAGCATCACTGGTATTGAACTTCTTGTTCAGGTCAATCTTTGCCTCTTCCAACTCCTCAGTGGATTCCCTGCGAGCCTTTCGGATATCTTTTTTAGCGGTCTTGATATCCTTTTTCAATTGTTTAGAACGTCTGATTTCGCTTGATTTACTTTTCAGTTTCTTGAGTTTCTTGTCGCGAGCATCATTTCTACCTTTACGAGTCAAGAATCTCTTAGCACCCTTTTTAATCAGGTTACCAACAAGCCCTTCTTCAACATCACCCTCATCATCTTCCAACTCATCAGTGGATTCTGAAATGTCTTGCACATCCAACACATAGATTTTCGAGTATTTTTTGTGACCCGAATCGACGGCAATATAGAAGTCATCATCATAATCACCTTTTCTGAGATCAGCAACTGCCTTCTCAACTCCATCATGAGAAATCGTTAAGACCACATTTGCATCAGGGTGGTTTATGATCTGCTTATCAGTCAACTTGGGCTTCTTCTTACCTTCTCCCAAATCTTCAGTAGATTCTTCCAACTCCTCAACTGATTCTTCAACAGAGGCATATCCTTTAGCAGCAGGAACCAAAACTTTATCATAGAAGTTCCTTGCTCCACCGATCCAACCCCACCCATCAGTTGACTTCTTGCCACCATGCTTCTTAGCCAAATTGATGAACGCATCAAGACCGGGACCAGAACCCCTATACGATTTCACGGCATCATCAAAAGAGGGGGGATTGGTAAAGTCTTCATCATCAAAGACTTTGTTTGAAGTCAACCACTTATAGGCATCTTTACCCGAAATCTTTGCTGCCTCTTCCAATTCAACGGATTCATTCTTCTCAGGCTTCTCATCATCACCCTTCCAACCAGCATCAATCTCATCAAAGAACTTCTTCTTGTCATCACCCTTAAGTTCAGATGGTGATTTCACACCATACTTTTTCAGAGTGTCATTGAAGAACTTCTGATAGGCTTCCTTGTCGCCGGTGGCTTCTTCAATCGCTTCTACAGACTCCCCAGCCATGATTCGCTTGGCAGTCTCTGCTAGTTTTTTTGTAAGTTCGTCGTTATACATGCTACTATTTATCTTATTTAAGTTTTGAGAGTTGGATAGTCTTCTTTACAGCATCCTTTGGGATATATGAGACTGCATAGTTGCCGGGATCTCTTGGTTCTAGATTGGGGAGCTTCTTGCGATCCAGAACAAGAAGATATCCTTCTCCAGTGTCACGATATGCCACCAGAGCAAAGCGTCCAGCAAGGTGAACATTATCAGCAACATATGAACCATCAATGTCACTGGTGTTCCCCTTGCCTTTAGATTTCACTGAACCCTTACGAGTCAGCACATTGTATTCAGCACCAGAGATTCCACGATAAACCTCTGACTTACTGCTCTTGAGTTTGTTGAGTTTGTCTGTGATAGCGCGAAGGTCACCTTCTGGTTCCCAGATTAGATGATCTTCTACCTTGGATTCGTTAAGGTCAAATCCTTTATATCCAAGTCTTTTATTCATCAACTTGACGGCATCCTTATAGCTCAAGTCTTTTTTTACGTATGCCCATGATGAGCGAATCCCACCACGAACCTTGCCGTCATAATTCTGTTTCAGAACCCAGACATAATAACCACCCTCTTCTTTTGGTCTGCCATCAAGTCTACTGTCTCTACCGAATGCATATGTTTTTCCACTTTTTGCTTTTGTGGCAGTCTTCTGATAGACAGAGGCTCCTTCAGAAATATATTCAATGAATGTTTTCATCCACCCTTGTGTTTCTTCCAGAGGTCGGCATCAGTTGTCTTCTGAGTCTTTCCACCAGTGACAAATGAATTCACCCTAGCTAAACCCCACTGTTCAGGAGTAGTGCCGGGTCGATGACCAGTTCTCCATGCACCTACACCTCTCTTGTAGACATCCCAGAGAATATCAAAGGCAATACCAGTTTCCTTTGCCTTATTCTGGACTGCCTTCTTGGGATTTGCTTCTCTGATTTGTCTAAGAGTTTTCATTTTGAAAAAGCACGGTCTTGCCAATCATATGAAACCTTGTCATCAGTGATCGGTCCACCTTTTGCCCATGTGGTGCAAGTGCGAGCAGAGTGACACTTGAAGTGATGCATCCAGCAGTATCCAAGTTCACCATCATCATCAGATGTTTCACCGGGCATACAGTCTTTCATACGAGCACTGATATCAAATGCAACACAATTGGCGCACACTGATTTCTTTGCTGCTTCAACAGAGGTATCCCACTTCTTTGCAATCTTCTCCCAATAGTCACCCGGTTCATCTACATTCAAGGGACCATAGGCAAACTGCTTGGTTGTGGCATCACGGTTCTTTGTGTTGAGTTTTACATCTTGTGTCGCTGGTGGACAAGGGTGTTCTTTTTCGGTAAGATATTCAGTGAATGATTTCATTTCTTTTTCCCATAGAGTTGCTGATACTTCTTTGTGTATTTGGAAGGTTTGGTCTTGGCAGATGCATCACCGGGAGCAGGCTTGTAAGCAGATGGGTCATCTGTCGCTTTCTTTGTCTGCTTCTTGAAGTGAGATGAGCGACTCTTCTTGGTACTCTTTGCCATTTCATCACCCTCTGCATCCTTGGCATAGTAACGGTCTGGACCTTGAAGATCGTCTTCTTCTTTTTCTTCTTCCAATCCAGCTTCACGACGAGCAGAATAGTATGCAGCAAGTGCCATGTCGATCCTCTTCTTCTTGTCCTTACCCTTGAACTGAGGGGCATCGGACTTCACGAAGTCATCAATCCATGTCTCGACATCTGCCTTGGGATCAAGTTTCTCTTCAATAGGTTGAAGGTCTTCCAACCAACATTTGAAAGTCACCTTTTCGGCATTCTCACAGACCACAAAATTAGGTTTGCGTTCGACCACTCTGAGTTCTACACCCGCCTTTGTGACACGATCACCAATATTAAAGATGTTACCCTCAGTGTATTGTTCGCGGATATCACTTACCTTTGGAAGTGCGATGTGTTTTCGAAAGATAAAGGACTCTTTGAGACCCATACCCTTACGAATGGCATTCAAGAGTTCTTGTACTTCTCCAAAGTTCTTGGGAAGACCAGTGGCGAATAGTTCCAGATCGTTATCCGCTGCTGCGGCACGCATCTTGGATGCTGACATTCCAGAAACACCCTCTGCATCAGGATCTCTTTCACCAGCAGAGATGACCTGAATACCATCCTTGAAGTTGTAGAATCCATCCTTTCTTTCCTTGCCGTTGTATTTGTTCAACAAGACCTTGAACTCATTCACACGGTCAGAACCAGCAACATAGACGAATTCTGTATACCCTTCCTTGTATGCACGATCAGCAATATGAAGCGCCATCTTGACATTTTTGTCCATGTAGATGTTACGAGCATGTTTTGGAAACATCTTACGCATGAACTTCACCTTGTCATTATAACTCAGTGGATTCTTCTTTGCGTCCTGTGACTGAGAAGGATAAATCTGGTAATCGTTCTTACCAGCAACCTTGGCAACCTTATCAATGAGCTTCTGATGCCCAATGGTAGGTGGATTGAAGCGACCAAAGGCAGTCACCAAGGTCTTCTTCTTTTCTTCTGTAAACTGGCTAAATGATTTCATTCTATTATCTAATCTTCTGTTTGAAGATCTTGTAATCCATCTTTTTCACCTTTCCATCCTGTTTATAGTGTACATACAATTTACCACTAACAGTTTTTGTGATATCAACAATCTTAACTTCGGCAACACCATCTCTATTTGTTTTCGCTGAAAAGGATTTGATATTCACGGTATCGCCGACTTTAAAACCTTCTGTGATGTGCTTCTCCTGTTCAGCTTTCTTCAACTGAGGAAGGAGTTTCTTGGCAATACGATTAATGCCACCCTGCATCTTATCTAGTTTCTTTTCGATGCGTTCTTGTTCGCCAGCAGAAACTTCAGAACGGTCTCTACCTTTCAACAGCTTGGTGTATAGAAGATCTCTTGCTTTCTTCATGGCACGTTTCTGGAGTGTTTCGGTTGAAGCCCTCTTCTTCTTCGCCTTCTGAAGAGCACGTTGAATCTTTGCCTTGTTGCGTTTGGCAATCTGCGAACGCTTGATACGTTGTGCGCGAGTCAGTGCTTCATCCAATTCAGTCTCTTCTTCAATCTCTTCGTTCATCAACCTATCAATCTTGCTCTGAATCATCTTCTTATATCCATCAATTCCACCATAGTTCTTGGCAATCTTTGGATCAGGATTCTTGAGGAGTGCTTTCAGGTCTGCAATGTCTTCTTGCTTGGATTCGTTAAGTTCGTTTCTGAGTTCTTTGATTGATTTCATTCTAGTGTTCCCATCCTTTGATGATATCTGGTGAAAAATTGTTCATGGAGAATTCCAGTCTATCCACCAGCTTGACTGCTCCACCGCCGATCTTATCAATTGCCACGAAACCTTCTTGACCTGTGACACGAAATCCATTCTTTGTGCGAACGAAGGTATCCAGTTTTTTGAGGTCATCAAGTTTTGCAATGATAAGTTTCTTTGCCACAACTACTGCATTCTGCAATTGAAAAACCAAGTCAAGGTTCTTCTGGTTTTCCGGTGAGAAGAACTTCAGGAACTCATCCCTTCTCTTCTCAACAGCAGTCTTACCTTTCTCGGTCTTTCTCTTCTCTGCTTCTTTGGCATATTTATCATTGACCCAAGCAATCATGTTCTGGACATGCTTCTTGGTATTCGTTACCTCTTCACCCCTACGGACATAGGTGTTATTGAATGTCTCAATCGTCTTTGCAAGCTCAGGGTCACCTTCAATCTGACGAAGAGTAGAACCAGAAATCTTCTGGAAGATCTTACCAGCAGTAGAGAGTGCCTTCTGAACCTTTGCAGTATCACTGGAGTTCAGGAGTGCTTTACCAGAAATGTCACGAAGACCAGCATCTTGAAACCAGACACTTGGTGTTTGCTTGAGTTTCGATGCATCCACATCATAGGAAGCAGTCATGGACTCAAAGTCTTTACCAGCATATGCGGTATGAAAGACCACACCAAGCTTGGCTTTGGAAATCTGTTTACCCAAGGCACTGCTTGCAGGAACCGCATACACAATGGTATTAGGTTGAAAGGTCAGGTAGGATTCACCATCAATGGTTTCTTTCTTTAGGTCACTCTTCGTGAACATGATGTCACCTTGAATGACTCCCTTGATACCAAGCTTGGGAAGTTCAGCAAGTGCAACTTTCATCTTTGCTGCAAGGTCACCAGACATATCTGCATCAATCTCTGCATCTGTCTTGTAGACCTTTGGCTCCTTGTTAAAGATACCCTTCTTGGCAACAAAGAACTTACCATCTCTTGGATCTTGACCAGCAAAAACAGCAGGAGCACCATCCCACTTCACGGTAATGTCAACCTCCTTGGATGAGTTACCAGCAAGCATATCTCTCAGAGAACGAAGAGCAAGAATAGCTTGGCGAGCACCAGAGACACCACCATAGATTACCTGATCTTCAATATGAGTCATGTGGGTGTTCTTACCCACTGCTGCTTCGGAAATGAAATCAAGGAAGGTGGTCATATCACCAAGGGTCTCCACTGAGTTTAAGAGACGATGCCATCTTTTCAGATTCGAATTTGAATCGAATCTTCATGATTTTCTTGGGACCAGCCTTTACTCCAATAGACTCATTTCCAATTGGCTCAAGTTCAATATCATTCTTAGAAAAAGCAGAAAGCTTATCGTTCTTGAGTGGGTCCATTGTTACTGCCTTATATGGTGCCTTTTTACCTTGTCCAGTAACTTTAACATATGGAGGATAAAGAACTTCAGCGTCCATCCAGTCATCTAAAAGATACTTTTTCAAAGAGGCTTGGTCAAACTGAAGAAGACGCTTTAGGAGGATATCGCGGAACTCTCGCATGGTTGTGACACCAGCTTCGATTGTCTGCTTTTGGATATCTTTATTGGCGCGGATAAATTGTTTCCTCGCTTTGGTTGAGGGAGGAAGGTCAAGTCGTCGGATAGTATCTTCGGTGACATCCTTGAGAGTTGCGGCGAAGGAAGTGTTCAGGCTTCTGTCAATAGTTCCAATGCCGGGATTTTTGAAACCGATATCACCCTTGCTCTTCGTGGCTTTTGCAGATAGACCAAGAAACCCATTAGCAGGACCATCAGCAAATCGAATAAGAACATCAGTGGGATTCTTCTTCTGGTTGACTTCTTGACCAACTGCCTTGGTCATTGAGTTTGGTCTTGCGGTCCACCAGACTTGAGTGGGTTTACCTTTATAACCCGCTTTCTTTGCCCATTTAAGAAAATCAACTGCCATTGCCTCTGCCTTACCTTTGGCATCTTCAACAGCAGCAGGTGAAGCTTGTTTTATTCTTTCTTCAAACTGCCTTCTTGCATCAGCATCAAACCAGCGATTTCCAGCAAGGACGTATCCAACCCAAATTTCATTGATGTCTGCTAGAATTGTGTTGGCAGATTCCGTTAGGTATTCTTTAAAAGATAGCATAGTTCCCATAAATTACAATTGAATTGTAGCGTTACTGGAACTATTTATACAAATTCATTCTTTGAGATTTGAGAAGTCGCCTGAGTTAGATTTGAATGGAGTGTGAGTCACTGGAGAGGCACTTGTGTCTGAAACTATTCCAGAGCTTGCGTCCTCAAGGTCAAACAGCCTCATATGAGAACGATCCACGCCAACACAAAACCTTTGATTTCTCTGCGGGTCGTTGTATCGATTCTTTAGCTGCTTGATCATAAGCTGCCCCTTAGAGGCAAGTTGATCGTTACTGATTGCAGCAATCATGAAGTCAGCAGTCGCAGGAAGACCAAATGATTCACTGGTATCTGTCAGGTCAACATCTGAACTTTTGAAACCCTCACGGGTAACCTGAGTAGCAGACCAGACAGGGACATTAAACTCCACGGCAAGACCACGTATTTCCTCTGCAATTGCCTTGACAAAGGAGTAGGTGTTGATGGAACCACCAAGACCACGAACACGACTGGAGGCACATATGTTCAGGTAGTCAATGAAGATGATATCAGGAGCAAAGTTCTTCTTCATCTTCAACTCATTCAGTAGTGCTCGAAAGTGTGCAACATGAGCAGACCCTGTAGGATACTCCTTGATGACTAGCTTACCCTGAGTCTTCTGGCGAATGGAATCAATCTTGGAATCAAATATCGGCTTCGTGACATTCTCAAGGTCATCCAGAGATATGTCAAAGAGATTCGCATCAATGCGTTCAGCAATCTTTTCCTCTGCCATCTCCATTGTGATATAGAGAACATTCTTACCCTGCTGAAGAGCAGCACCAGCAAAGTGACACATCATCAGACTCTTACCAACACCAGTGCCAGCAAGGATGATATTCAGTGTCTTTCTTGGTAGACCACCCTTGGTGATGGTATTGAACATCTCAAGGTCAAAGGACTGCTTCTCCTCAACACGATGATATGCTTCATAACGGTCAGTGGCATTCTCAATGTAGTCATGACCAACATTGGTATCAAAGGTCACT
>Ga0222718_10002617_pt1 | contig 16012 bp, 8 predicted proteins | sample C33_27DmetaG_FD_165045 | JGI IMG/M metagenome (GOLD analysis project Ga0222718, IMG submission 165045) | Estuarine water microbial communities from San Francisco Bay, California, United States - C33_27D | ecosystem: Environmental > Aquatic > Marine > Unclassified | place: USA: California... | reverse complement strand
ATCCTCTTGCCCCAAATGTTGCTTGACCTAATAAATAAAATAATTCTGGAATATTTATATCAGTTCTATCTTTGTTCTTTTTAACAAAATTTTCTAAAACTTCTATCGATTTATTAACTTCGTTTTTGTTTTTGAAAAGAGTTGTTAACTTTATTTTTTTACCATTTTTGTCTTTTCCTAATTGCATTACAGTGGGCATATCCCCTGTAAATATATCTTCTAAACTTGATAAAACAGCCTCTTCATTAATATCAATTCCCTCTCTTGTTCTATTTACATTATTTCTAATAGCTTTTTCAATATCAGGATTTATTTCAAGATTACCGTATTTATTTTGAACAGCTTTAATTGCTTCTTTTAACGCTATAGAAAGCGCTGTTGCGTTTTTACCTGCTTGTTTTGCTGCTTTTTGTACTTTAGGATTTTTTAAAGCGGCTATAAAAGTTTTTAAGAATAACTCAAGCGCTTTTGCAGCTAACTCTGGTACAACAAGACTAAATCTTAAAGTATCACTTTGTTGTTGTTTTTGTAGCCATTCTAATCCTCTATCTAATTCTCTAACTATTCTATCAAGAAAATCTTCTGGAACTTTTTTACCTTCTAATTCCTGTACAGCTTTAAATTTTTCAGCAACATTAGGATCTGATAATACACCAACAACTTCATCTCTTGCTAATTGATCAGCTATTTGTTTTGCTATCGATGTTTTTCTATCACTTCTTACATTGGATTGCAACCCTCTGTCTGTAAAGTAATTAATAAACTCATCTTTAACATCAGCAAAATCTTTCTTTTTAAATATTTCTTTACCTGCTGGTGTAGCTTCTCTTATTGGTTTACCCGTTTTAGGATTAATTTGTTTTTCAGCAAATTGTGAAAAACTTTTAGTTATAGCATCTAATGGCAACGAGTTGTATATTGCTTCTGCATTATCTTCTAAAAACGCAGCAAACTCCCCACTATCTTTTCCAAATATACCGTCTCTTTTAACAAGATCAGTTAATTCATCTTTAAAAGCTGCGATTACTTTCTTTTTAAAGTTTTTATTTGTTACCGGCGGCAAACTTGTACCAAATACTTTTGTAACGGCGTCTTTAATTTTATTAACAGTTTGATCTTCTAGCCCAAATTCAGCTTTAAGTTTAGTTCCAACCTCTTCTATAGTTTGTGTAGTTTCATCAGCTATTGTTTCTTCAACTTGCATTTCTGTAATATCCTGTTTAGGAGCCATTTCAAACTTACCTGTTTCAGGATTTTTTTGTGAGCCTGTTAATTTAGCAATTGATCTATTTAATCTTAATTTTATATAGTCTCTTGCATACGCACCAAACTCTCCTTTTTCTGGTGTAAATGTTCTCATTAATTCTACAAACGCAGCGTCAGCTTCAGCCATTAAATCTTCTCTTTGTAATCCTGTGTCTTTTGAACGATCAAACTTTTGATTAACAACATCGTTTCTTAAGCCCTCATTAGTAATATATAAATCAGCTTCAGCTTTTCTTCTTACAGTTTCATCAACATTTTCATCTTTTATTATAGCCATTAACTCTTTATTCTTTTTGGCTATTTGTTGATTTTTAGTGCTTACAATAGATGTTGTTCCTTCTGGTATTAAAGTTAATTCTTGATCAACAATTTCTTTTATATCTTGTTTTACTTTATCAATTTCATTATTTACTCGATCTTGTTGTGTTTCGTCTAATGTTTCTTTATCACCCTCTAGTTGCTCTTTTAATTCAAGTAAATTTGCTACTTTAATTCTAGCATTACCCTTTAAAACAGGATCAATTTTTTTCTCTAATTTTTCAAATTTATCTATTCTTTTTACTCTGCTATTGTATGTTTCTTCATCAATTTGCCCACCTTCAAATTGCTCTTTTGCTTCTTTTCTAATTTTTTCAATAAACGTTAGTTTATCTTTTGCATTCATTTCTTCAGTGGCAAACATAAAATCAGAAGTCATCATATTACCAGCACTAAAAGGCAATAATATTCCTTGAAATACTTTTATTCCTTCCTGAGCTCCTTCTTCTAAATCTATATATTTTGCTAATTTAGCTCTAGATTCTTTTGAATATATAGGCTTACCATCAGCTAAAATCATACCAGACGGTAATCCAGTAAAATTAATTTCAGCAATCGCAGACCCAAAATCTGTTACAACATTTTGAGCTAATTCAGTACCTACTTCCGCCCCTGCAACAGCAACTAAATTCTTTTTATCTTTAAATATGTTTTTTACAGCATTTGAAAGATATACAGACATTTTTTGTTTTAAAGCTTTTTTTGGAACCCTTTTTAAAAGCATACCAAAAGGCAATAATTCCATTGCACCATTAATAGCACCCACAGTGTCTGAAATAAGTTTTGAATTTTCACTCATAAACCCAAGCTCCATTGCAGCTATTTGCTTATTTAACGCGGTATCTTCTATGCCATTATCAATTAAATATTTATTAATTTGTTCTTCATTGTTTTTTATAGTATTATCTAATTGATCTACAAAGCTAAACCCTTGTTCTTGCCAAATCATACCAACACCTGCTGTAGTAGCTATTTGTGTACCTAACTCAATTGTAGACTGAGCCATAGCTGCGGGGTTTAGTATATCACCTAGTATACTAAAAAGATCTTGATCTAAATCTACTTCTTTAGCAAATCCAGGGCCGCTAGCATATGTGGCCATATCCATTTTTAACTCTTGATCTCTTTGTAAAGTTTTAATTTGTTCTTGTAATATTGGTTGTTGCAAATTTTCTAAATACTCCCTAGCTTGACCAACAGTCATATTTTCGCCCTTAATTGTAACCGTTTCATCGTCATCTAAATTTTCAAGCTTTTTAAAGTCTTTCCTAATTTCAAAAAGTTTTCTTTCATTTGGCTGTATCTTGAGTCTATTTAAATAACCTGATGATACTTGAGCTCCAGTTTTTTCAATAACCTGTGCTGCGGTTTCAAATATTGAGGGAGTATCACTGTACCCTTCAGGAAACAAATTTATATCAAAACCTAATATATTAATATCTTGAAAAATACCTCCTTTACCTTCATTTAATCTAAGTTTTCTTCCTTTTTCAACTATAGAACTATGTACTGATTTTACTAATGCTTTTTGAATTTCATTTACAGCAGAATTATTATCTACAAGATTTGAATAATTTATTCCCCATGCTTCTTCTGATTTTTTATCTAACTCTTTATCTTTAATTTGATTTACAAAAAACTTATTTTTTTCTGCATTTAAAAATTTGTATTCATCATAAATTACCCTAGCATTGGGTTGGCTAGTCCCTAAGTTCTCAAGGCTTTCCCCATAAACACTTTCTAACTTTTGTTCTCTTGCACCATTAAGTGATTGTAGCCATTGATTTTTTATGTTATTTAGCTCAGGTTCAAATTGTTTTCTAGTAATGTCAGTGGCTAACATATATGATTTTTGAAGCTCTTTTTGATATATATTACCAACAGGATTATTTGGACTGGCTTTAATAGCTTCAGAAATAACTTTATTAAATACCTCCCCTTTATCCTCTGAACTTAAGTTTTGATAATTTTTAAGCTTATCTCCTATTTCTGTTTTTATTTTTTCTTCACCAGCTTGTTGTCCCTTTCCTTCAGCGTAAGCGTAATTTAATAAATTTAAAACATATTCTTTAGGAATGGTTGTATTTTTAAAAGCTTTAGATATATCTTCGGTGTTTAAGTTATTATTAAATAATTCTTTAGTGTTTGCTACAAATTTATTTTGTAATGTTATTGGTAAATCTAATGTTTCCTTTAAAGGATTTACAACATTAGAGCCGTCTTTACTAATAATAACTTTTTCCCCTGTGTAACCAATAGGTCTAGGAAATTCAGGCTTAGTTTTTTGATCCTCTAGTGTAGGCTCCAAAAAACCATTTCCCGAATTGGATGCCGTATTGTTTTCCTCCACAGGTGCATCCTCTGTCTCCGGTGAAGGGCCTGTCTTTCCCGGCTCATTTTTTTTAGCGTCAGGAAACGTTTCAAGAAATCCCTCTACTTCCTCTTCAGGTAAAGTATAGTTATTTCCATTTACAGTGTATTGATATTTCATATAATTAATTTTTGTCTATGTATTTTTCAAAGTATTTTTCTCTTCCAATAACCCTTCCTTCTAATTGCTGTTTAAGCCTTTTTAAAGATTGGTTTGTTACTGAAATCATTCTTCTGCTTTCACCCGACTCTGTTCTTTCATCTGAATTATAAATGTCAATTTCCATGTCATCTCCCTCGCCTGTTCTTACAACTACAAAATTAGTAGGTAAGTCCTTTTCAAATTGTGCTGATCTATAATACCCTTTTGGTGAACTTTCAGGAGGTAGCCTCATAGCCCTTATTGTATTAACTTGATCATCATATAAAGCTTTGCCTGAACCATATTCTAATTCTCTTGGTGTAGGCTGATCTTCTTCTTCTTCTTCTACTTCAGGTTGTTTATATGCATAACCAGCCTGTATTTTACCTTTCATTCTCTCTTTTAAAAAAACATCAATATCCTTATTTTTATCGTCTTCATCTTTTTGGTAATAATTATAGGCTAAATCTCTTTTAACTGCGTCGGGCTGGTTTATTAAAAATTGATTAACCATATTATCAACCTGACCTTCTGCAAAGTTAGATTGTCTTGCGCTTGTAGTAAATCTATTTATAGCTGTATCATGATCTGCTAATATTTCTGGGTTTATATTACCATATTTAAATTGCTCTTCTTTTAATTTACTAATTGGTAAATCAATATTTTCTTCTCCTAATTTAAAAGAAATGGTATTTAAATTTTTAGCAGTATGGTTTGTTCCTAACGCTTGCAAAAATTCTTTTTTATTATATTGTTTACCGTTTAGTTCAATTATTTCATCTGATAAACTATTGCTAAAACTTACATCTGCATTTGATTTTATTAATCCTTGTAGATATAAATTAGCGTCAGCTAATGGTTTCATTTGGGAGGCCATGCCTTTACCAACTTCTCTTTCCATTAACTCTTGGTCCACTTTTGATTGAATATTAGTAACATCAAATAATTTGTTTTTAGCAGGTTTTAATATATTTTCTGTTGCCACTGAGCTGAATATACCTAATTTTTCATTTTCAGCCTCGTATTGATCAATTAAATCCATAGCAGCTAATTTATACTCTTCTTCTTGCTCAGCTCTTTTTGCTAACTTTTCAACTTTAGCTTTATAAGCTGTATCAAAAGCTTGAGAAAACCCTGTTCCCGCTTGAACTCCTTGATCAAATCCTAATTGAGCTTTTTGTATTGCGTTTAATGTTGCTGCGTTTAATGCCATAATTGTAATTTTATATTTTAATCTCCTCCAAACATTTTACCTAAACCACTAGTTAAAGCATTTGTTGCATCTGCCCTAGCTTTGCTGGCTGCTGAATATTCTCCTGCTGTTATTCCCATTAATCCTTCTTGTCTAGCTATTTGCTGTCTTTGTTGTTCAGTAGCGCCCATGCCTTCTAATTTTTGCAAATCAACTCCAGCCCTTGCTGTTGCTAAACCTAATTGCTGCGCTCCTTGTGCAGCTAATCTAGTGTTCATAGTTTCTTGTTTAGCTATATCCGCGGCTATACCTTGCATTGATTTTCTTTGTTCTTGTGATAAAGCTTGTGCTAAAGCAGCGGCGCCTGTACCACCTCCAGCTCCTCTAAAAGCGTCTAAGCTTTGGGCTAAACCTTGTTGTTGCTGTTGAGCTTGAAAATCGGCAGCTTCAGTTGAAACCTCTAAATTTGATAATTCATTTCTTAGTTCCTCATATGGATTTTCTAAATTATCATATGGGTTTGTAATTTCCATATTTCTATATGCTGATAATTCATTTTGAAACTTTTTTCTAGCCGCTCTTTCTCTTCTTCTTCTTCTTCTTCCACCAAATAAAGAACCAATAGCCTGTATACCACCTGATATAACGTTACCAGATAATCCGCCTACCTTACCTATTAAATTACCAAAAAAGCTTTTGCCGCTATCGCCTGGATTGATATTTCCGAGTGGGTTAAATTGTGTTGCACTCATTGTTTTTATTTTTTTTTAATTACTACTTATAAATATTTCTGAATTGACCGCAAATAATTCTGCTTCTTCTCTAGAGTCATTTGTAAAATCTACCTGTGCGTAATACCCCAATATACCTGACGTGTTTATTTGATTATCTTTTCCAAAAAATATATAACTACTTGATGTTAAATCTGAAATATTTTCAGTCACGGTACATGTAATTGTGTTAGTCCCTATTTCAGTTACATTACCGATTTTATCAATAGTATTAGTTGAAGTTAAGTAATAAATTATATCTCCTTTTTGCAAAGATGTATTTTTGTCAAAAGATATTTCTAAGGTTATACTGCTCATATTGTTATTATTACACTATTAATGTATTTCTTTAATTTTTTCGAATATATTAACTTTACTAGAATTTTCAGATAAATTCCATAATTTTATATTTAATAAATCTGCATTCTGTTGTGCTAATATAAATTTTTCTTTTAAATATTCAAGTCCTAACCCCTTTCTTAAAGGATCGGGGGTACTGATTCCATAAAAACTGTCGTTTTTAAATTTACTAAATTCTTCGGTTATATTTAAATTATTATAATTGTTTTGGGGATTAGGCTCTCCTAACTCTTTCCACTTATTATATTTTTTAATATTATAATCGTGGTCAAATCCTAATGTATAGACATTAGAAGGCTTTAAATTTTCAAATATCCAATATAACCCATTAAAAAACATTGTATACCCTATATAATGCTCTGGAGAATTTGTTTTCCAATTTAATTTTTTACATAAAGAAAAAATAGATTCTTTATAATCTTTATATGTTATTTCGTTTTTAAATTTTTTTTCTTTAGGGTAACTGTTTTTAGGGAAATCTCCCGGTCTTATCCAATAATCAAAATCTTCAAAAAGTAAATAAGCATTGTTTAAAGCACAAATAACACTATCTTTAGTGTCTATATTTTTTATTTGAAGCGAAGAATTACCGCTGCCTACATATAAAACATTTTTCATGATAATACTTGCTGAATTAATTTATAATAATTATACGAACAATTATTTTTAGAAATATCTAAATTAAGGTCTGGTAATTTATTTATATAGTCTCCCTTAAAAAACATTCCTGAAGAACTATTTGTAACCCCCGCGTTATGGTATATAGATTTTGTATGCCAATTTTGCCTTGATGATGTTGCCCATAAAAAATCTAATTCTTTAGGCACTCTTGTTTGAATATTTTTTTTCCAAGCCACCCAAAGCATTGCCCACATTTCAGATGTCCATTTTTGAATTGGAAAATAATTTGGGTTTTTTTCTTTTTTAACTTTTTCTAATTCACTTAACCCGTAATATAGTTCGCAACTCATTTCTTCAACTTCTTTCCAATACTCTGTTTTAACATTTTTTAGTAAATACTGAGCGCCCCCTGAGTTTTCTTGATTTCCTTTGATGGTGCATTGGCACATATTTGCTATACCTGTCATCAAATTTAACACATCTTCGCCTTTACTTAATATGTATTTATATCCTAAATAACTTATTGTATCACTTAAATACCAAATATTATCATTTAATAAATTAGAAAAATCAATTGGTTTAGTTAAAACTATATCACAATCTACCAAAAAAATGGTTTCATTTTCTAAATACTTATTATTTAAATAATGTTTGTGCAATAAATGTTGTTTTATTGCGGGTATATAACTCTTGTCTTTCCTTGTGTCTTTGTAAAAAGCAAAAGTTACATCAGGGTATTTTCTAATTAATTTAGAAAAATAATCACTTAATTCACCATTGTATGATGAAACTATATGTACATCTTTTAAATCTACACCTGTAGATACAAAGCTATGTAACATAACGTCTATCTGCCAACCAAAATATTCAATAGCCGGCTGTGCTGCAATATATTTCATTTTATATTATTGTTGTTCACAATCTAATTGATATGGACCACTTTTATATGAATTATTCCATATATAATACTCACTAGCGCCTTGTACAGCGTAATACCTTGTACCGGAAATAAGTGTTGTACAAGAAGAACTTGTATAAAACGCGGTTGCACTTGCGAGTGTTGACGCGTCCATATAAACGTCTCTTATGCTTAAAAGGTTACATAGGTTTGAATCGCTTCCTGTTGCAGAAACTATACCAGAAACAGCAAAACAATTCGATGGTGCCGCTGTTGTTGTGGTTGTAGTTGTGGTTGTAAACGCCGCGTTACATAAAACACAACTTCCATATATTACGCCAATACTATTTATATCAATTGTATATGATGTAGCACTGGTGTTTAATTGTCTAATATCGTAACACTGGTTATTATATCTAAAACTTACGCCATTATTTAAAGCGAATAAACTCGTATATCTTGCTTGCGCTAAATTACCTGTTGTTCCACAAACACCTACGTCATATATTCTAGACTGCGCTGTTAATTGTGTGGTTGTTGTTGTGGTTGGTGCCGCCGTAGTTGTTGTTGTGTTTGCTGCGCTACAAGCTGAACAGTTTTGGTAAGGTTGTGCATTAACACTAACACTGGTATCATAACCAACTTGCGCGCTGTTAGTTATAGTATAACAGCCTGTTCCATCATTTAAATACCCCCCGGAAGGCACAGTGTCGTTTACATAAACTACTTGATTATTTTGATAACCAGAACTACCTACAATTCTAAAATATCTAGTTGTAGTGGTTCCACATTTTTGAACCGCAACTGTTTGTTCGTTTGGCGCAGCGGTTGTGGTTGTTGTTGCCGGTGTACAAGCTATACAATTTCCTGTTGGAGCCGCCCCATTTGCAGTGGCATTAAAATACCTATAATTTGTTCCGTCTGAATAAGTACCAGCTGGAAGAGAAGAAGCCCCGCTGCCTTGTATATTAGTATATAAAACAAATCCAGGCATACACAAATTGGTGCCATTAGCATATACTGTAACATCGGAAGCTGTACAAGCCGTAGATGATGCTGCATTAGTAATAGCAAATTTTAGCGTTAATTGCGGTCTGTTTGACCATGATATAGTGTATTGATTACTAGTAACATTATTTACAATACATTTGTAATACATAAGTCCAGTAAAAGTAGTTTCTTCTGCTGTATAAGTACTGCCTGTTGCTCCTGATATTTCATTTGAGCTACTAGGGGTAAAGCCATTTGTACTGGATTTGTACCATTGATAACTTTTGCTGCCTTGATATGGATTTAAGTTAGCGTCTAGTGCGTTAGCTGTTAATACAGCTTCATCGTATGTAAAAGAATACGCCGTTCCTGTTACATTCACAGAATTAAGCGGTGGTATTGTAGTCGTAGTTGTTGCAGGCGCCGCCGTTGTAGTTGTAGTCGTTGTAGTTATACCAGTACAAGCGGAACAATTTTGATGAGGGGTTAAATTGTTGCCTACGGTAACCGTTGCATCAAAATCACTTACAGAGGTACTGGTTATTTGCCAACATGAACTAGTAAACCACGACGGTGCTGTTACACCTAATACAGCGTTACCTCCTGTTAATGTTAAAATCTGACCTACCGTATAGCCTGTAACTCCATTCCCATCCGCTCTTGTTAACTTAAGCTTACGTTGCGTTGCAGATGAATCCGTACAGCTTTGAGCTTGAACTAATTGAGCCGGAGTAGCTGTGGTCGTGGTGGTGGTTGCGACTGTACAAGCATGCCAATGCGATGTAGCTTGAGTATTAGGGTCATACCCTGATTCACCTTGTTTTTGCCCAGCGCCATTTGTTAATATTGTAGCGCCTGTATTACTAATTCTAGCCCATACATAAGATGCGGCTTGATTATTATTTTCATTTTGATCAGCAACTAAATAACTATCGCCTGGTAATTGCCACCCATTTGGATTAGTACCATTAGAATTAGTATATAATTGTCTTGCCGCTCCAATACCTGTTAAAGTGTCTGTATAAAAAGTATTTGTGCTGCTCGTTCTTCCACAAGCCCCTGAAAAACTTGATGCACTATTCCAAAAAGTATACGACGGTCTTATATTAATGTCTACATTGTGATCGTTAGGGTCGTCATAATTAACACTGTTATAAGTTATAACCATATTATAATAATAATCTCCCGCAATTGTTTCTGTGGGGTTAAAATAAACAGTGCTTATAGAATTTGTATTTACAGTGCCGCTGTTTCCGGTTCCTGTTGCGTTTTGTAAAGTATAATTTCCAGCTATATCGCCTACCCCTCTTTTCCATTGATAATTTAAAGTTCCTGAAAAATTACTTAATGCCGCTTGTAAAGCTATAGGGCTATTAGCAAATCCTCCTGCAGGACCAGTTACATTTACCGCAGGGCCTACTGTAGTAGTGGTAGTTGGTGCTGCTGTAGTAGTCGTTGTAGGGGCTGCTGTTGTAGTTGTTGTAGGAGCCGCTGTTGTAGTCGTGGTAGGCGCTGTCCAAACTACTGTGTGCGTATCAGTGTGTGAACCATCTATTGTTACACCGTATGTGACTGTTCCAGCAGAGGTTTCTGTAAAAGTAATTGCTTTACTAGATAATCCAGCCGCTGCCCCGCCTGTCCAAGCCCATGAACTACCAACAAAATTTATATCTTCTCCTACTAAAGTTATATTAGTATTTATTACTGCAGTTGTTACACCCGTTATTTGTGCTGATAAAACAGTTGTTGTTGTGGTAGGAGAAGCTGTAGTTGTCGTAGTAGTAAATGCTGGAATTTGCGTGTGAGAAGTGATATTTCCAAGCCCTTGAACTGAAAATTCTTCACTATCTAAAGTGTTTTTTACTTTCGTAGTTCCGGACACATTTGCAAACCATTTTCCTTCTTTTTCAATAAATTTTAAAACATTACCTTCTTGCTGGTCTGTTTGTATTGCATCGGAAACCCATCCATTTATAGAACCATCTTTAGCTTTACTGCCTTCATAAGAAATTGTTTTAAAGTTTTTAATAGCAGACGCTTCTTGATTAAAAATAAATTGAATACCAGAAGGATAATATGTTCCATAAAAAGTATTTCTATTTACATCTTCATAATGGTGTAAAAATAAATCGCCATTTTTAAAAGTATAATAATTATTATCAATAGATAATCCGTTTTCAAAACTATTTACTATATTTTCAGCAGCTCTGTCAAACGTATTATCTGTCGCAATATAAGTTAACCTAGATACCCACCCTTTTACATCTTCTTTAAAGCAATAACTTTCCTTACTAAATGTTAATATATATTGATTAGAATAATTATCATATGAGCCAAATATTTTTGATTCGTTTCTTAATTTATTTCTAAAAAAGCTTCTCATTCCTTTTTCTGAAATAACAGTTAATCCATCTTGTGTTAGTCTTAGTACAGAGCCTCTTGATTTATCTGTAAAATATGCTCTATATCCATAAGAAGCAAATGATTCGGGATTTTTTGATATTCCATATTCACCTTTATAAGCGATAGCTTGTCCTAATACATTATTACTAGAAACTAAATTAATATTGCCATCAGCATTGTATAAAGCGTCTTTATTAGCTAGTACTTTTAATATCTTGTCTTCACATAAAACAATTAAATCAGTATCTCTTGTGTGTAATTTTTGTATACTACCATATTCATTATTAATTTCTTTGGTTATCTTTTCTCCTACATTAAATTGATTTAATTCATTAACGCCATTTTTAGAATTATATATACCTGAATATATTAAACCTGATTTATTAGTTTTTTGTTTAAATGATGAATTTATAACCGTAGAAACTCTAACCTGCTTATCAATAAATACTTCGTTAAAATCATCTTTAATTCTATTAGATTCAACTCCATCCCCAAAATCAAAAGCATTATACCATTTTAAAGTTGTTGTTGTTGTTGGTGTTGAAGCAGTTATTTCAAATGATTCTTCTGTTTCATAATATAAATCTAATATATCATCTTTAGGTATGACTTCAAAAATACCAGGGCCCGCACCTGACGATGCTGTAGGAGTTTCTATTGTAGTAGCATCATAACACATATAAAAAGACTCCGGAATGGTTCCATTTAATTTAACTGCAAAACTAACAACTGTCCCCGTTGAATCTATAAAAGAGCTAGGAGAAAAAGTGGATGTTTTCCAAGTTCCTGAAAGCGTTACTGCTGGTGAACAAAAAGATTGATCTGTTTGACTTGAGAACCCATCCCATGTATGCGTAGGTACGCTAGAGCCTATTATTTCAGTATCTTCGTAATTATAAATATTACCATTTTTAAAATAATAGTACGATACCTCAAATCTATACTGATTATTACCTATATCGTCTGGGTATGGTAAATAAGTTTTTCCTAAAAACTGAGCGCCACTTCCTGGATTACTTTCTATAAAATTAGCTTCATCTATTTGTGTAGATCCAGATGACGAAGAGCCAGTACTTTGTTGTTGCAATAAATCAGAAATTAATTCTGGTGCTGATTTAACTTTTATAAAAAATTTACTATCAAAAGTTTCCGGAGAATCTAAATTATCCGGCTTACTATTTACAGACTCTAATACTTTGTATTTATAAGCAGCATTATTTAATGCCCCTCCGTTTTTACCTTTTTTAAATACAATTGTGTCTCCTTTGTCAACTTTATTTATTTCATAACTTGGAACTACAATCCATAAATGCTCTGAAGATTCTTTATCATAATATGCACTATCTACAATAAAATTATAATATTCTTGTGCTGTTTCTTTTATAAAAAATTTATATCTTTTAATTCTACCACCATTAATATGACTATCGCTTGGAATGTTACCTAATTGAACAGTTAAAGCTTTTCCATTACCCAACCCATTAAAATCTCTTGTATAAATTCCAGAATCAGAAGTTATAACAGGAGATGGCCTACCATATTCATCTTCAAATACAACACCTATTTGATATTTTCTACCTGATTTTATAGTTCTTTTATCTGTTTCATTGCTTGTGCCTGAATCCGCATCTGTTGATTTAGTTCTATTTGCAAGCCCTACTGTAAAACTAGGAGTATATCCAGAAACATTTAAACCATCTGTATAATTACCAAATACAAGTCTATTTCCAACAGTATCTAATGCTTTTGCTCTATACGGAACATTATCGTATTGCCTTATTAATTGGTTTTCTGGAACAACTGAATATATACTTTCTTTTAAAAAACTAGCATTAGTGCCATCTATTGTTAAAGAAGTTGTATTAGCAGTAACTGTTTTATATATGTATACATTAGCATTATTGGACTCTTTGTATAATATATCAATTTCTTCTACATGGTCTACATCTATTGTTGGTAATGTTAATTTTATTTTTTTAACATTGTTAACCATTCTCTCATTAAACCCATCTTTAGTATTGTAATCAAAACCAGAACCTATAATAGGATCAAATACAACTTCTGTAAAAGGCGAAAATGCAGAATATTGCCCATTTGTAAATTTCCATCTATATGCAAATCTAATAAATTTTTCTCTAAATATACTGTCGGTAATAGAACTAGTATAATTTGTTATATTTACTGTAGGCGCGCTATAAGGTTTTTTCTTTATAAGAACAATGTCATCTTCTGTCATTGGATTACCTCCAATTTGCGTAGTTTGAGTATAATTATTGTTGGTTGCTGTTTTAAAAACATTAATATCAATCATTTTGGGTTCAGATTGATTATCAGACCATATTAATAAACCATCTAAAACTTTTACAGCTGTTATTGTAACGCTTGGAAAATTTAAAATAGTACCGTTTGTATCAACAACTACCGCATTTAAGTTATTATTTTGCGTATTTGTATTTGCTGAGTCTATAGAATATTCAAAAATTATTTGTTTTTGGGTATCTTTTATAAACCAGTATATTTTATTGTTTTCAGTATCTTCAGCGGTTGCAATACATTTAGGGTAATTTAATTCTGCTAAAGTTTTTATATTTGACAATTGATGATTACCTAAAATATTTTGAACACTTCCAGCGTTACTTCCTTCATCCCCGCCTTCAGAACTTGATACCTGTATATTTGACGCGTCTCTATACTCGCCGTCTGGAATTAATCTCTCGTCGAGGTCCTTATTCATTCTTCCGCGTAGGAAAACCTTTTTTATTTCTGGCATGTATTAATGTTTAATCTGCTTAGACTTGCCTCTCATAACTTGAGTAAGCTCTTTTAATTTAAGGTTAGACAATCTTAATTTAGCATTACGCATTGCTGCTCTTCTTTCTCTTTTAAATCTATTTACTATGTATTCTGGGATATTTGCTTTTGCAGATAATATTGCGTGAGCTATGTATTTATATATTGCTTCTTCCGCTAATTTATGTATTTGCATTTCATTATCAGTACCAAGCCCATCTGAAACATATTTTAATGTTATAACTTTCCCCGCTAGGTTGCTGCTAAATCCAAACTGTCCGTTTGCTTCATCTAGTATAAATACACCATTTATTTGTGTAGTTTCTGGGTCTATACCAAATCTTTTACCCTCTCCAAGCATTGCATTTCTGTCATTGTCTGAATAAAAATAATCATCGTTTAATTCTGTATTTGGTACATTTTTAAATCTTTCTGCGGTTAAAGATGTAGCTGTTAATAATGATTCATCATTATCATATAAGTATTCAGCTGTATCATCTTGTAATATTGATTGCGACGGTCTTGAAGTTATTTTTGATGGATATATTACTCTTTCTAATCCATCTCCATCTATCCATGCTAATTGAGTATAATTAACATAATCTTGAGGCATAGGTATTGTAAGTGATGCCCCTACTTCAACTTCTTGTATTTTTTCTATTCTTGACACATCATAGCTAAATTCTTGTATTGCTCTTTTAGCATGAAATAAAACATCAAGTTTTCTTGCATTATCAATTATTTTACCATCCCCTACATATGAAACCATAAAGTTATTTATAATATCATCTAAAGCAATATATCTATAGCTCCCGTGCTTAATATTTTTTAACTTAACCTGTATTGCAGTTCCATTAGTCGGCGCTAATACAAATGTTAATATCCCTGTGTTGGCATCATATACATATTGATCATCATCAATTTCATTTCCCGCTTGATATACTATAAAACCATTTTTGTCAGCTGGTAACGGATCAAATGTTAAATTAAATAACACTGTGTTACCATTACCGGTAAAATTATTTGTTACCGTGTAGTATTCTTTAGCTGTTTGTGTTATTAGTCCCATTTATTATGATTTTTCTTGTGTTATTTTTTTAGTTTCCTTTGCATCCGCTAGTTGAGCTATATTTGAATCTTTTATACTAACCCCTGCATATAATAATATTTTTAGTACAAGATTTATTTCTTCAGAATCGTGTAATTCAAAATTTATTGAATTACCTGCATTATAAAGGGCATTACCACTAACATTAGTGTAAGACCAATTTACAGCATTAGGCTTTCTAACATATGTTATAGACACATTAGTAGTAATACTTGTAGGAAATACATTTATACCCCAGTGTGCTGAGCTATTATCAATGTTTTGTATATATACTGGATTGTTAGTTGTAGGCGTTGTAAGTTTTGATAATTGATATTCTAATAAATTTTTTCTATCAATTTCTTCTACAGGCGTAGTATTATTATATATTACAGTCCCTAATTTATGTAGATCTGTTGGTAAATGAAAATGGTCCGTCATATAAGATATAGATGCGGACTTTTTAAATTTACTTAATTTTTCATTTATTAATTTTGGCAAATCAGAATATTCAGTATCATTCTTTGGTAATCTGCTATATTGATTTAAGTCAAAGAAATACTGCTCAAATATTTCAAGCTGTGCTTGATTTGCAAATAAGTTAAATTCCTGTGGTGTTACATAACCACGGTTTTCTTTATTAAGAATAGCTAATACTCTTTGGTATACTGTATCTATGCTAACTGCCATATTTTTTATTTATTATAATAATAGCCACCATTACAGTGGCTATCACCATAATGAGACTTTATTTTAGTCTTTTTTCAATTGATTTATAAACTTCTAAGCCTTCATCTGTTTTTAA
>Ga0222718_10002610_pt1 | contig 16036 bp, 24 predicted proteins | sample C33_27DmetaG_FD_165045 | JGI IMG/M metagenome (GOLD analysis project Ga0222718, IMG submission 165045) | Estuarine water microbial communities from San Francisco Bay, California, United States - C33_27D | ecosystem: Environmental > Aquatic > Marine > Unclassified | place: USA: California... | reverse complement strand
TCCGATTGACCCGCAGGTATGATTTGGTGGTGCTTACGGCTGTCTGCCCGTTTAGGGTGACAGTTTCAGATATTTCATTGTAATCGGCGTCCAGTCCAAAAACAGTCACCGTTCTTGCGCCCGTCCCAGCACTGGTATCGGCAGTCGAGCTACTGGATACGGTCATCACCGACGCAGTGGGCGGGTAAACATAAAGACCGCCCTCCGCCCATATCGTTTCTAAGCTGTTGCCAACAGTGGCGTTGTTGCCAAACTTGAACAACGCATGGTGGTAGGCAATTTGCCCCCGCGCCACCTGTAGCTCAAATGGCTCACTGGTGCCAACCCGACTAATTGAGCTTACTTCGCGTGACATGGCTACAACCTGTAAAAGGGGGCAAAGCCCCCGTCAATTACGAAAGATTTCTGTTCTGAAGATACAGCACAGTGACTGTCGCGGCACCTGCGGTTGCGGCCGTTCCAGTCTGGTTATAGGTAACCGTCACATCTACGTCAGTTGTGCCAATGTCTATCAAGTTGCCAATTTGGCTTACGTCAGATGTTGCCAAGACGCGAGCCGCAGAACTGACATCGAGTGCATCAGCATATTGATTAACAGTAGATCCGTCGCCAAGGTCAAACGTATTGGTAGTGCCCGCATCAAAGGCGGTAGTTACGTCTACGGCGATCTGATAAATCTGACTATTAGCGGGTAGTGTTGCGACCACAGTCTCAGTGCCGTCAGCGCCAAAAACCACGTTTCCGCTCTGCGCCATAAGCACAAATCCGACGTTGGCCTTGTCGGTGCCAACTGTGGTGCCGGTGGTGTCTTTAATGGTTCCAGCCTTAATAGGACCAGAAAAAGTAGAAGTTCCCATGATGGTCTCCTGTCTTGGGTCAATGTCAGCCTCGACATGAGGCTGTCAGGAGCCTTGATGGTAGCACAGATATTTTTTTTGATACAAAAAAAAGGGCCCGAAGGCCCCAATCAGAGTGATCCACGAAGGGGTGACTTAGGCCCCTTGTGACCCATAAATGCCTCTCCAGTCGGAGAAGCCGAATGAGTATCGCTCACGAGCCTTGTAGCGGATGTTATCCGTTGAGAAATCAGGCTCCATTGAAGTTTCCATTGCAGTTCGCTGGAACATCTTCAGTCCTTCGCCCGCATCTGTGACCGAAGTCAGCAGGAAGAAAGCGTCAGGGTCAGTCAGGTAGTGATTGACTGTGTAGCCCTGCGGCAGGACGCCAGTGTTGCGAATTGCGTTGATGTCGTTGTCTGCCGTGCCCGGTCTCAGAGTTGAGTTCAGAATGCGGTCAGCAACGAAAACCAACTGCGGCGGTACAACCAGCTTGGTCGCTTGAACAGAAATGGTCAGGCCACGATCATCAGTGAAAGTGCTGATGTCGATCAGCGCGTCTTCCAATGAAGTCTCGTTAAGGTCTGCCATTGTGGTCGCGCGGTTAGCCAGCGTGCCACCACCCGCAAGAGGGTGTACAGTAGAAATCAACGGCTGTCCATCACCACCAGCAAAGCTGGAGTTGAAGGCGTTATTAAGCACGTCAGCACCCTTTACTTCCTTGGTGTTCGCCATGGATCGCGCAAGCGCTTTCACATAACGTCGACCAAGAGAGTCGTACAGGTTGTCTTCGACAGCTTCAGCGGTGAGGCTGAAGGCCAAAGCAATGGTGTCGTGCGTATAACGGGCGGTAAAGCCTTCGGATGCGGTGTCGAAAGAAACGCCAGCACCTTCAGTCTTAGTCGGCGCAGTGCCGAAGCCCGTGATCAAAACCTCTTCTTCAAAGGCGCGCTCGGAGTCTTCAATGGCGAAGATCTCCTCGTACTCCTTGTCGTAAGAGTCATAACTCATACCAAACAGCGCATTGAGGCCGGGCTCAAGCTCTTTGGCGAGTTGTGCGCGTGAAATAGCCATCAGTCAGCCTCCTTATGCTAAGCCAGCGCTTTTTACACCTGCGATATGGTTCTGAATTACAACCATCACGTTGGTGTTTGCGCTTGCTACGTCGTCGTTGTCGGGGTCTTGGCTGATGTCGATAGCCTTGAGTGGCAACGTCGTGGTGGTGGCACCCGTCGTTACGTCAAGCTCCATGTTTGATCTGCCAGAGCTAGTATCACCCGTTGTGGCTTGGTCAACGATATCAAAGTTGCCGAAAAGATCGGCCACAGGGAAGGTATCGTCTGCCTGTATTTCGAAAACAACATTTGGATCATCGACGATGAACGCAATAATGTCGCTTGCGGCTACAGAGCCGGGGTAATGGTTTGAAAAAATCTGCTCTTTCGAGGTCGGGTCCGTATACTGACAGCCGTTGAACACGCCAACGACAGGTACAGTGGAGGAGGCGGCCGCGCGCGATACAGTTCCGCCAGTCAGTTGCTTAACCAAGTCGCCTTGGAAAATTGCACCTGATTGGTTGTTGGCGATTCTATAACGCGACTGGCCTCCAGAATACGGAGCACCGCCCATCATTCGGGCAGGTTTAAGTCCAAAAGCGGCATCTTTATTTGCCATGCTTTAACTCTCCTATTGCTTGCCAAAGGTCACACGGCTTGAGCGGCTAGGATCATATTTAACATATCGAGAGTCAGCGGCGGCCTCATTGAAGACGTTGTTATCCAATGCGTCCTTCGCTGTTTCTGTCTTTTGAGTGTAATAATCATTACGCTCTCGGACAGTCTCCTCTGGAATCTTAGCCAGCAAAAGCCCTTCGTTATACACGACGCCTTCATGCCTTCCGTTGTCCAAGGTGGGCAACTGCCACTCAGGAGGGAGGTCGGTGCCGCGCACCAATTCCCAACCTTCACGCAAACGACGCGAGACATTGGCTCGGTCTTCGTTGCCCATCATGCTCTCTCTGATCCACCTGTAAACGTAACCGGGTGGTGCAGGGGGAGTTTCCAACTTCCGCACTGGTCGCCATGGTTGTCGCCGAGCCTGATTAACGTGCGCTCCGCTTTCACGACTTTTGCGAGTGTTCTTTTCTTCTGTCATTACCTAGCTCCTCTCTGCTGGATTTTTTGCTTTTCACGAGCCACAGTCTTCAACCATTGGTCTTCAGACATATTGTGCGGCTTGAGTCCGCGAATCCTTTCGAGTTCGCTATTCGAAAAACGAACACCGCTCTGCTTTCCTCGTGATTGTTGCCGACCACTAGGTGTGGCTGAAGCGACTCTTTGCACGGCGGGTCGCGATTCACTTTGTGCGGCGGCGGGGGCCTCTTGGCCTCCGCTTAGGTCAGGATACGCCCTTCGGATACGAGAATCCAGTGCCTCATAATAGTCCTCACTGTCTGGCTCGTATCCCTCGTTTATGAGGTTGAAGTGCGTAAAGTATGCAAACTGTGTAGCCTGCATATTGTCTTCATTTTCAGCATCGCCATACCACTTATTTCTTTCGTGCCAGCTTAAAGCCTGTTCACTTGGCTTGATTTCTTGCTGTGGCGCGGCCTGTTGCTGAGCGTATTGTTGTGGCTGTTGATACTGCTGATACTGCTGGTTTTGCTGAGATTTTTGCTCTTGCCTCAATCGCGCGGTCTTAATTTTTTCTTTTTTGATTGCTATCTCGTTTTTCAGCGTTGTAGCCTGAGACATCAAATCAGCGTCGCCGCTATTTACTGCTTGGCGATATATTTCATCGACCTGTGCCTCTTGGGCTTTGACCTTTTCCTCTTCAGCCTGCAAGGTTGTGGTCTGCTGTTGGGTCGACAACTGGCGATAGTGCTCAAGCTCCTGCTCTCTTTGCTGAGCAAGCCTGATGGCGGCTTCGGCGCGTTGTTCTGCGTCCTTTGCCTTTTGATTCAGCTTGTTGACTCTTCGAGAGACGCGCTTTGAATATTCTGTAAGCTCATCTTCAGATTGAGCCTGCTGTTCAGGCTCGTCAGATATTTCAATCTGAAGCTCTTCTTCGGGTTGCTGTACTTCAGCTTTCTCAATCATAGGATGCTCACTATATCGTCAGGGTTAAGGATTGTGCCGATCACCTCATCATCATTGATGATGCGTACCTCTGCGCCGTCTTCCAGTTTAAATCTAGCGCCTGAGTATCTTCCAATCAAAATCCACTGTTTTTCACGGCACCAAGGGGTGTCCCCATACTTTTCCGTGTCGTTATAGCAAAGCGGGCCCATTTTGACCACATACGCAACGACAGTGGCAAGCGCCTCGCGATCCATGGTGGCTTTCGTCAAATGAATGCCGCCCTTGGATTTTGCAACTCCTGACCAAGGCAGGACGAGCATCCGCCAGCCCGTGGGGTCTGGCATTCGCTCAATAGCACTTTTTTCTAATAAATTAGGATCAAGTACAACCTGATCCGCTTGAACGTAGGCTTCTTCGGCTCCCATTACCTCTCCCTAAAGTAGTCTGAGATTTGTTCCTCAATTAAGGATAGCGCGGTTAGCTCGCCTTGTACACTTTTGTAGTGTTCCATGCAATTAAGTCCACCGCCCATCAACATATCTTGGATCAAAGACTTACGTTCTTCGATGGTCCGCTTAATGCGGTGAGCCAGATCAATGTCATCCATTAATCAATCTCATAAAAACCAAGGCCCTTGGTCGCCGCACCACCGCCTTTAATTTTCTTTTTTACCCGCTTCACAAGACCGCCTTGGCTATATTTTTTGGCGTTTTGCAACGCAATCGCGACTGCTTGATCTTGCGATTTGCCTGCTTTTTTCTCGCGGCGAATATTTTCACTTATCACTTTTTGGCTTTTTCCTGCTTTCAAAGGCATAACCAACTCCTACTGTAATGGGCCGTATTTTGCGGCCAGTTCTGTCAACTTGAGATCAGCCTGTTGGGCCAATCTTTGAATTGCTAAGTCCATTTTTTCAGAATTAGCGCGCTCGGTTGCATCAATCCTTTGCTTTGCAAGCTCAGCTTCAAGTAACTTTTCATTCGCTCTAGCGGTTTCGCGGATCTGGAATTGCTCTTGATCTTGCTCCATTTCTGCCTGACGGAGAGCCAACTCTTGCTCTCTAATTGCAACCAGCGGATCTTCAGGACTGCCCTGCCCAATGCTTAGCAGAAGCTCTTGGGTTAATTGAGCCAAAATGGGTGACGAAACTTGCTCGATAATGCCAGTCATCTCTTGTTGCATTGCCTGCACTTGATCTGGCGGAATTTGGCCTGTAGCCGCCGCCTGCTCTAGCTGGGCCATCTGTTGTTGCAGTTCTGGAGGTATCTGCTCGGAAGCCATGGCCGTGGCCATAAACTGCAAGTGTTGCATCATGTGGGCGATAATTCCGCCCTGCAAAGTAGGCGTTGACTTGACAAGCTCTGTCAGGAAAAGACTTCTGTGAGCATCAATATGCGCTTGATGGTTCTGTTGCGGAAATGCTTGCGCGGGATTACCCATCATAAAGCCGCTATTCTCCAGCCCTGCATCTACAGGTTGTGGAACGGGCGGAGGCGCTGGTGGCTGTAACAACCCTTCGACATTATCGATGCCAAGAGCCGCATACATCCTTCGATAAGCCTCGTATACGCCAGTTGGGCCATGCACCTGCGGGTTGGATTGCACAAGCTGTAAAAGCTCTTGAGCCAAAGTAATTCTCTGGCTTTGGCTAAAAATATTCGGATCGCTGACAGGGATAATGTCGACGCGACTGTCAAAGTCCTCAACCTTGATCTCTGAAGGGCCAGAGCCGGTCATATAGGGGTATGCAGGGGGCAGATATTCGGCAAATACCCGTGCCAAAAGCTGAAATTCAACCCGCTGGCTGTAATGCAGGCGCTTGTGAATCGCCGACATGACTTTTGTGCCGCGCTCCAACAGCGCCACGGTAGTGCCCACGGGCATAGCTTGATTCATGTCGCCGACGTTCATGTCAGCAATCGACGCAAATCGCTTACCAGACTCCACCAGCAAGCCAAGGAGGCTCATCAGCACGTTGCTGGGCTCTTTGATCGGAAGCGGTATCAAATTCTCCCGCAAACTGCCGCCTGTGGTGTCAATATCACGAAACTCGCCGGGCTGTAGGGGCTCGTCTTCGTCCCTAATCCGCATTCCACGGGCTTTAAATCCAGCAGGCAGGTTGGCCAAGGTGCCCGCATCGATAAGCTGTCTCAGGATTGACGTAGAGGCTTTGGCAAGCCCGCCAATCATGTGGCTTAGGCCCAGACCGTAAAATCCAAGGCCCGGCAAAAACTTGTACTGCACAAAATAGTTGATTTTTGCCTTGAGAGGATCGGATTCGAGGTAATTTCGTCTAATCGACAACACTTTCTGACTGCGCTCGTCAATCGTAACGATATAGGGCAATTTGAGGCCCGTGGGCTCCCCATTTGCGCCCAAGTCCTCAAACCCGACGAGATCGAGCACCGTATGCACCTCATATACAAGATGATCGCGCTCATTCATGCCGTTGGGCCCTAATCCCTCAATCGAATCAATTTCCTCTTCGATTTCGTCGCGATTTGGAACGTAACTGCCGCTCTTAATATTTACATCTGCGTAAAACCCATTTAGCTGTTGTTTCCGAATCTCGTTGGGCGACATTCTGAGCACATGAGTGACCCGCTCCGCTGTTGTCAGGTCTGAAGACTCGTAGGGCACCACCAAGTCTTGTGGCTCAATGAATTTTGACATGGCCCTACTTACTGCCGTGTCGTAATACACCTTCTTAAATGCGGTGCCTGCGAGCGGCAGATAAAACAGCAACATATCTAGCTCGGGATCGAACTCCTGCATCACATTGAGGATGTAGAAATTCATAAACTCTTCGACACGAGAGGCTTGAGCCTCCGTTTCAGGAGTGCGCGCGCCAATTATTTCAGTTTTGACGGGGCCCTTTGCAGGCAACATTTCTTTGTAAGCCTGCGCTTGGAACTGAGTGACGGCTTCGGCAAGAATCGGGTGGATAACGCCAGATGAGCCCTGAAATGGCGAGCTTCTCATCTCGTCAAACTTCATGCCCAGATACTTCAGCCCGTCGACATAGGTCTTTTCCCAATCGGCGCGGCTTTCTTTGTCATTTTCGATGTTGGCAATCGTTTCTTTTGCCAAGATCATCAGATCAGTATCGTCTACAAAGTCGACAAGATTCGCGTCAAAAGGTATTGCGGGCGGCCCCTCTGGCGGGGCGTCAATTTCGTCATCAACAAGAATGCCGTCCTCTGTTACCAAGATTTGCGCCGCTTCGCGAACTAAGTCTTGGCGGCTGGGCTCTGGAATTACCTCCATCGCGCGGCCGAGGGGTATGACATCGGGGTTGGTGTCTGTTCCTAACTCTCGCTTTTCAATCGCCATCAGTAATAAACCCTTCTATCCCGCTTCATCGGATGAATCTCCCTGTCGTAGTCATCACCTAACGACAAAAAGCCGCCCTGTCGGAAGCGCATGAGCGCCATTGTGGCCGAATCGCAGAAGTCATCATGGTCGCCATAAGGAAAAGCGGCCATTTCCTCGATGACTTCTTCGGCAAAACTTTCATCTGGTGCCCAAACCATGCCTGACTCGAAAATCGGGGCAACAGAGTTCATTCTGGCAATCTTATCCTGCCCCCTGCTCGGTGTATAGGCAGTGACCGGAATGCCAACGCGGCGCAGTTCCTGCGTCAAAGGGGTGCCGCTGGCTTTTGCCTCGATAAGCACGCAGTCTGGCTCCCAATATTTATATTCTTCCCAAGCCAATTTCTTCAGTTCTGGGAAATCTGCCCGTACACGCTTGGCATCCAGCAAAATGATCTGCTCGGGGTCGCCATCTTGAGGCTGAAACACGGCCCAAGTGGTAATAGCGGAGTAGTCAGCCGTTTCTTTCTTGGAAAATGCCGTGTCATAGCTCTGTATGACATAGCTATACTCTGGAACATAGCCCTCTTCCCACCTTCGCCACCAGTCTCGCTTTACAATCGAGCCTTCTTCGGCGGTGGGATCCTGCATCCACTGCGCGTTCCACTTTGACAGCGGCAGTGATGCCTTGACGGACAAAAGCTCCTCTTTTTTCCAAAATTCTGGCCAAAGAGGGGCGTCTGAGTCGGGCATGATGGCGGGAAACTCCACTAATTCCCACTGATCCGCGTAATCATCGCCCTGCTTCTTCAAAACTCGGCCAACAAGGTCTTTGGTGCTCCACCGAGTCATCACTATGACGATAATACCGCCCGGCTGGAGACGCTGACGAGGGCCAGACGTGTACCATTCGTATACCGAATCCATGGCGGTAGGGCTCAAAGCGTCCTGCTCCGACACGGGATCGTCAATTATCAGCAAGTCCGCGCCGCGACCCGTAATCGCGCCCCCAACGCCCGCATAGAACGATTCGCCACCCTTGTTGGTGGTCCATCTGCCCGCTGATTTGTTGTCGGCTTGCAGTTTTAGCTCGGGGAAAACCGTCTGATATTCCTCCGAATCGATGATATTTCGCACCCTACGGCCGAATCTGACTGCCAATTCAGCAGTGTGGGTGGTTTGAATGATTTTGAGGTCGCCTCTAAGCCCCATCATCCATGCTGGGAAGAAGGTCGAGGCAAATTCAGACTTGGTGTGACGCGGGGGGAGGCAAACAATCAGCCTTTTGAGCTTGCCCTGCGCGATTCGATTGAATTTTTCCCCGATAATCCGGTGATGGCGGCCCTCTACAAAATCGGGCCACTGACTTTTGACAAATTTAATAAAGTCTTTTTGGCAAACTTCTTGTTTTTCGATCCTTTTGTATCTGTCGAGCAGGGCAAGCGCTTCCTGTTGCTCTTGCTCAGATAGTATTTCGAAGTCTTTGAGCGCTAAATTAGGCATCTCGCCACTCTAGCCCCTGCCAAAGCGCGCCCTCGGCCTTGCGGCGGCGCTTTAGCCCCTCAAGAACTTCTCCGCCAGCGCGATTCCAGCGCGCCATTTCTGCGGGCACATCATCATAATGGCCCTCATTGAGCTTACGGAGCAGGGTGCTTTCCTTGAGATTGGTGGGACCGAGGTTAAACGTCCAAGACACCAAAGCATCAAATTGATCTTGGTTGAGACTGACTGTGACAAGCCGATCAACGTGCTCTTCGAAGTCGCAAAGATCCTCTTTTAAAAGGGCCTCGGCCTCTTCTTCGGTGATTTTGTCGCCTTCTTTGACGCAGAAAGTATGGCCATAGCCAATAGTCCATACGTCAGCGCTACATTGATAGGCTTTTGTCTCACAGCCCTCAAAATGCTTGATGAGATCAATACCTTCCTGTGAGGTGTGCATTATTCTTTCTTGCCAGACCCCAGAAAAAGCCCGAAAGCCCCGGTAAGGGCTCCGGTCATCACTGAAACGAGACCAGCCTGCTCCAACGTAGGCTCAGACAGCGCCATAAACCAATCTACTACACGGTACGTCATTATCAACATGGCTAACATCAACAGCCTTGGAATAACACGCCAAGCGTTTAGTTGGTCAGGAGTCATTTGCCTGACCTCATTTTCATCAGCTTGTCAGCACCACGGATTCCGAATGACGCAGATACTGCAAGGAAGAGTAGATACTGATACCAGTCAGGCAGAGTAGATAAAACGTCAAAGCTGTAACGAACACGATCAACAACACCGGCATCGTCAGCCACAACAGAGTATCCCAAACAGAAAAGCGGGACTGCGAGTACAACCGTCCAAAACTCGTCCTTCCACGAGTTAGCAGACGCTTCGGCCATCTTTTCTTCCCAAGTAGCAGTATTGCTAATAACTTGCATCTTGGCTTTATGTTTAGCCTGCGACTGCTCATGGCGATTATTCATCCATGTTTTAGCAAGACCCGCTACTGGCCCTAGCAATGCTTGTAGCATCAGTCATCATCCTCTGGCAAAAACCGACCTTTTGCGTCCCGTTTCCGTTTTTTCTGGAAAAGATGTTGCACGGTATCGGTTTCCCAGATTCTGATCAGGGTCCAGACAATGGTGAAGAGTGCGGCCAAAGGCGGCAAAACTGCCGCGACAGTGCCCACTGCGGTTGCTACAGAAACCGTGTCTACAACTTGCTTCATACCGTCATCCATTTTAACCACAACACCCCGCCGAGTCATTGACAATGTTATCAGTGTGGCCCTAGATAATCCAAGCAATCGCCCCGCAAATCAAGCCCGTCAAAACCACCACAAGGAGCCCTGTGGAAATCGCCGCGCCCACCAAAAGGGCTTCCATTCTGTCGCTACACATCACGCCCCCCTACTTGTCACTGCGTTTACAATAACGCTAATAATGCCCCCAGCAACGCCCAAAAGCACAATAATCCAAAAAGACTTGATCAAACTGTCCTTGGCTTCCTGCTGAGCGTATACCTCGCGCTGTCTCTGCTCTCTTACTTCTTTAATGCACTGTCGGTACTCGGCGACCCCTTCATTTCCGTAAGCGTATCCCAGCAAGGTAATTAATTCTTTTCGCTGGTTTTCGATTCGTTTTTTGGCCGCAAACATCTGGGCCGCTTCCGCTTCCACAGATCCAGCAAAAACAATTTTTTTAAGGGGGTTGGTTCTTTTTTTGTGGCGCTGACTAGCGTACAGCACATCAGATGCGTGGCCCTGCCATCTGGCCACAACTTGGAAGGTGTCTTCGATGCTTTTGCCTGCCTCAATGAATGCGCGCACCCCAGCATACGCTTGACTAGCGGCCGCCGCGGCGGAGATTGGATCGATCATCAGACACCTTATGTATTACATATGGATCACATCTCCCTGTCTGATAATCCAAATAAAAAGTCCACGTCTTCTCGGGGTCTCCCTCAATCTCCTTGTAGACGCACATCCTGTAACTTTTAAGGCGAGTCCTGCTACCTATCGCCCATGTGTAAATATAAGTATCTAAGACAAGGTACAGATAAACAACTGACAAATATTTGACGCTACTATTTTGAGTCGATGAATTGAGCTATCGACATTCTACAGGCGTCCTCTTGAGCGCTCAAATGAGGAATGCTGGCGTGATTGACGCAAGAAGGAAAAACCACCGTCCTGCCTTGCTTGAAAGCCACCTCCACCCCTTGATCTGGAAAAGCAAAGCCGCCACCTGTGAACTCTCCATCGCCAAGCAGGGTGACCGCCGTTATCCGAGACTGATCTTGGTGAGCGTCGTATCGCTCCCCTACCGAGTAATAATTGGCTAAACATTGATCAAAGTTGGATTTTGCGACAAATTCAAAGACAACATCAAACGCTATCATCGGGCCGTACAGTCTTTTGTCAAATATTTTGCGGGTCGCCTTGAGTATTGGAGAGGCGTTTCTGTCACGATAAACATCGTCGAGCCAGACTCCAGACCCTGTTTTTTTAAAAACGCCCTCAGAGGTCTGTGCAGAGCCTGTAAACTTTGCCCCTGCGGCCAGTCTCCTAAGATCCCGAAGCTCTTGTAGCGCCTCCTCAATCTCTGTTGAGGAAAAGTAATTGTCTATTACGACATGAGAAAAATTTTTCTCTCGATAAAAATTTAACTCAATGTCCATTTGTGATTACTCGATTACCGCCGTGTCTGTATCAGCAAAAAACAATAGTGTGCCCTCGCACACTATGTTCCAGTCTTGTCCTTCTTGTTCGCCGCGAGAGGGCACCTGTATTATTATCTGTTTAGCAAGCCATTCGTCATTGCCCTGTAGCACCCTCCAAACATGATCTTTTGTACCCCTGCCGGGTTGCCCGCGTGATTTGTTAAATCTAACTCGATACTTGGGCATCAGGACGTATTGGGAATTTTGGGTCGCAATCTAAGTCAGGGCACAGGCAAACAGTATCTAGCGCCAGTAAATATTCATTCCAAGCAATTTTGTCCCCTACAACGATATTCGGGTCGTTGAGCGCTTCAACAGCAAGCGCTTTTTCTGCATCTACGCGAGACATAGCCTCAGACTCTTTAATGGATCTTATATCTGCCTCTGTAAGCTCCACCCAGCCCAAATCTTCATAGTCAGGACCAAGCCACGACAAATCGCCAAGTCTTTCTTGGATTCCATGCAAACCAAAAATTGGGCCCCAATTATTTGGTAGCGGCCCTACGTCGCTTAACGGCTCGCTTGTTGACAGCCTTCTTAGTTGCCACATTTTCATTCTCCATAGACGAGTTTTGCTCTTGGGGTGGGGCCAATCCTATTTTTTCACTGCCTTTCAACTCGCCTGCAAAAGGCGGAAAGCCATTCAAATGTAGTCTTTCTGCTTCTGACGGTTCACGCCACTCCCGCCAACTGGCGAAATCATTTCGAGGCTGTATGTGTATATGACAGCCAATGCTTGCGGCAAGTTGATGTATGAACTCAGTAACCTGCACGGGTTGATAGCAATTCCACAAAAATGTGCCATCTTGACCTCGCATGGTTATCTCTGTCGTTCCTGATCCAGACATTCCTATGCTGACTGCTTGTGCCCTGTTTTTATTTGCATCCAGAGCTTTTAACTGCGCTTGTTGCTGTCGCTCAGTAAACTCTTTTTCAAACTCTTTCTTGTTCATTACTGCGGGTTCCACGATACGGTAACCGGACCATTTGCCGTGATTGGATAACAAGCGCCTGAGACCACAGCTATGCAGTTGTGCGTTGTTGGGTTTGCCGCTGAACCGGCATTTCCGGGGTTGCCCGGATTTCCTGCGCCCCCTCTTCCGCCTCCGCCGCCGCCTGAAGCGGCGTAATATTCAACGCTCGGATCATTAACATCGTTTCCGTTTATACCGGCGGCACCGCCGCCTCCACCACCGCCTGCTCCATAGCTATTAGCGGCCTGTCCAGCGCCAGTCTGGATTACTTGGGGGGTTTGTGGGGTGCCTTGGGTGGCTAGAAATCCGGTAAGCTGTCCTGATGCGCCGCATCCGCCGCCGATATTACCACCGACCCCTTTTTCTTCTTGGCAACCGAGTTGTTGGTCCGCAGGGTTGCCAGCGTTTGTTCTCCCAGCTCCGCCTCCGCCGCCGCCGCCACGAGAGCGTTTGTAATTAGCAAAAAAACCTCCGCCGCCCTGTGAGTGGATGCGTTTAGCTGAGCCTATACTGCCTTGTCCACCAACTTGATTGCCACCACTGGCTTTAGGCTGACCAGAGCAAACAAAAGCAGAGCCACAGGTAGGATTGTTGGCAGGCTGAGGAATCTCGCAATTATATGGGGTTCCCGACTGGCCAGAGTTACCACCACTGCCATCACTGCCGCCCGTTCCACCCGTGCCCGCCGTGCCTCCGGGGAATGTCAGGCAAAAAGCCGTTGAGGCAGTATTATTACCCGCACCGCCCGGATTACCGCTTCCCTGACCGTTTCCGCCAGATCCCCCAGAGGTGCCATTTCCGCTGTAATACTGTAGAGTGTTGAGGTTAATACTGCCAGCAGTGCCCCCGCCTCCTCCGGAGCCAAAACCCCCCGAATTACCAGCGTTACCGGGATTTCCGTCGGATCCTTTCCCCGTTGCGTTTACTGTAGTGATCCCCGCAGGCACCGTAAAAGTTCCGGGGGCATTAAAAACTTCACATCCTCCCGGCGTAATGCCTGCACCCATGACGCCTGATCTACTAGAACCTATAGGCATAATTTCCTCACTCGTGGTAAAACCACCCCGTCACAACATATTTGTTATGGTCGCCAAAGACAGGATTGCCCCTGTGGACGTGCGTAAACGCCGCTGGCCATAAAATCATAGTGTTTTTGACGGGGTTAATCCGCCGCTGTTGATATAAAAACTCCGTTTCACCATTAGCCTCACGCGGCAATGTATTTAGGTAAAGCATATAGACTAAACCCCTATTTGCGTGATCATCATTGCCTTGTTCACAGTGCCAAACGTGATAACCGCCGCCACTGCTTGTTTTTTGCATTTTCATATTGTTGCAGTTTATACGAAGGTCTTTGATTACTGAAAATTCGTTTGCATAACTGTCGAAGCACCTTTGAAGGCCATCAAAAAATACGTCTACTGTATTAGCCCCATCAAAACCAATAAAATTAATATTTTTACCATTAGAAAAGATTTGGTAGTCGTCTTTAGCCGTTTTAAGTGCGCCCTCTCCATTCTGTCTGTCAGTCCCGCACCCTAAATCTTTGTTTCGGTTAAATTCAGATATCAGGTGCTCACAAAAGCCTTCTGGATAAACATCAGAAAAGACTCCTATAAAATCTTTGAAATCAATGTTCATTTGAAAGGCGGCCCTGTAATCCAAGATACTAATGTTTGTCGCGAACCCCTCACTACAGGGGTCACTTGATGCAACGTCCACGAGGGAAAAACCAATATTAAGCCCCTGCTTTTGGACATGGTGATTGGATCCTTGCCAAGCAGTATTTCCAAGTTCCCCCCCTCATATTCTGCTGGATCCGAAAGCTGTAATACTAAAGACAGCTTCCTGCTAATCCCGCCAGAATTTAAATCTTGATGGAACTTATAAGCTCCCTGATCACCTTCGTGATAGTTTGTTAGTTGTAAAGGCTCTCCAAAACCCGTCAAATCAAACCTATAGTAAGATGCGTTTAAGCTGGAAACCACATGGGCCAGTTTTTCAAAAACCCAACTGCATTCCGAGTCTTTGTGTAGCCAATTTACCTCTGAGCGGCGGTAGCCGTTATCTAGCCCGCTGGCTGTTTTGGCTTTGTCGGTGGCCTCTCTAGCCTTTTGCTGGAGCCAATCAAGCTCCTGTCCATTGAAAGCATCTTTCCACCACGCAAACGGCTCTAATTTGTCGGTATATGGCGTTAGTGGATGTTGCATCAAATAAACCTTGCTCTCTTAGACAGAATAAAATGCACAAATTTTGTCGGATCATTGGACTGATTTGATGTAATCATGTGCGGTAACCATGAATTGAAAAGCATCATGGTCCCTGCTTGGACGTTGTTGAAGTGTATTTGCGGCGTAGCCATTGTTACTTGGTCGCTAGGCTCTGCCCACAAGTCAGCCATGCGCTTGCCGGGCCTTGGATCGTCAAAAATAGGGTAAGAGCCGCCCTCTGGGACTTCTAAGAAGTAAAAGCCCGATATTTGGCTGTCTCCGTGGACGTGCATCATATTGGCACCCGCACAGGCAAATTCTTGCCCCCACATTCCAGAGACAAAAAACTCATGCTCATCTGTTGAATAACCCTGATCCTTGAGGATACTGACGCCTTTATCTCGAAAATAAGACGCCAAGTACCCAAGATCAGGGTCATTCGCCATGTGGGCAGTTTGCTTAACTGTTGAGGGTTGAATCTGGTCGTAATGCTTCTGGGTGTGCTTGATCGTTTCCTCTATCCACTCGGGCCTCTCTTCCCTGTAAATAGGAGAGGCAAAGTATGGATACACATCCATGTCATCCCTCTACAAAGGCGGTCAGATCTGTTGCTAGAGCAGTTACGGCAGAGGCAGTAATGTCGACAGCATCTGCGGCGGCTTGAGTTCTGCGATTTTCGACCAAAATATCTTTGGCCATACGCACCATCTCTAGCTTTGCGCGCTTTGCTTCTTGTGCCGACAAATTGCTTGCGCGGTTATTTTCTATTGCGTTGCTTATATCAACTTGACTTTGTTGTTCAGCGGTAAGTGCCATAAGGGCGTCTCCTATTTAGGCAGTTAAATTAAGACATATTTTTCAGTGGTATGTTCACATACCAAGTTGTGCCGTTATCTGGCGACATAAAAAACCAAATGTCGGTGGCATTAGCGTCGGTTGTTCGGCTGACTGAGCCGCCGGGATACCTGAATGTGCCTCCAGTCAGTGCCACAGTCCTGCTGGCTGTCGCGTCATTTGTCAAAATAAGAATGAAAGATGACGTGCGATTAGAAACACCATTTTCGCCAGAAACCGTAAATGTCACATTGTCGGTCAATGTTGCCGTAAAAACTTGGGCGGTAGACGCATCTAGCGTCTTTGCAGTGCCTGTATTACCAAGCGCGCTGACCTTATCTGAAAATATGCCCGTAAAAAAGCTAGATGTGACATTGAACTCGCCCGTGCCTTTTGGAGTCACGTCAATGCCGACATTCGTATCGTCGCCTGTCGCGGACAGCGTTGGATTACTCCCAGTTGCCGCATTCGCAACAGTGACTTCATTTACCGCTGAGCCGGTTGCAGAAACTTTAATTAACTCGGCACCGTTGGTGTCTTGAATAGCCGTGCTGACCTTGAGGTCTGTGGCGTTTACTTCCCCTG
>Ga0222718_10002609_pt1 | contig 16037 bp, 17 predicted proteins | sample C33_27DmetaG_FD_165045 | JGI IMG/M metagenome (GOLD analysis project Ga0222718, IMG submission 165045) | Estuarine water microbial communities from San Francisco Bay, California, United States - C33_27D | ecosystem: Environmental > Aquatic > Marine > Unclassified | place: USA: California... | reverse complement strand
GCATCTTCCATGCCTTGCCCATCAGGATTAGTTATAACATCCCTGAAATGACCTATTAAAAAATTAATAGCTGCTATTACTCCAAGCCAAATTAAACTCACAAAATACCCAAAAAGCTTTGCCGCTGCTTTTACATGATTAATATTTTTTATAAGTGGTGCCAATATTAATCCGACTGATACATTTACAGCTGAAAATGCAAGAGCCCAGGTCATTCCAGCAAAAGAACTACCAGTTAAATTTTCACCAAGAAAAACTCCATTTAAAATAGTCTCTACTATCAAAATGACTGCCAATATCATTACAAACAAGAACTGAGAACTTTTAGGCTTCGCTGGTCTTGTAAGTTTATTATTACGTTTAAAATTACTGAGATCCGCTTTAGAAGCTTTTACATTTTCATTTGCAGTTATTATTTGTCCATCGTATTCTTTTTGGACAGCTTTTATCTTGTTAGCAAACCTTTGTTCATGCTGACTAAAGGCATCTCTGTTATCTTGAAGCCTTCCTAAAGTACTTCCAAGAGAGTTAATTTGTCTATCAATTTCATTTTTTTTAGTTGACTTAAATCTATCATATTCAGCTTTTACATTGGCATGAAACTGATCAGAGGTTTTTGAATCAGAAGGAGGTAGATCTAGCGAACCATTTGCTTGCGCTTCACTCTCAACATTAAAATGATCCATCCAATGCTCAGTGGTTTGTATGGTCCAATTTGAATAAATAGTAGTCCCAAGACCAACATCGGGTTTTTCAGTTTTACTGAAAAAATCTTTTAGCCAACTAAACATAATGCATAAATATAAATAATTAGATATTTAGCATATCAAATGATTATTTTTAATCAATATGGCTAGAAATTTATCTTTTAAGAAAAGCTGCTTCTTTTAAAACCATTCAGCGCTTATTCATACAAACAGTTTGATATTTGGCATATATATTGCAGTTAATGAAAGTATACGGAGTATTTATATGAATGATTATTTAAATAGATTTTATCTATTCTGCAAAGAAGAACCTTTGTGGGTAGTGGCATTTGCTTTTTGTGGATTCATTAACCTGACAGCATATTTAACACTGTAATCTAGTTAACATCGATAGCAAATTTTTTTAATATATCTAGATCTACTATAGAGATAGCCTTTTTATTAGTTTTTTTAAGATACACGTGTGGTGCAAAACCATTTTCGTAAGCCTCTTTCCATCTCTCAGCACATACACACCATGAATCACCTTCTTTTAAACCTGGGAAGTTAAACTCTGGCCTTGGAGTTGATAAGTCATTACCACGAGCTTTTGAAAAGGAAAGGAAATCATCGGTAATGAATGAGCAAATAATATGCAGCCCCCTATCATGACTGTCAGTATGACAAAAACCATCTCTAAAATAACCCGTAATAGGATTTGAGCAACACTCCTCGATAGGTTCATCAAAAATATTAGTTTGGTTCATCTTTTTTTATTTCCTCTTTATATTTTTCATAATCTTCCCAATCATGAGGTGTGCCAACATTTTGAATTCCGTTAATTGCTCTGTATAAACTTTTTGATCTTAGTTTTGTTCTATCTTGTTTTTTGCCAAGAATTTTATTCCATCCTTCTTTGAAATATTTAAAGAAATTTTTTTCATCAGCCATTTAATGATTTTGGCACAAATCTAAAATTTTAAAATAGTCGATTAATAAATGTTTGCTAAAATAATTTCATGGATAAAGGAAAAATTCTCTTCAATGAAAAATGCTCTATTTGTAATTATGAAATTAAGCATTACAAAAAAAGATCAAATCTTAACTTTGAAGACTGCAGTGATATGAGTGATAAATATCTCAAAAAGCTTCATGTCGTATTTAAGAATGGGGATGAATTAATTGGTGTAGATGCGTTTATTTATGTATGGAAGAGAACTGATGGTTATGGTTGGTTAGGTAAATTCACAAGCGCTCCTGTGATATATCAATGTGCCAAAATAGCTTATTCTTGTATAGCATTTCTTTTATTTTGGCGTTTCAAGATAGTTCAAAAATTCAATTGAAATAAAGTTGAATGAGAATAGTTATTGAAACGATTTTCATTAAAAGTATTACCTAATATCAGTACTTTACATATATTTAGTATTCATATATATTGTGTTTAAATTCACAAAATATGGAGACAGTTGTGGAAATGAAAGAGATTGATTCAAAGCTGGTATGCGGTATTTTAAACGAAATAATGGAGTACGAGCTCGCTGGTGTAGTTAGGTATACCCACTCAGCAATGATGGTAAGTGGACCTTATAGGTTACCAATAGTCACCTTCTTAAAAGAGCAAGCTGCCGAATCGTTAATGCATGCTCAACAAGCTGGAGAATTGATAGTTGGTTTAGATGGTCACCCAAGTCAACGAATAGCTAAAATTGATGAAACCCACAGGCACTCCATTAAGGATATTCTAGAAGAAAGCCTTGATCATGAATTACATGCATTAAGTTTATATAAAAAACTTTTAGGTAATGTTGCAGATAGATCTATTTACCTTGAAGAGTATGCTAGAGGATTGATAGGAGAGGAAGAGCAGCACTCACTAGAATTGAAAGCTATGCTTAAGGACTTTGGTTAGTATCAAGCTTTTTTAAAATACCTTTGATGATGAGCTTCAGAAAGTTTTAGTAGCTCATCATTAATTTCATCTTTAATAGTTTTTGGGTTGTAGGCAAGAAGAGCCTTGATACCAAATTGGGTAAGGTCAAGGTCTTGGGAACCAGCAGCTCTTAATAAATCAAATATCCAAGTCAGCGGATCAAGTGCATTATTAAAGTTAATAGCATTTTCTTTGAGCTTGTTTGTAAAGACAGATAAATCAAGGATTTCAAAACGTTCTTTTAGAATTAAGAGCTTAAATTCTTCAAGACGAGAATTAACTACCTCTTTTTCTTTTGTGTTGTATTTATTCCAGTTAATGACCTCATGAACAAATCTTTTACAGCCTTTGCATACATCATCACCGTATGTGGTAGAACAGATACCAAGGCATGGAGTTGATGATCGGGACTTAAACATAATTAAATAAATTTTAACCTATTTTTAAACATAAGTTATTTTGACCATTTTGTAGATAGGTGCTTAATAGAAGAGTAAAATGAGCCACGGAGATAACCTATGCTAAATGAATATAAAATACACGTTCAAGAAAGAGCAGATCAAAATATCCCTCCTCTTCCCCTTGATGTAGATCAAACCTCTCAATTAGTTGAGCTTTTAAAAAGTGAGCATGATGAGTCAGACATGCTTCTTCACCTTCTCAAAGAGAGAGTTCCGGCTGGAGTTGATCAATCAGCATATCTAAAGGCTGCATTTCTTGCAGATATAACAACCGGTGAAGCTTCAAGCCCATATATTAATAAAGAAGAAGCGGTTGGAATATTGGGGACTATGCTCGGAGGATACAACATACAACCATTGATTGAATGTTTAAAGATTGAAGAGCTTGGCGATGCAGCAGCAAATGCATTAAGTAAAACTTTACTAATTTTTGATGCATTTAATGAAATATTTGAACTTGCACAAACAAACTCTTATGCAAAAAAAGTTGTAGATTCATGGGCTGATGGAGAATGGTTTACTAGCAAACAAGAGATTCCGGAACAAATAAAACTAACAGTCTACAAAGTACCTGGAGAAATTAATACAGACGATCTTTCACCTGCAACTGACGCATGGTCAAGACCAGATATACCTCTTCATGCCTTAGCAATGTTTAAAATGCCAAGAGAAGGTTTGGATAGACCTTTGGAGACTATTGAAGAACTAAAAGAAAAAGGCAATCCACTTGTTTTTGTTGGTGATGTTGTAGGAACTGGTTCTTCAAGAAAATCTGCAACGAATTCTGTCTTATGGCATATGGGAGATGAAATCCCATGCATTCCAAATAAAAAGGAAGGAGGTTTCTGCTTTGGTGGAAAAATAGCTCCTATATTTTTTAATACCCTCGAAGATTCAGGTGCTTTTCCAGTTGAATTAGATGTTTCAGAAATGGAAATGGGTCAAGAAATAATACTTGAACCGCATAATGGAAAAGTATTAGATGCAAATTCCAATGAGGTTATATCAACATTTGAATTAAAAACAGATGTTCTCTTGGACGAAGTAAGGGCTAACGGTCGTATTCCATTAATAATTGGTAGGCAGCTTACTGATAAAACAAGAGAGGCTTTAGGTCTTGAGCCCACAACTATCTTTAGGAGGCCTGAAAGTGAGGATATATCTGATAAAGGTTATACACTAGCGCAAAAAATGGTTGGAAAGGCTTGTGGTGTTGAAGGTATTAGGCCTGGGACATACTGTGAACCAAGAATGAGTACTGTTGGATCTCAAGATACAACAGGACCAATGACTAGAGATGAATTAAAAGAACTAGCATGTCTTGGATTCTCAGCCGATCTAGTAATGCAGTCATTCTGTCATACAGCTGCATATCCAAAACCAGTTGATATTGAAACTCAACATAACTTACCTGACTTTATTATGAATAGAGGCGGAGTTTCTTTAAGACCAGGTGATGGAATTATTCACTCATGGTTAAATAGAATGCTTCTTCCTGATGGTGTTGGAACAGGTGGTGATAGTCATACAAGATTCCCAATTGGAATCAGCTTCCCCGCTGGTTCTGGTCTTGTTGCTTTTGCTGCAACTCTTGGGGTAATGCCGCTTGATATGCCTGAATCAGTTTTAGTTAGGTTTAAAGGTGAGATGCAGCCAGGTATCACATTAAGAGACCTTGTTAATGCAATTCCTTATGCTGCTATTCAAAAAGGATTACTTACTGTAGCTAAAGAAGGTAAGAAAAATGTTTTCTCTGGTCGTTGTTTGGAAATTGAAGGCTTACCTGATATGAAAGTTGAGCAAGCGTTTGAGCTATCTGATGCTTCAGCAGAAAGATCTGCGTCAGGTTGTACAGTAAGACTAAACAAAGAACCAATAATTGAATATCTTAAATCTAATATCGTTATGCTTAGATGGATGATTGCCAGTGGTTACGGTGATGCAAAAACACTTGAAAGAAGAGCTCAGGCTATGGAAGAGTGGATAGAAAATCCGGAACTATTAGAGCCGGATGAAAATGCAGAATATGCTGAGATTATTGAAATTGATCTTAATGAAATCACTGAACCATTGCTTGCTTGTCCAAATGATCCTGATGATATTAAACCCCTTTCAGAAGTCGCTAATACCGACATTCAAGAGGTATTTATCGGCTCATGCATGACCAATATTGGGCACTTCAGAGCAGCGGGAACCCTATTAAATAAATACAATGGAACTAAAGCAAGACTTTGGGTTGTGCCTCCAACCAAGATGGATGAAAAGCAATTGATGGAAGAAGGTATTTATAATGTTTTCGGAACTTCAGGAGCAAGGACTGAACTTCCAGGATGTTCTTTATGTATGGGGAACCAAGCAAGAGTGCTTGCAAATTCTACTGTAGTATCAACGTCGACTAGGAATTTTCCAAACAGATTAGGGGATGGAGCTAATGTATTTCTTGCATCAGCAGAGCTGGCAGCTATTTCATCTGTTATTGGCAGATTGCCAACGCCTGATGAATATCAAAAATACATGGAAGATATAAACCCATTATCTGATGAGATTTATAGGTATTTAAACTTTAATGAAATTGATACTTATGTAGAGAGTGCAAATTCAGCAGATATACCAACAATTAATATTGTTAACCCTAGCTAGCTGATTTTTCTCTTTGCATTTTGTGCTCATCCTGCCTGGAATTTTCAAGATCAGCTAAGTAATTTTCTCCAAGTGGGGTTATATATTCACCTGTAAAAATTGAAGTTTCAAATTCTTTTATATCAGGATTGCCCTCTCCTACAGATTCAATTAAGTCTTCTAAGTTTTGGTATATTAACCAATCTGCTCCAATTTCTTTGGCTATTTCATCATATTTTTTATTTGATGCGATGAGCTCTTTTGTATCAGGCATATCAATGCCATATAAATTTTGATATTTAATTGCCGGAGCAGCAGATGCAAAATATATTTTTTTGGCTCCTGCTTCTCTTGCCATTTGTATTATTTTTGTACTAGTTGTTCCTCTTACAATTGAATCATCTACAAGTAAGACATTTTTATCTTTAAATTCAAGCTCTAAAATATTGAGTTTTCTTCTAACAGATTTTTTTCTTTCTTCTTGATAAGGCATGATAAAGGTTCTGCCAATGTATCTATTCTTAACAAAGCCTTCTCTATATTGAATCTCTAAATCAGCTGCCAATTGCAGTGCTGCTGTGGTTGAGCTATCAGGGATAGGAATAACAACATCAATATCATGATCTGGACGCTGTCTTAATATATTAGCTGCAAGTTTTGATCCCATTCTCATTCTGGACTTGTGAACTGAGATTTGATCAATCTTAGAATCAGGTCTTGCAAAGTATACCTGCTCAAAAATACAGGGTCTTAATTGAGGATTATCTGCACATTGTTGTGAGGTGAATTTACCATTTTTATCTATAAAGACAGCCTCTCCAGGCTCAACATCTCTTAGTTTTTTGAATCCTTGTGATGAAAACATTGCATCTTCTGATGCCACTATGTATTCATCTCTTGTTTTTCCCTCTCTAATACCAATAGACAATGGTCTAATTCCATTATTATCTCTAAAAGCAAGAATACCGTGACCGGTGATCACTGCTATAACAGCATAAGCTCCATCGCATCTTCTGTGAGTTTTTGATACAGCTTTAAATATGTGCTCAGGTTTTGGATAAATTTCTCTTTGTTTGCCAAGCTCATGTGCAAATATATTTAGAAGGACTTCTGAGTCAGAGTCAGTATTAAGATGCCTCATTTCAGCATGAAATAACTGGATGCCAAGCTCATGTGAGTTTGTTAGATTTCCATTATGCGCAAGGCTAATGCCATATGGAGAATTTACATACATAGGTTGAGCAAACTCTTTTCCAGCACCTCCTGCTGTAGGATATCTAACATGACCTATGCCGTAACTTCCTATAAGTTTATCCATATGATTTTGTCTAAAAGCATCTCTAACATAGCCTTTTGCTTTTCTGCTATTCAGATTACCTTCGGAATCGCAAACTACCATTCCTGCAGCATCTTGACCTCTATGCTGCAACATTAATAATGAATCATAGATCTCTCCAGCAACATTTGTTTCAGCAGATATTCCAACTATGCCGCACACTAGGAGTTCTCCTCTTCTTGAGTATCGGATACTTCCTCAATTAAATTCTGAGTATCTTCAACTAATGGTTCTATAAGATTAGTGGCCTCTTCGACTATGTCTTTGTCTGAAATCAGGTCATTAAAATATTCTTCTACTCTGGGAGCATACTCATCAATAATGGGTGATATTTTAGAATTCATGTAGAGATCACTCTGCTTAAAACTCCCTGGCAATAATAAAAATACAACAAATATTAGAATTAGGCCTCGCATAAAACCAAACAGAACACCTAAAAATCTGTCAAAACCAGATGCTCCAGACCATCTTACTAGCTTGCTAATAAATTTAATTAAAAAACTTCCTACAATGATACATAGTATAAAAATTAACACATAAGAAATAATTTTAGCTATCTCCTCATTACCAATTATTGTTGAAACTTTGGGAGTAGCGAGGTGCCCAAGTGAGAGCGCAGCAATAAATGAGAAAAACCATAGAAAAAGAGATAAAAATTCCTTGGTGAAACCCCTGGAGAGTGACATTAAACCAGAAGCAATAAGAACAATTACTATAGCCCAGTCTGTTATATTTAAACCTAGAGCTTCCATCTTAAAACCTCTCCCTGGTCGCTTTGAGAAACTTTTTTGATATCTTCCATATTACTACTAATTTCTTCTTTAGATAAGAAGGGTCCAACATATATTGCATATCTATTTTTATTATCACCAAACACTTCAACAAAAGATGGATATCCTCCTTCTATGATATTTTTTGAAAGATTTTGTGCTTTTTCTTGCGAAGATAGTACATGAACTCTGAGAACGTATAGATCATAATCTGACTCTTCAAGAAAATCTTGGTTATATGTTAAATCTATCAATTCAGAATCAGGCTGCTCCTTGGCTTTAGTTTCAAAGACTGTCTTAGGTTTTGCTAAAGTTTTGACATTCTCATTTTCTTGAATAATATTTTCATTCTCTTTATCAGATTTGTTATCTAAAACGATTGATTCTTTTTTCTTATATTGATCTTGAGGCTCAATTAAGAGGCCTATCATTAAGATTACAGTTACTAGAAAGACAAACCCTATAAATCTTTCTAGATTCATTATTTTTGATGTAATTTGGTTAATAAACCATAAACTTTAGATCGAAGGTCTTTTCTATGAACAATCATGTCAATTGCACCCTTTTCAAGAAGAAATTCTGATTTTTGGAAATTATCAGGCAATTCGACTCGAACTGTTTGCTCTATTACCCTTCTTCCAGCAAAGCCAACCAAAGCATCTGGTTCAGCTATATTTATATCTCCCAGCATTGCTAAGCTTGCAGACACACCTCCATAGATGGGATCAATCATTACTGATATATATGGTAGTTTTTGTGCTTTTAATCTCTGAATAGAAGCTGATGTTTTAGCCATTTGCATTAATGAAATCATTGATTCTTGCATACGAGCACCGCCAGATGTTGAAAAACATACAAATGGTCTTTTTGTTTTAATTGCTTCTTCGATACCTCTTACGAATTTTTCTCCTACTACTCCACCCATGGAGCCACCCATAAATCTAAATTCAAAAGCTGCAACAATAATTGGCATAGACTCAAGCGAACCAGATGCTATAACAATTGCCTCATTCTCTCCACTTGCAGCAACAGCATCTTTGACTCTGTTTGTGTAACTTTTTGTATCTTTGAACTTTAGAGGATCTTTTGTAATTGAGTCTGCGGATATTTCTTTAAATTTGCCGCCATCCAAAAACATATCCAATCTCTTCCTTGCCCCCACTCGAAGGTGATGGTCACATTTGGGACATACAAAAAGAGATTTTTCTAACTCTGGTGCATATAAAACTGATTCACATGCAGGGCAAGAACTCCACAAACCATCAGGGACTTTACTTTTTGATTTGGAAGTCCCAATTGAAGGTATTAGTCTTGTAAGCCAATTCATGATATTGCTTCTTTAAGTTTTCTTAAATATTCCCCTATTCTATCAAATTGTTTGGATTCTGAATCATTATGAATCAGATTAACGATACTTGATCCAACAATAATACCATCAGCATGCTCAGATAACACTTTTGCATCTTTATTTGATTTAATCCCAAATCCTGCAAGAGTTGGTATGTCTGAATATGATCTAATTTTATTAATGTTTTTATTGATCTCATCAACATCAAGGTTTGATGATCCCGTGACACCTCTAAGTGTTATGTAGTATATAAAACCAGATGCATTTTCAGCAATTTTTTTAATCCTATCTTCAGATGTTGTAGGTGAAATTAAAGAGATTGAATCAATATTTGGATTTGATATTCCATAGCTAGATATACTTAGCTCTCCTGGAATATCGACTACAAGCACGGCATCAACTCCATTTTCGTCTGATTTATCAATAATATTTTTATGAAAGCTAAATGTATTGAGGTAACCCATTAATATAACTGGTGTTGTATTATCAGCTTCCCTGAACTGTTCAACTAATTTAATGATGTCTGGTAAAGAGATATTGTTTTTTAGTGCTCTATCGTGAGCCTTCTGAATAACTGGTCCTTCTGCAATTGGATCAGTAAATGGAACCCCAATCTCTATAACATCAACGCCAGATTTCACGAAAAGATGCATCAAATTTAAAGTCGAATCAAGATCAGGATCACCTGCAACCAGATATGCAACCAATGCTTTTTTATTTTCCTCTTTTAGGGTTCTTAGTTTTTTTCTAAGTCTGTTCAAAACTCTATTCCATCAATTTCCGCAACTGTATTAATATCTTTATCTCCCCTACCCGATACATTAATAATTATGTTTGCAGTTTTATCTAATTGTTTTGATAAACCATCAAGATATGCAAAAGCATGAGCTGTTTCAAGAGCTGGCATTATTCCTTCAAGCTCAGTTACCAAATGAAATGCATCTAATGCTTCTTGGTCATTTATAGCAACATATTCTGCTCTTCCTATGTCTTTAAGCCAAGAATGTTCAGGACCAACTCCAGGATAATCTAACCCTGCAGAAACTGATTTTGTATCTCTAACCTGACCAAGATTGTCCTGCATCAAATAGCTTCTAGCACCATGTAATACCCCTGGCTCACCATCATTAAGTGGCGCCGCATGTTCCCCAGTTTCAACTCCATTTCCACCAGCTTCAACGCCAATCAATCTAGTCTCACTAACATCTAAGAAAGGATAAAAGGCTCCCATTGCATTAGAACCACCCCCAACACAAGCAACAATTGCATCTGGCATTTTGCCAAAATTATCTTGTGATTGCTTGATTAGTTCGTGACCAACTACTGAGTTAAAATCTCTAACAATCATTGGGTATGGATGAGGGCCTGTGACACTTCCAATAATGTAATAGGTATTATCAACATTAGTAACCCAATCCCTTAATGCTTCATTGAGCGCATCTTTTAATGTTGCTGTTCCCGAGTCAACTGCATGAACATATGCTCCAAGCAACTTTATTCTGTACACATTTAAAGACTGCCTCCTGACATCTTCAGCACCCATATAAATATGGCATTCAAGACCCAATCTAGCTGCAACGGTGGCAGTTGCAACGCCATGCTGGCCAGCTCCGGTTTCCGCAATAATTCTTTTTTTACCCATATGTTTGGCAAGTAAAATTTGGCCAACGGTGTTATTAATTTTATGGGCTCCTGTATGATTTAGATCCTCACGCTTTAGCCAGATATTTGCAGAATCATAATGTTTAGTTAGTCTATCTGCATAATATAAAGGTGACGGTCTTCCAACAAAACTAGATAGATCGGCGTAAAACTCTTCTTTGAAAGCCTTGTCATTTTTTAGCTTAACATAGGTTTGTTCAAGCTCCTCGAGTGCATACATTAAGGTCTCAGGAACAAACTTACCCCCATATTCACCAAAGAAACCATCTATGTTTGGATATTTCTTTTTATCTATTGTCATATTATTTTATTCAATATTTTGTTTATTAAGGTGAAGTCTTTAACGCCCTTTTCAGATTCAACTCCAGAATTTAAATCTAAACACCATGGATCTATGTTTATAGCATTATCGACATTTTGAAGATTTATGCCACCCGACAATACAATTTTATTGGAAGATATGTCTATCTTATTCAGAATATTCCAGTTAAATGATTTCCCAGTACCACCATAGCTACCCTTTTCATAATTTTCGAATAATATTGCCTGTGCGCTTTTGTATGAATTCATATCTTTAAATGAGCTCTTATCTTTTACTCTTATAGCTTTCCAATAATCTAAATTAAATGAAGTGCAGAAATTCTCTGGCTCTTCTCCATGAAACTGCAAAATAGGATTCTTGAAATAGCTAATATTTTTATTAATAAAATCTTTTTCAGAATTTACAAAGACGCAAACAGGTCTTGAAGTTTTAAAGTTTATTTGTGGTATTTGTTTTATGAAAGAATCGTGGACATTTCTTGGGCTATTTTGATGAAATATAAAACCAATAAAATCTATTTTTAGCTCTATTAACTCTCCAAGTGCATCAAGATTAGAAATACCACAAATTTTTACTTTCGTCTTACTCATGATCTAAATTTTTCTAAAAGATTTTTTGTTGGTTTGGGAATATTATAAACATCTTTATAAGTAGGACCTAGAAAATATAATGCTTTTGCTGAAAGAGTTCTACCTGCACTAATTCTATCTTTGGCATCAATTATTTGTTTAATACTCAATTTATTTTCATTTTTTGCTATATCAACAATGGTGCCCATAATTATTCTAACCATGTTGTGAAGAAAAGCATTCGCCGTAATATGAAATACTAAAAAATTTCCTAATTTTTCAACTCTAAAATCCTTTATTTCTTTTATTGGGTTATTTGAAGAGCAGCTAGACGACCTAAATGATGAAAAATCATGTTTTCCAATTAAATCACCTCCTTCTCTTTGAAGAATATCTAAATCTAAAGATCTTTTTTCCCAATGAGCAAAATCATCAAAGAAAATTGGTTTTGATTTTGAGTTGTAAATTACATAAGCATAGGTTCTATCTAATGCAGAAAACCTTGAGTGAAAATCACTATTTACACTTGTAACACTTGTGACCTTTATTGTTTTTGGTAAATTAGAATTTATACCATCTATCCACTCACGGTCTTTTCGATTTATGCTTGTTTCAAAATCAAAGACTTGTGATATTGCATGCACTCCTGCATCGGTTCTTCCAGCATAGTTTATTGATATTGTTTCTTGAGTTATTTTATAAATTGAATTTTCTATTTTTTCTTGAATTGTTTCAACATTTAATTGTTTTTGAAATCCAGAAAAATATTTACCGTTATACTGAAGTGTAAATACTAGTTTCACTTCGACTGAATTGATTTAATTAATTCTCTTGCTTTATCCTTTAGATTTTCATTTTCAGATTTTTTAAGGAGATTCTGTAAGATTACATTAGCTTGATCAGGCTCCCCCATTTCAATGTAAGTTGAAGCTAAATCAAGCTCTTGTTCATCTTCATTGTTTTTTATACTCAAGCCAGCTGGCAATGCTGTTGTTTCAGGACCAGATGATGGTGCTTCCTCAAAATCATAAACTATCGATTTTTTTCGATTTTTACTAAGCTGAATAAAAATTAAAGCAAGTAGAACTCCACATACTGCTGAAATTGCTGCAACAAATAGCAAATCAATTAGCTTTATTCCTGTGGATTGATTTTCTTGATCAGTTTTTTCAGGAGCATCTGATATTTTTGTTAAATCCTCAATGAGCTCATTTTGAGGATTGAAAGGAAGATTGGATGTATTATTTGCAATAATCTCTTCTGGGGAAATTGAATCATTATTAATTAATAGAGGTTCTTTTTGCTCTTCTTTGTTTTCATTTATTTTTTCAGCCTCTTCCATGCTTGAGTTTTTCGGAGCAGTCAAGGTTAATAGTGATTTGCTAGATTTTTTAATATCTAAGCTGAATGCTTTATTCATTTTTATAATGGCATTCTTAACTTCTACCGGAGAATTTGCTTGCATAGCTTGATAGCTGGGTATGACAATATCAACATCACTTCTAACTAGGTTAATATTCTCATTTAAAAAAGCATTAGGGTTACCAAGATAAATAGACCACATAATTTGATAGATAGATAAATCACTATTAGTTTTGGCAATATCAGTTGCTAAACTCCACATAGTTTTTATTTCACCTGCTAGTATGACTTCTTCTTGTTGAGAAATTTCGTTTAATATAACTTCTTTATAAATTTCATTATCTTCTGATTCAAGGATGATTTCATTGTTAGTTGATCTAGATAAAGTATTAATGGATTCTTTAACAGGATCATTAGTTGATAGGGGTTTCTCAAGGCGAGCTTTTGAGGGAAGAAAAATAAATACATCTTTTGCTAAGTTTTCTTTTACTCTGAGCTTGAAACTAAAGTAATCTGCTGTATAAGTCTCAGATAAAACTATTGATAACTTAGAAAATTTATCATTATCTAATAAAAGTGTGTAGGCGATTTTATTTGTGTTGAGAATTTCTTCTGACTTATATTCAAAAAGCTTAATATCTTCATCATCTATATTTGATCCTTTAATATTAAGCTCTATGACTCTTAGGCCATTATCATTAATACTTAGTTTAGGAGATGATATTAAGTTATCTGCTGATACAAGGGAGGTGAAAAAAATTAATGTAGCTAGCAGATATTTCATCAAAGTTTATTATGTTCCAGTAGATTTTCAGCAATCTGTACTGCATTTAAAGCAGCGCCCTTACCATATACATTATCAGCCACTATCCATAATGAAACCCATGTTTCTCCTTGAATAATCTGGCTTCTAACTCTACCAACATACACATCTTCTGAGTCATTTGCTTGTTCAAGCGGAGTTGGATAGACAAGATTTGATGGATCGTCCATCACGCATACGCCTTTAATATCTGAAAGAGAGTTAATGATTGCTTCTCTGTCTGCATTCTTATCAATTTTTAAAAAAACTGCTTCAGAATGACCATTTTTAACAGGAACTCTTACGCATGTAGCTTGAACATCGATTTCATTATCAAGTATCTTTTTGGTTTCCCAAACAAGTTTCATTTCCTCTTTGGTGAAGTCATTATCAAGGAAAATATCACATTGTGGCAAAGCATTAAATGCGATTTTCTTTGGGTAAACTTTAGCTTCAGCGCTTGAGTCTATAGTTTGCTCTCTAAGTTCCTCAACGGCCTCTTTACCTGTTCCAGATACAGCTTGATAAGTGGCAATATTAAGGAACTTAATATTAAAATTTTCATGTATTGGTTTTAATACCATAAGCAATTGTGAAGTAGAGCAATTTGGGTTCGCTATCAGACTTGGTTTTGTCAATTCTTTAAGTATTGCTCCATTTATTTCTGGGATAATAAGTGGTACTTCTTCTTCATATCTAAATTCTGATGATAGATCTATTACATATGAGCCCGCACTTACAAAATTTCTTGCATGTTTTTGAGCAACTGAAGAACCAGCAGCCAGAATGATTAAATTAGCTTTAGTCGCATCAAATAAATCAACATCATCGATGGCGTAGGTTTGATTCATTAAACTAACCTCGTCACCTACAGATGACTTGCCTAATGGATAAAAGTTATTAACTTGAAAGTTTTTCTTCTCTAAAAGCTGTATGATTTTTTGACCTACAACTCCTGATGCTCCAACTAAAGCTAAATTTAATTCGTTATTCATTGTTCATTATCTCAATTAGCGAGGTAGCTACCTCAGATGTTTTTATATAATCTTCTGTTGTACTGATATCTTTGGTTCTATATCCTTTTTCAATAAATATCTTAATTGAATTTTCTAATATATCTGCAAGTCCTGTCTGATTTAGTGAATACCTTAGGGCCATTGCAAGTGAGGCAATCATAGCGATTGGATTTGCAATATTCATTCCCGCTATATCTGGTGCACTTCCATGACATGGCTCATACATTCCTTGTGAAGAACTATTTAATGATGCTGATGGCAGCATCCCAATTGACCCTGACAGTGTTGCTGCAATATCAGAAAGAATATCACCAAAAAGATTGCTTGAAACAATAACATCGTATTGATTTGGGTTGAGAACTAATTGCATGGCTGTATTGTCAGCAAGTTGATGTGAAAGCTCAACATCAGGATAGTCTTTAGCCATATCTGTAACTATTTCTCTCCAAAATTTGGAGACTTCGAGAACATTTGCCTTTTCAACTGAACAAAGTTTACCTTTTCTCTTTTGTGCAGATTCAAAACCAATTTTTGCAATTCGTCTTATCTCATCTTCATTGTAAACCATTGTATTGAAAGCATAATTTGGAGTCTTATCAGTAACTATTGCCCTTGGCTCTCCGAAATATATACCGCCAGTTAGCTCTCGTACTATCAATATATCAAGACCTTCTATAATTTTATTTTTTATTGGAGAAGCTGATGCAAGTTCATCAAATAAAAATGCGGGTCTCAAATTAGCAAACAAACCTAGCTCTTTTCTTAATGTTAAAAGAGCTTGCTCTGGTCTTACATCCCAACCCAAATCATCCCATTTTGGTCCTCCAACAGCACCAAATAAAATTGCATCTGATTTTTTTGCTTGATTGAGGACATCATTTGGAATCGGAGAGCCATATAAGTCATAGGCTGTTCCACCAACATCCATTGTCTTAATATCAAAATCAAGTGAATATCTATCAATTAAATAATTTAAAATTTCAATTGAAGAGGCTGTTACTTCTTGACCAATACCATCACCAGGTAGAATTAATATTTTTTTAGTCATGTGCAAATATCCAGGGTTTTTCTTTCATCCTTTCTTCTTCAAAGCGCTTAATAAGATCTTTATGCTTAAGAGTAATATCTACATCATCTAATCCGTAAATTAT
>Ga0222718_10002608_pt1 | contig 16046 bp, 17 predicted proteins | sample C33_27DmetaG_FD_165045 | JGI IMG/M metagenome (GOLD analysis project Ga0222718, IMG submission 165045) | Estuarine water microbial communities from San Francisco Bay, California, United States - C33_27D | ecosystem: Environmental > Aquatic > Marine > Unclassified | place: USA: California... | reverse complement strand
TTCATCTAAAACCCCTCCTTGTACTGAAACAATTATCAAATATGGCATTAAAAAAATTTTTTGCGCTTCCTTAGATCCAAATAAGTCTATTAATGGAAGGGGTGTAAAAATATTAAGAAAGAATAATGTAGATGTTAAAGTTGGGTTACTTAAAAATGAAGCAAGAAGTATAAATGAAGAATTCTTTTTTAGACACACTAAAGGAAGACCATTTGTAAGAATGAAGATAGCGCAAACACTTGATGGAAAAATTGCTTTAAATTCTGGTGAAAGTAAATGGATAACATCAAAACATTCTAGAGAAGATGTTCAATATTTAAGGGCTGAATCAGATGCAATATTGGTTGGTTCTGGAACAGTAAAAAAAGATAATCCGAGACTTAATGTAAGAAACATTAAAATTAACAAAGATAAATTTAGGCAGCCAAAGAAAATTATTTTAGGCAATGTGAGCACTGGATCTAAATCAAATCTATCAATTTTAAAAGGAGATTCAGAAAAAATAATCTTTTCAAATAACTTATCTCCAACTAAAGACTCAAAAATTAAATATCGTAAGTTAAGTAAGTCAAAAACTATTGAGTCACTTTTAAAAGAATTAGCAGAATTTGAAATTAATTCACTATTAGTTGAGGGCGGTTCAGAAGTATTCTCATCATTTATTAATAAAAATATGGTTGATGAATTGGTTATTTACATATCACCAAAAATTTTAGGCAAAGATGCAATTAGCGCTTTAAATATAAAATCTCCTAACATTTTAAATAATGCTAATAACTTTAAAATTATAGAAACAGTTCCTATGAAAGAGGATATTAAGATTATAATGCGTAAAATTTAATAACTTGAAAGAATGGAATTTAATACTGTAGAAGAGCTTATAAAAGATATTGCTGACGGCAAAATGGTAATTTTGCTTGATGATGAAGATCGAGAAAATGAAGGAGACTTGGTTTGTGCCGCTGAGCTTGTAAGTCCTGATATTGTCAACTTTATGGCATCGAAAGGTAAAGGTCTCATTTGTTTAACTCTCACTTCTAATAAATGTGCTCATTTAGATCTTCCAATGATGACAGAAAAAAACAAAGCTAATCACGGTACAGCTTTTACTGTATCTATTGAAGCTGCAAGTGGGATAACTACTGGGATATCAGCCGCTGATAGATCTCATACTATAAAAACAGCGGTTGCAAAAAATTCCAAACCTAATGATATTGTTCAGCCAGGGCATATCTTTCCATTAAAAGCCATGGACGGAGGCGTGCTTAATAGGGCTGGGCACACAGAGGCAGCATGTGACTTATCAAAACTTGCAGGACTAGAGCCAGCAGGCGTTATCTGTGAAATTATGAATGATGATGGAACTATGGCAAGAAGAGATGATCTTATGCAATTTGCTAAAGAACATAAATTAAGAATTGGATCAATCGCTGATTTGATTCAATATCGTGCTGTCAAAGAGAAATCAGTTAAAAAAGAATATGAAAGGACTGTTGAAATAAAGGGAAATACTTTTAATTTAACTGCATGGAGAGATAGTATATGTAATAATCTTCATATCTCTTTTGCAAGGGGTGACATACATAACAATAAAGCACCTCTTGTAAGGGTTCATGCTCCAAATTTAGTTCATGATTTAATTGGGATAAATGAATTTGGTTCTAGGTTATCATTTGAAGATGCTATAGATAGAATTGCTCAAGAAGATTCAGGCATCCTTTTGTTGATTGGCAATCAAGAAAGCCCTGATCAACTCCTTGGAAATCTAAAGGGGTCAAAAGAGAAATGGGTTCCGGATACTAGAGTGTCAGGAGTTGGGTCTCAAATCTTAAGAGAATTGGGATTATCAAAAATAAGATTACTTGCCGCGCCTCTTAAATACCCTTCTCTTTCAGGATTCGATTTAGAAGTTATAGGATTTGAAAAATGAAAATAGAAAATGGATTTAAATTTGAAAAATTATCCAAATCGGTCATGAATAGAAATGTTTGTATAGTTGCAAGTAAATGGAATGACGATATTGTATCGTCAATGATTAATGAGTCTCTATCGTACATGGAAAAGGTAGGGATAAAAAATATTAATATAGTAAGAGTCCCGGGAGCATGGGAAATACCATATGCAGCACTTAAATCAATTCATAATGGCGCCGAGGGAATTATTGCATTTGGCTCAATCATAAAAGGTGAAACTCCTCACTTTGAATTAATTGCTAATACAACTGCAGATGCTCTTATGAAATTATCTATAGAAAAATCAATACCCATTGTGAATGGCATTCTTACTACAAATAATTTAGAACAGGCCTTTGAAAGATCATCTATTGAAAAGCTTAATAAAGGAAAAGAAATTACTCAATCTCTATTAGAAATAATGGGGTTGTAATTGAAAAATTTAGCGAAATATAAAAAAATTATTAGAACTCGTGAATATTTAGTTCAGGCAATCTATCAGTTTTTATTTAATCATCAAAACATAGATGATATTGTCGTTCAGTTTAAAGATGAGCATTGTAATAAAAATGTTGATTTTGCATATTTTGAAAAATCTCTTGCATCAGTAGAAAAAAATAATAAATCTATTCAAAATTCGATTAAAGAGCTTGGTCTAAAAGAAAATGATTTAGAGCTAATAGATAAGTCTATTATGTACTTTGCTATAAATGAATTTCTAAATGGTGAGCTTGATGGGCCCCTAATAATTGATGAATCCCTTAGGCTTTCTAAAAAATTTTCTAACCCCGAATCGTATAAGTTTATAAATACTTATTTAGATAAATTTCTGCATGCTTAATAGACTCAAATACCCTACCTAGTGATTGTTTGATCTCTTGATGGCCCTGTTGAAATAATACTAATTTTTGTATCAACAAATTTTTCTATAAATTCAATATAAAATTTTGCATTTATTGGTAAGGAGTCATATTCAGTTACTCCCTCTGTTTTGTTGTCCCATCCTGAAAAAGATTTATAAATTGGCTGATCATTTTTATATTCTACACAAACTTGAATCTCATCAAATGTATCTAACACATCTAACTTTGTTAGACAGAGTTCTGTTACAGAATTAGTAAAAATTGCTTTTCTTAATGCAACTAAATCTAACCAACCACACCTTCTTGGTCGACCTGTTGTAGCACCAAATTCATGACCATTTTTTGCTAGCATTTCCCCATCATTATCAAATAGCTCTGTTATAAATGGGCCTTCTCCAACACGAGTTGTATAGGCTTTAGTAATGCCGATGATCTCATTTATATATTTTGGGCCTACGCCCAACCCTGTAGACACTCCCCCAGCAGTAGTGCTTGAAGAAGTAACATATGGATAAGTGCCTTGATCAATATCTAGCAAAGTCCCTTGAGCACCTTCAAACAAGATTTTTTTATCAGATTTGATCCAATCAAATAATAATTCTTGCGTATCTTTGCAGTATTCATCATATATGTATTGGTATGAAATAATTTCATCTATGACAGATTCAACCGATAAGCCCTCATGGTCGTACATACCCTGAAGAACTTTATTGTGATAGTTAACTGCCTTTGTCAGTTTCTCAATGAGGCCAGACCTACTTGAAAAGTCATCAAGCCTAATAGCTCTCCTGCCAATTTTATCCTCATATGCAGGCCCTATACCTCTTCCAGTAGTTCCAATGGATTCTTTCTTATCTCTTACTTTATCTATTAGTATATGTGTAGGCAGAATTAGACATGAGCCGGAACTTATAAAAAACCTATTCTTAAAAGAAATATTCACATCCTTCAGCTCATTGATCTCTTTATCAAGAGCCTCTAGAGATAAAACAACTCCATTACCAATTACACAATTTACATTTGGATGGAGTATTCCTGATGGAGTCAAATGGAGAACTGTTTGCTCTCCATTTACTTTAATTGTATGACCTGCATTATGTCCACCTTGAAACCTACATACGGCATGAGTATCTTCGCTTAATGCATCTACTATCTTACCTTTACCTTCATCTCCCCACTGGAGACCCAGTATTAATGTATTGTTGGACATTTAATTTTTTTATGGCTGACTTTGTTTATTTAAATATTTAAAAAATTCAGATTCAGAATCAATTAGCATTACATCAGATTTATTTTTAAAAGTTTCTGTATAAGCCTTCAAGCTTCTTGTAAATTCATAAAACTCTGGATCTACAGAATAAGCTTCTGCATATATTGCAGTTGCCTCAGCATCACCCTCACCTCTTAGTTGCTCAGATTTTTTATAGGCTTCTGCTAGGATAACAACTTTATCTTTATCAGCAACAGCTCTTATTTCTCTAGCTATTTCTTTACCTTCAGACCTTAACTCTTCAGCTAATCTGTTTCTTTCAGTCCTCATTCTTTCATAAACGGAATTACTTAGATTAGATGGTAGATCAATTCTTTTAACTCTAAAGTCTATGATCTCAACACCAAGATCAACAACTGATTCGTTTAATTGATTTAGCATGGTATTCATCAGCTCATCCCTTTCACCAGAAACTACTTCTTTTACTGTTCTTTTACCAAACTGGTTTTTGAGAATAAATTCTGACCTCTGCCCAAGCAAGCTATTTAAGCTATTAAAACTTCCATTATTTGCCTTATAGAATGTTAAAACGTCGGAAATGCGATATTTGATAAAAGAATCTACCAACAAATACTTGCTTTCGACGGTCAATATTCTATCTGGAGCCTCATCCAGGGTTTGTATTCTAGAATCATATTTTTTAACTTCTTGAATGATAGGTACTTTAAAGGAAAAGCCGACGTCAATATCAGTCCTTACAGCTTCACCAAACTGTAAAACAATAGCTTTTTCTTTTTCATCTACTATAAAAAAACTGTTAAAAGCTATACCAATTATTAGTGCTGCGAATACCAGCGAATATGTATTCTTACTCATCATCATCTCTCCTTACGTTAGATCTAGAACTTTCATTTTTTTTATTTTCTTCCATAATTTTATCCAGCGGTAAATATAAAAGGTTATTACCACCCTCAACATCAACCATGACTTTTGTTGAATTTGATAGCACAGACTGTATTGCATCTAAATATAATCTATCTCTAGTAACCTTAGGAGCTTTTGAATACTCCTTAAGCAAATTAGTAAACCTAGCGACCTCACCCTCTGCATTTGCAACAACTTCTAATTTATAGCCTTCTGCTTGTCTAATTCTAGCTTGTGCTTGCCCTCTTGCCTCAGGAACTATTGATAAAGCATATCTCTCTGCTTCATTTTGAAGCCTCTCTTTATCCTCTCGAGCAGCAACAACATCATCAAACGCATCTTTTACAGCAGATGGAGGATCGGTTTTTTCGATATTTACTTGCTGAACTAATAGCCCTGTTTGATATGAATCAAGGTATGCTTGAAGTCTAGTTTGAACATCAGAAGCAATATTTTCCCTCCCAACAGTAAGAGTTTGGTCGAGAGTGTTGTCTCCGACAACGTGTCTTAATGCGCTCTCAATTGCGTTTCTTAAGCTTCCTTCGGGGTCTTTAACATTTAATACAAAGTCTTTAAGGTTTGCAATTCTATATTGAGCTGAGACTGTAACATCAACGATATTCTCATCCTTTGTTAACATGCTATTTGTTTGAGTATATCTTCTAGTCAAAGAAACATTTTCAATATACCTATCATCAATTCCAGCCAATCTAAAGTTTAGTCCTTCTGATTGCTCCTCATGAAACTTTCCTAATCTAAGGATGACTGCCCTCTCAGAAGCATCAAGTTGGTATATGCATTGAGATGCATAAATAATTAAAAAGGCAAAAAAACCATATAGAAACATCTTTTTAGATGAAAATATTTTTCCACCTCCTCCAGGCCCTGATCCATTTGCTGAAGCTTTTTTAGCTCCTAGCACCGAAGAAAACTTTTTTAATAGATCATCGAAATCTGGTGCTTCATTTTTACCGCCCCATGGATCCTTATCTTTATTATCCCAATTCATCTTCATACCTCACGTTTTAAACTATTATAGCTACAATTTATGGCCTAAATTGCATATTTAAACCATCTGTAAGAAATTTGTTATAGTTTCTTTGATTTTTTTATCAGAATTTATACTGAATAAAAGAAGTTCTTCCCATGATCTTATCCATGTAATCTGTCTTTTGGCTAATTGCCTTGAGGCAAAAAGAGCTTGATTAAACAATTTGTCTTTATTGTTGTGATTCTCTAAGTAATCAAAAACTTGTTTATAGTTTACTGCGGTAAAAATTGGATGATTTTTCGGAAGACTATAACTTTCTCTAATGTTTTTAACTTCCTCTATAAGACCTTCATCTAGCATCACTTCAAGTCTTTCTTTGATTCTTTGATGCAATATTGTTCTGTCTTCTTCATAAATACCTATCTGCAAAATATCATATTTATTTTTTAGGCCATTTTTTGAGCTTTCAATAAGATTTTCAGTCATTGTCTTACCCGAGCTATTTGCAACCTCTAATGCTCTTAAAATTCTTCTTTCATCGTTTGGCTTAATTTTTTTTGCATACTCAGGATCGATTTCTAAAAGAAGTTTAAAAAGATAGCCTGGTTTTAATGAGTTCTCTTTTATCAGCATTTCTCTATATAAGTCATCTCTCGCAGGCATTTCATTTACTCCATCCAGTAAAGATTTAAAGTACATCATCGAACCGCCAACAAATAATGGCGTCTTATTTCTAGAATGAATTTCTTCAATTAATTTATAAGAGTCGTTACAGAATTCTGCAACAGAGTAGATTTCGGTTAAGTTTTTATTGTTAACTAAAAAATGTGGATATTTTTCTAAGACATTCTTTGGTGGTTTTGCGGAGCCAATATTAGCATCTTTATAGACCATAACAGAATCGACACTAATGATCTCCAAATCAAAGCTTTTGGATAATTTTATTGCTAAGTCTGTTTTTCCGGATGCGGTAGGGCCTAAAAGGAAAACGACTTTATTTTGGTTTAATTTTTTAATAATTGAATACTACAGAGCGTCTTCGTCTGTCTCACCCGTTCTTATTCGAACTACTTCTTCAATAGGCGATATGAAAATTTTACCATCCCCAATTTTTCCTGAGGCTGCTGCTTCAATTATTGCGCTTTTTACAGATTTAACTATGTCATCAGATACGGCTATCTCTAATTTAATTTTAGGTAGAAAATCTATAGTGTATTCTGCACCACGATAAAGTTCTGTATGACCTTTCTGCCTTCCAAAACCCTTGACCTCCGTCATTGTCATTCCAGAAACGCCTATTTTTTCTAATGCGGATCTTACCTCTTCAACTTTGAAAGGCTTTATGATTGCTGTAACTAATTTCAAAATATGCCCCTTTAATTTAAAAAACTTAAAATCTTTCTTGCTTGCAAATCTGATGACCCTTTGTTTTCTTTAACAACTTCTAATGCATTGATTTTTCCATGATGACCATTGTCAGTCAATATACTTTTTAAAGATAGTTCTATCTCTTTGTCGCTTGAGGCTTGAATACACGCATCTCTTAATAAAAATAGCTCTAATATATCTGTAAAATTATACATATATTCACCTACAACAAATGGACATCCTGATGCAGCAGGTTCAATTATGTTATGTCCTCCTGTATCGCCTAACATACTACCACCAATAAAAGCTGCATCTGCTTTAGCATATAACTCAGCCAAGATACCAATAGCATTTATAACTATTACCTCATTATCTTCAAATTCTAATTTGCTATTGTTTTGTGATGAATGGTTAACTCCTTCTCTGGTTAAAATTCGCTCTATCTCGATATGTCTTTCTGGATGCCTTGGAACAATTACTAATCTTAAATTAGCTATCATTGGTTTAAGATTTTTATATATTTTTATTAATCTTTCCTCTTCGCCTCTATGAGTACTTGCAAATAATAAAACTTTATTTTTTTCTACCCCATGATCTCTATTATTAAATTCTTTATTAAGTTGATGAGAGTCAAACTTTACTGAAGATGCAATTTTTAATTGCTCAATATTTGCTCCTAGTTCAAAAAATCTTTTAGCTTGATTTTCACTTTGTACAAAGATGAAAGAGAATCTCTGCAGCGTTGTTTTGACTAAAGCTTTGAACCTTACATAACTTTTGAAGGATCTCTGAGACATTCTGCCATTACACAAAATAATAGGGGTATTTTTTTTAAAAGAGCAATGGACCATTGAAGGCCAAATTTCAGTTTCAAAAATAACAATTGCTGATGGCTTGAACGAGTTAATTGCCCTATTCATAAAGGCTAGGCTGTCCCATGGCGCATAACAAATATTTAAACGTTCTTCGTAAATCTTTCTAGCATGGCGTAATCCAGTTGGCGTAGCGACCGTCAGTATTACATCAGCATCTTCCAAGAGCTTATTCACTATTTTTTCGGATGCTATGACTTCTCCAAGGCTAACCGCATGAAACCAAATGACTTTTTTCTTTGAAGAATGAACTTTGTATATGCCAAACCTTTGAGATAAATTGAGTCTGTAATCCTTATCCTTAATGCTTTTATATAGAATTCTCCCGACAGCTACCGGAAGAAAAATAATAATTAAAATGTTATAAAAAAGAAGTCTCATTATGACAATCATTAGCTACATTAATGTAATAATACATTTTAATATCATATGAAAAACATTTTTTTATCACTTCTAGTTTTCTTTTGGAGAGCAATCGCATTGCTGCCTAGATCTTTGCAGCTAATAATTTCACCTGTAATAAGCAAATTTATAAGCATTTTTCTGCAAAAAAGGAATCGTATTAGCAAAAAAAATATTGATGCCTGTTTTAATAATTTAGATGATATTAAAAGAATGAGTTTAATTGAAAGCAATACTAACAACTCGGGTTTAGTGATGTTCGATACTGCTATTTCATGGTTTTGGAGTGATGTAAGAATAAATAAAGAGATTAAATACAAAATTAGTGGACTTGAGCAGCTTAAGAATGAACAAAGTAAAGGTAATGGGGTCCTTCTTTTTTTTAAGCATTCTTTACATCTAGAGCTTGATGCAAGAATTTTGGGTATGAATGCAGATATATATGGAGTTGAGAGAACGCATAACTCAAAATTCTTTGATGTAATTCAGAGCAAGGGTCGCCTGAAAGGGGTTAAAGGCTTATGCGATAAAAATAAGCCATTAAAATTTATTAAATGGCTGCTATCAGGTAAAACAGTTTTGTATGCTACTGATCAAGACTATGGCATGAATGGGTCAGAGGTGGTTAACTTTTTTAACCTTCCAGCAGCAACCATATCTGCCCCATATAAAATTATAAAAAAAACAGAATGTCAGACATATTTTCTAAACAGCTTCATTGAGAATGATGAGTATATTATTGAGATTGAAAAAATTGAACTAAATATGAATTCAGGCAAAAAGATGTCCTCTGATCTAAATAAAATTATTGAGAATAGTATTAGAAAACATCCGTCTGAGTATTTGTGGCAACATCGAAGGTTCAAATCAACACTAGGCAAAGAGGATTTTTATAAATGATAATTAATGACATTGAGAACATTAAAGGCTTCATGCCTGCGCATGAGGGAGAGGCATTATATAAATGGTCAAAAGAGTTTTCTAAGTTGGGTCCGATCATTGAAATAGGAACATACTGTGGCAAATCAACTATCTATCTTGGATTTGGAGCAAATGAAAATAATGAAGTTGTTTTTACAGTCGATCATCATTCTGGCTCCGAAGAACATCAATTGAAGGAAGAATATTTTGACTCTGAGGTATTTGATGTTCAAGAAAATAGAGTTAATACCTTCCCTCTTTTCCTTAAAAATATTCAAAAATATAATCTTGACAATATTATTCCAATTGTTTCGTCATCAAGAACTGCAGCCAAGTCATGGGATACTTCTGCTGGGATGATATTTATAGATGGTGGTCACTCTTTAGAATCAGCTTTTAATGATTACAATTGCTGGTCAAAATATGTAAAAAAGAATGGGGCTCTAGTTATCCATGATATCTATGAAGATCCTAGCGAAGGAGGACAAGCTCCTTATGAGATATATAAAGAAGCTCTAAAAAATGATTTCATAGAGCATGATAGAGTCGATACTATAGTTTGCTTAAAAAGAGTCTAATTGGTTTTTTAAAAATAAATCTGATGCTGTTGTGTAGCCAAATACTGCATCAGCTGCAAGTAGCATTGCAGCCGCTGTCCATGTTGGTTTCTCATTTGGCCAAAAAATTTTTTCTTTATATTGCCATCCCATGTAAGGAATATCATTTTCATCAGATATTAGAGTAGATTTAAGCAAAATCTTTTTAGCCAAGTCTTTTTTATTTCCAATGACTAATGCAATTACAAATTCATTTGTTTCAGCAACTGTTATCCATGGCTCTTCTCTAACACATTTAATACCCAATCCATCTTCATAAAAATTATTTAGTGTTTGATGTATCGCTTCCTCGATTTCATTCTTGTTTAGGCAGCCTGAAATTATCGGGTAATATGAGTCCATAGAGAAATTTGATCTATCTTTTTGTAAATCAAACAAACCTTTTGGATATCTGAGGGCATTTGATAATAGTTCATAGGCCGTGATCCAGTCTGAATTTAGATCTAAATTTAATATTTTCTCTATAGCGCTAGAGCATTCCAGACTTTTTAGAATAGAGCTAGATGCAGTAATTAAATAATCATTTTCAATATCTCCCTTGGAGTCTATTGACCAAGGTATTGTTCCCTTTCGTGTTTGATGTTTAATTGAAAAGTTTGTAGCTTTTTTTAATGATGGCCACATTTCTTCTAGGAAATCTAAATCAGAAAAAGTCTTGTAATAATGAAGAAGTCCGACAGAAATATAGGATGAGAAATGAGTAGGCTTATTTGTTTCTATTGGTTCCCCAGAGCTTGAGTATTTTGAGAACCAACTTCCATCTTCATTTTGATTTTCTTTAAGCCATCTAAAAGACTTTTTAGCTTCTTCTTTTTTAAATATAAAATTTAGTGCAGTAATAGATTCTATAAAGTCCCAAGGATCAAATGAGCCATCAGTATTAGAGGGTATTACTCCGCTTTTTAGCTGCTGGTTTAAAACATAAAGACCGATTGCATTATAAAAGTTTGCACTTTCGGTATTCTTGGCATCCTTGCTAATATTAATTTTTATTCTATCTTTCATTATTTCTTTTCAAAATACATAGATAAACTTTTACCAAGAATTGGGTTAAATAATCTATCAATGAAATCAATAAGATAAGGCTTTTCAAGAATATGTTTTTCAAGAATTTTTTTATAAACTCTTATTAACCAATTATTATCTTGGTTCTTCCAAAACAAGCATCTAAGCCACCAATAAGGGCTGTGTATTGAATGAAACCTTTCATATTTATTGAATAAAAAACCAGTTTGCTCAATTTCATTTATGATAGCTTTCTTCTTAAAAATCCTAATATGCCCTCCTGGCATATTTTGATAATCGTTTGAAAGCATCCAGCATATTTTCTCTGGAAGATATGATGGAACGCTTACAAAAAATTTTCCATGGGGTTTTAAGACTCTATATATCTCACTTAGGGCTTTGTTGTAATCGTGAAGATGCTCTAAAACTTCTGAACATATTATTAGGTCAACAGAATTAGATGAAAGAGGAAGCTCATATGCTGAACCCTTGATGAAAATTGCGCCTTCATTTGAGATAGATTGAAAAAATTCAAAACCCTCTTGAGCCTTAGATAAAGATGGCTTGTCCATATCGAGACCAATACAAAAAAAGTCCTTATAATTCTGCATTGCTCCAAAAACATGACGACCTTCACCGCAGCCAATATCAAGCATTATTCCACTTTTATTTTTTAAATTAAATTGATTAAAATCAAAAGTTAGCATTTCTTTGGCGCCTTATATTTTCATAAATTACATCTTGATATTGTTTGGATATCTTTTCCCAATTAAACCGCTTCTTAATATGGTTTCTACCATTTTCTGCAAGTATTAAGTTTTTGTCATAATTTTCGAACACTTCTTTTATTTTTTTGGCTAATAAAGTGCTATCACGAGGGTCAATCAAGTGAGCGAAATCTCCAACCAATTCTGGTATTGACGAAGTCTTAACTGCTATTAATGGTATTGAACAGCTCATTGCTTCGATCACTGGATAACCAAACCCTTCATATAAAGAACTTACTACTGCAATAGAGCTATAAGCATATTCTTTTGCGATATCATTTTGAGTTAAATTTGTTTTAAATTCTACGTTTCTTTCTAAATTTAACTTTTTTATGAGTCTTGAAGTATGACCACCCTCTTTTTGCTTCCCAATAACCAAGAGCTCAATATTAAATTCTTTCTTTAAGTTAGCAACTGCTGCAAGAGTATAGTCCAAACCCTTTAAAGGAACATCTGCGCTTGCGGTTGTAATTAGTCTGTATTTCTTCCTTCTAATATCCTTATAGGGTTTAAATATATTTGTATCGAGACCGTTATTTATAACTGTGATATTTTTCTTTGAGCAAGAAAAATCATCTGCAATGTCATCCTTGGAATTCTTAGAAGGAGTGATTATTGATCTAAGTTTTGGAGCTACTTTTTTTTGCATCTTAAGAAATGAATACCACCTTTTCCTTGAAAGCCTGTATAAAAATTTATTACTAGTCTCAAGATCATGTTTTAGATCTCTGGTTATTGGGTGATGAATTATTTCAATAAAAGGAAACCTTTTTTGTATTTCAAGCATTCCATAACTTAGTGATTGATTGTCAATAACAACATCATAGTCACTGTTCTTTTTTAAAAATTCATTAGCTCTTTTACCAAAGGAATACATCTCCGGAAATCCACCAGCTAAAGTAGATAAAAACTCAAATACATTGACTAAAGTTTTTGGATTTTTAAAAAATTTTTTTAACCTATCTTTAAAAAGAAAAGTTTCAAATAAATTCATGCCAGGCAGCTTAATTAAATTGACATCACCTTCAAGCAATGGATAAGGCTCTGCTGATATAACATCAACCTTATGACCAAGAGATTCGAGAGCTAAAGAAATATCTTTAACATATATACCTTGGCCGCCTCCATAAGGAGCTGATCTATAACTTAATAATGCAATTTTAAGACTTCTCGTCTCGTGAGGGGTCTGCATAAGATAGCCATGAATTGTATTTTTCTGATTTGCCTGTAATCACATCCCTATATATAGATTGTAGTTGATGAGTTATCTCACCTCTCTTTCCAGTATTAATATTCTTACCATCAAGTTTAGTGATTGGTGTAATTTCAACAGCTGTTCCAGTAAAAAATGCCTCGTCAGCTTCAACCAAATCAACATATTCTAAATTTTTTTCTATAACCTTAAACCCTTGGTCCTGCGCAATAGTAATTACTGATTGTCTAGTAATACCATTTAGACAATGATCTGTTAAAGGGGTGCAAATAACTTCATCTTTTACAATAAATATATTTTCACCACTTCCCTCTGAAATAAATCCATTCTTGTCCATTAGTAAAGCTTCATCGGCGCCTTTTCTTAGAGCCTCATGAAGAGCCATTGTTGAGTTTACATATGTGCCAATAATCTTATTATTGGAATGCAGAGGGTTTGAATACTGCTCATGAGATGATTTGACTATAGAAATACCTTTCTTTTTTGCTTCGGGATTCATGTAGGAAGGCCATTCCCATGCCGCCACTGCGACATTTACAGATAAATCAAGCGCTCTAAGGCCTAATGATTCTGCGCCAAGATATACAATTGGTCTTATATAACCTTCTTCTAAATTATTTTGAACAAATATTTCTTTTTGTGCGTTATTTATTTCTTCTTTTGAGTATGGGATTTTAATATCTATTTTGTCAGCTGTATCAAATAGTCTTTGAGTATGATCCTCTAATCTGAAAATTGCAGGACCTTTTTCTGTTCCGTATGCTCTTACGCCCTCAAATGCACCTGTACCATAATTTAAGGTATGAGACATTAAATGAACTGTTGAATCATCCCATTTTTGGAATTCTCCATTTTTCCATATAAATTTGGAATCTGTATTATCAAACATAAGTATGCAGTTATAATTAGTCGCCTATTATGACAAACAACAACTTATAACAAAAGCAAAATGGAAGTAAACAATTCAATTTTTAGAGAAAATGATATTAGAGGTATATATCCTGATCAATTAAATGAATCAACAATTGCATTGATTGGAAAAGCTATTTCACATAAATGTAGATCTGAAGGTATTTCTTCAATATCTGTTGGAAGGGATGGAAGGCTTTCTGGCAAAAGTTTGCTTGATAGTTTTTGTCAAAGTCTTGTTAATGAGGGTATCGATGTTGCTAACATTGGAATGGTGACAAGCCCTATGCTCTATTTTGAAGCGAAAACAAATGAATCTAAAAGCGGGATCATAATAACTGGTAGTCACAATCCAAAAAATCATAATGGTCTGAAAATGGTAATAAATGATAAACCAATTTCAGGTATGGAAATATTATCATTGATTGGTGAATTACAAGACACTTGTTACCTTAAGGGCTCATTGGTTGATAAGGATATAAAAGAAAAATATCTGAGTGCTGTTGTTGATTCTATAGATATCAAAGGGAATAAGAAATTTAAAATTGTTTTAGATTCAGGCAATGGTGTGGCGGGTGGTATTGCTCCTGAATTATTTAAAAGAATTGGTTGTGAGGTCATAGAGTTATTCAGTGAGGTTGATGGTAACTTTCCTAATCATCACCCTGATCCTAGTAAGGAAGAAAATATTCAAGATTTAATAAGATGTGTATTAGATAATAATGCTGATTTAGGCCTAGCTTTTGATGGTGATGGAGATAGAGTAGGATTGATTACTGATGCTGGTAAAAATATTTTTCCTGATAAATTTATGATGATGCTATCTGAAAGTATACTGTCAAAAAAACGAGGTTCGATTGTTTATGATATTAAGTGCTCTAATCATTTAGAAAAGCTAATATCTAAAAATAATGGAAAGCCTATTATGGCTCCCACTGGTCATTTTCATATTAAAAAAGCAATTAAAGAGAACTCATCACTTTTAGGGGGAGAGATGAGTGGACATATTTTCTTTAATGATAAATGGTATGGTTTTGATGATGGTCCTTATTCAGGCGCCCGAATTGTTGAAGCTCTGTCTGAGAATGATGATTATGAAAAAATTTCAGAGCTAATTAATTCTTATCCAAGATCTTACTCCACCCCAGAACTTAATATTGATGTGAGTGATGAAAATAAATTCAAGATAGTTGAAGATTTTATCACTCATAATAAATTGATTGGTAATAAAGTTACTATTGATGGATTAAGGATAAACTTTGATTCAGGATGGGGATTAATAAGAGCATCGCAAACTTCTCCTAAGCTAGTGTTGAGATTCGAAGGTAACACTAAAGAAGATATGGTGGACATTCAATCAGATTTTATCAATGAGCTTGCTCGCATTTCTCCTGATATTGATATAAATTTAACTTGATATGGACAAAAATCGCAAGAATATAATTTTGCAATCACTTGCAAGTTTGCTTGAGGAAGCCTCATCAAAGAAAATTACAACAGCTTTGCTAGCTAAGAAATCAAATATTACAGAGGCTGCTTTATATAGACATTTTCCAAGCAAAAGATCTATCTATGCTGAATTATTCTCATATTGTGATGATGCTATCTTTTCAAAATGTGCTGAACTCAAGAAAGCTGATTTAGATTCAAAGGAAAAAGTTAAGAACATATTTTTATTTTTCATGCTTTTTGTAGAAAAAAATAAAGGTTTTGCAAGGCTATTATCACGAGAAGCTCTCTCGCCTGCAGAAAAAAATGTATCAGATTCTGTAAATCAATTTTATGAAAGATTTGAATTAACTGTTAAGCAAATTTTGGCAGAAGAGACATCTTCCTTGATTTCGCAACCAGGTATTTCATCTCAACTAATTACTACCTATCTTGAAGGTAATGTTTCAAGATATATAAGATCAAAATTTAAAGACTCGCCAAGCAACTACATTGATAACGCATGGGAGCTATTGTCTATTAATATATTTAAAAGTTAATTTTTTATATTCTCATCAAGAAAAAGTTCAAAATAGCTATTTTT
>Ga0222718_10002607_pt1 | contig 16046 bp, 20 predicted proteins | sample C33_27DmetaG_FD_165045 | JGI IMG/M metagenome (GOLD analysis project Ga0222718, IMG submission 165045) | Estuarine water microbial communities from San Francisco Bay, California, United States - C33_27D | ecosystem: Environmental > Aquatic > Marine > Unclassified | place: USA: California... | reverse complement strand
GATGAAAAAGTGGGGGTGTTTTTTAAGTCGTTCCCCCTGCCCCTCACAGAGCCGACTGCACTGTTGCGCGTTGTGCAATGCGCCTAGTCCCGCGTGTTTTTACAAGCAGCCTTCTAGGTGGGGCTTGGGAATCTTAACACCGTGCCTTGCGTCTCGTTGTCGGAGAGATCCGGCTCGTACCCAGAGCGAGGGTCGAAAATGTGATGCAGGGCGAGACGCTTTCCGTGACTCCGTTGGATCATTAACCGACTTTAACTTTCGCAGTTCAACCTGTAAAACAACCTGATTTTGCTCGGAGGATGATCCCTCATCTCATTTTCTATATAGATATTATCAAAAAATTAACAGCTGGGCAATCAAAAAGTATAATTTTTAAGAGTGGTGCGCCCTTTTATGTACTAAATCGCAGTACCGTTTTACCACACGTTCATTACGCAAAGGACATCCACGCATCAACCATTGAAAACGCTCTTTCCATGTAGCTTTGTGAGTAACCCCATTTTCAGTCACTACTTTGAGGGTAAAAAACTTCCAGATCATCAAATGCTCCTTTTTTGTTTCAGAATATAAATATATCTTAAAAAAGGGTATCAGGCAAATTAGTTTTATATTTTTTAACTCTTAAAGACGTTGAACAGTTACATGACCTACCATCACAAACAACAGAATCTACAATTTGAAAATCATCTTTTAGTGCGTGACCATAATCAACAATACCACAAGTGCTTCCTTGTATTATATCTCCATCTATGGAATATAAGTCTGATGAAGCATAACAACGCCAGCCTTTGAAAATTCCAGGTTTGTATGTATAAACATCACCTTGTCTACGGGACATATTTTTAAAAGCAGAGCTGTTAGTAGGTTTCCCATCAACTAACATATCATTTTTGACAGAGTTACTCTCCATGTAAGAATCTATAAATTTCATGTATTCTTTATCATAAACAATACCTTTACCTATTGTTTCGCTTCCCATATTTTCGTAATTTATTGCTAGTATGTTAAACCAAATATCATATTTATCAAAGTACTTAGCCATTATCTTACACTCATTAAAATAATCAATCTCAGCCATAATTTGACAACATACCGAATGCTTACCTAAAATTTTTCTTAGCATTATGGTTTTTTTAATAAATGGTTTAATCTTAATTAAATGAAAATGTAAAGAAAAAACATAATTATTAACATATTGTGCTAAGTCTTTATAGTAATTGAAAGACTGAGAACCGTTGGAAGCGATAGTTATTCTTATTTTAGGATCTAATGTTTTTATTTGCTTACATACTTCTTTCAACCCTTTTAATCTAGTTGGTTCACCACCATCTATAAATAGTTCAATAGGTTTGGAAGAGTGTACTTTGATTTTTTTGAGTAAAGGTATAATGACATTGATGTAGTGATTTGTGTCTTTCATAACGTAAGACTTATCATGATATTCTGAAGGGCAATAGACACAATCATAATTACAATGATTGATAATTCTCCAATTTATATTAACCACATCATTGAGCGGTTCAATCTTATTTATGTCCATCCAAAAAACAAGTCCTTTATTGTAATAGCTGTAAAATGAAGTTTATCTTGTAGTATAAATACAAAGATTAGTGGTATTAAATCGTATTTTCTTAATAAATACCCTATAGGCAATAAACAAAAGAATACTTGTAAAAAATACCAACTTTGAAAATATTTAGCGCCTAGTATCCACATTACATACATTAACAAACAAAAAACAACAGAGCAAATTAACAAATAGGGAATCTTGTATAAAATAGAAACATATTTAGCAAAAGGCCAAGCCACTAAAAATGCAAGAATATTTATTATAATCATATTGTATATAACTACATCAAAGAAAAAGTCTTTACTAAGTACATTATCAAAGGTAAAACCTTTAATGGACATTATGTCATAAAATAAGGCTTCAGATGCAGTAAGTGGTAAGGCTAGTATAAATAAAGGCATTAGAGTTGTAAATGCAGCGGAGTTGTTTGCAGACTCAGCTCCTACTAAAGCCTTATAATTGCCTGGTTTGTAGTTTTTTTGTAAAAATATCTCTAACCTGTGTGCTGCATTAGATGAAAGAACAGTAGAGGCTCCAGGAGTAAAACCTAGTATAAACCCAACAACTAAACCCCTGATTGAAGAAGATATGTTTTTGATAAATTGTTTTAATTGTGAAATGAAACTAAATGAATAGATGATAGAAGAATCAGAGGAAGAGATTTCGTATGCCTTAAACATCTGAGGAAACACAAATAAAGCACCTAGAACGCTCACTAATGGTAATCCAGTATGTAACTCAACATAAGGAAATGGTATATTACATATGCCAGCAGAATCCATCGAATCACATCCTATAGTACCAAGGTAAAAACCAAAAGACGCTAATCCAAAAGAAATTAGTATATTTTTATTTGCTGTTATAATAATTATTAGAGTAATAAGAAGAAGCACAATTGCTTGAGCATATGTAGAAAAAAGCCTATGAACATAGTCAAAATAAGGGGATAAAAGTGCTAAAAAGAGAACAGTAGATAATCCAGCTAATAGAGATCCTAAAGCTGCACCTGAAATAGCATCTCCGCCTAATCCTTTTTTATAAAGATTATTACCCTCTGTAACTGCGGGTAAACTAGATGCCTCACCAGGAACTCCGAATATAGTTGCTGATACACTACCTATGTATTGAGTAGTAGTAGCCAGTGCTAGATAAAAAGAAAATGCTTCAACTACTGAAAGTTGAAGCATCCACGGATAACATATTAGGAGAGAGGCGAAGATTCCAATACCAGGCATAAGTCCTGCAAAAGTCCCAGCCGCTACTCCTAATAGTATATATTCCATTAGTTAACGTATTTATTATAGGCTTCAGAACCAGAAATATCCCAAGTCTGATCATAACCCTTAATACCTGCTGCCCACTTAGCAATAACAGACTCAGAGTTAAGGAAGATCTTTTTCATAACAGCTCTTACGTTATCATAATTATCACCATGATACAACCACATGTCGTGCATGATTTGCGAAGAACCGCCTACAGTAGTAACTGAAGGGATATTAGATGAGGTATCAGCAGACAGGTTCAACAACCCACTAAACTTATCTGAATTTTTCCAAAAGTATTTAGGCGAACCTACAACACCAAAGTCAGTCTCACCGTTCATCATTGCAAGAACAACTTTTTTAGTATTTTCATAACGAACAATATTATAAGAAATACCGTTTGCGCTAGCAATTTGTTTTAGTAGCTTTTCTTGTGAATCATTTTGTGAAATTGCAACAGAAGCGCCATCAGTTAAAAATGGTTTATTTTCACCAGTGCGACCAAAGATGACTCCAGCTTTGATGTTTGTGTACAAAAGGTTTGCAGCAGTTGGTTTGATTGCTTCACATTCAGGCTTTCCTAACCAACCAGAATAGAACATTGCAACAACTTGTCCACCGTTTGACCTAATTTTATTGATTACTTGTGTTGATTTTACACATCCTTTTGCTTGGATGTATTCAATATCATAAGTTTTCTCAAGATCTTGTGCATAAGCAGTCATAGCAGCATTAAAACTGCCACCAGTAGAAGCACTATTAACAATGTAAAGAGTATCTTTAGCAAATGAAGGGGTAGCAAATGCCACAGCACTTGCGATTAAAGTAGTTAAAAATAGTTTTTTCAATTTTGTCTCCGTTAGTTAATAAATGTTTGTTGAACATTTGAGTTTTTAAGATACTAAACATATTAGAAGTAGGCAAGCACTATTCCAAATATTTTTGTAGCATCAATGACCCGTATGGTAGTTTAAATGCGGGAATCCCGCCATGTATTCTAGTTAGCATATTTCCAACATATTTTTTAGTCATGTCTTTATCTACTTTCCAAAGCTCGTGAACAAGTTGTTGAGTTTTTTTGTCTTGAGCCATCAAAAAAGAGTTTTTCTCACGAGGAGAGTACTTTTCTAACTTATAAAAATAAGGTGAGTTAGTTGTGTCATAACTAAGAGGACGAGAAACTTTAAGAAGAACTTCTTTATTTAAATTATAGTTATCTGCTGTAGCGTGCGTCAAGTTATGTTCTCGTAAAAAGTTTTTTACTAGATGACACTGTTTTAAGTGTAGTCTTGGATAGTTAGGACTAGTGAAAAAGTGTTCGACATTAAATTTTGAGCGTAAGTAAAAGTTATCAGTATCCCAAATCTCTGTATAAAACTTATCTTGTTCTTTATCATATAACATTGTTGGGTGGGTAGCCCCATCAATAAACTTTGTACCAGTCACCATTTCATGTATATGGTATAAGTAAATAGCATGCATATCAACGTTTTTACCGCAATTAAACTCTTGTTGAGCATAGTCATTAGTAAAAAACTTAGACATTTGGTCATAGGTTAATCCGTCTACAATTCTTACAGGGATGTTTAGATTTTTACTTTTAAGATAGGGTATTGCGTGATTGTCTATTTCCCAGTTTGTAGGGTGTGGATCAAAATCAAAAAGACCATCTCTAATAACCATAATTTGATCTAGTTTGATTTTGTATTTTAAGAATATTTCTAAAACTTGAACACAATCTGAGCCACCACTGAAACAAAGAGTAATATGTTTATGAGTATCTCTTAGCTGTAAAGCTCTATCACGGCACAGTTCTTCAAAACTCTCGTTAGGATCAAGCAACCAGTTAAGTTGTTCAAAATTTTCATGATTCTTAAATACACAAACTACTCCAGGAGTGTTGTATCGAAAATGATGATCATATGCAGCAACTCTACTTTCAAATACAGCATCTCCGCTTTTATAACCAATATTATACTGAATAGTATTGTTCATTTTGGTCTAGTACTTTGTCAAGAGTTTCTGCTATTAAAGTAACTTCTTCAGAACTAATCCAAGAATCAATAGGTAAAGATAAAGTATGGCTCATAAAATGATCAATGGTAGGAAACTGGGCAGAATTATCAGAAGATAAAATAGGACTGGTAGCAAGATTCTCGGAATAATGATCATAAACAGGCATACCTTCTTTAAGCATTAAGTCATAAACTTTTTTTCTGTCTTTAACAAATACGATAAACTTTTGATAAGAACTTGAAGAGGTATAATCAGGTTTATCTAATGTTTTAATACCATATTTTTTAAATAAATCTTCATATAGCTCTGCTGTTTGCTTGCGTCTCTCAAGCCATTTACTTGCGTTTAACATTGATATATAGCAGGCGACAGCTTTATCTTCCGAAGGCTCGCCATTAACACCTAAGTGAGATATTTTATTTCTGCCATAAAGTGTTCTGCGGCTCATACCACAGAGCCTAGCTGCATCGAGAGCCTCTTTATATCTATCGCTTTTGTAAACTATAGCAGCATAAGTACCGTATACTGGAATTTCTTTTTGTCTACCAAAGTTTATCATAGACATATCATCAAGCTGAGAAACAGGTGTGCCTTTATAGTCTGTGTTTTGACTCTGGGCAATATCACTTAAAATAATTAAATCGTTATCAAAAGCAATCTTTTTTATCTTGTCCCAATTAACAGGATTACCAAACATACCAGTTGCTGCTATGTACTTAGTTTTTGGTCCTATAAGTTGTCTAATTTGGTCAGGGTCCATCACTCCATGCATATTGATATCACAAAATTTGATACTAGCACCGAGAACAGAATAGGCCATAATTGCATTTGAGCAAGTATAGCCTGTTGCTATGATTTCGTCACCTGGTGTTACTCCTTTTACAAGTGCAAGCTGAGTTAATGCAATAGTTCCGCTAGTAGTTAAATTAGCAAAAGGAAGTCCATAAAAATCACAGATTAGTTCTTCGACTTTTCTGCAGTAAACACCGTTGTTAGACTCTGGTACAGATAAAGCTTTTTCAAGGTGTTCAAAGTACAAGTGTTTTGTTTCTTCAAACATTCTATGAGTATGTACTCTAGAAACCCTAAAGGGCTGCTTTGGCTGCATCAATATCCTCTTGTTTTGCTCCAGTGAGAATCAAGAAATATCTAGGATCATCACCTAGAACAGCGGCTGTGTGAGGATACTGAGTTCTGAAATACCAAACATCGCCTGCTTTCCAGTCAAGCATATGACCATTCACTTCAAAGTAATGTCCATGCTTACGATCCTGTAAAGGAACCCAAAGTCTTTTGATGACTTCGTACATCATTGGCGGCTGTAGATCATCATATAACCCGCGTCTAATTCTAAAATTGCCGTGGTAGTCGATATGATTTTGTGAAATAGATCCTTTAGGATATCTGTTAAGTTGTGCACCCCAAGTATCAAAACCACGAACATTTTTCATGTAGTCGTTAATGTAATCAGAAAAGTCACTTTTCCAAATTGTGAGGTCAATCTCAAGACTTTTCTTAATAGACTCATCTGAGTGTGGGTATTTCTTTAGTGAACTATCATAGTAAACTTCTTCGGGTAAACTTTCAAAATCAGTTGTCTCAATAAAGTTTTCAAAATCGTAGTCTAAAGTACCTTCATGAAAATGCGCGAGTTCGTATGTTGGAACCATAGGTTTTGCAAACTGAGCATTTACCTTATCAGTATACTCTCGTGGGTGGTTGTAAACTTCAACCTTCTTTTTTGTCATTGTAGTCATTACTACTCCTTTTTAGTATCTTATAGTACGCTTTTGTGAGCTCTCTGTTATCCAATTTTAAGAACTCAATAGTATCTTTCAACTCTGCTACTTGGTGCCTTAGAAAAAGAAGTTCTGCAGCTTGGTGATCATTAAAAGTTGATGTTTTCAAAACTATTTCTCCTTATATTTTCTTACACACATAAACTATTTTTTTAGGTTCATTTTTCAAATCCCTATAGGGATCAAAATCAGAATTAGGTTGGTGAGAAAATTGTAAAGTATCACACCTTTCGATAATTCTTAAATTTGAAACGAATGGAATACATTCGTCAATACTAAGTGTACTATAACCGTTTAAAGAGTAATCATAGTTTAACGAAATTCCTTTTATGATTCTTCTCTTTTTGTCCTCTAAACTAGCCCAAGTAGTATTTTTTTCACAGTCACCTATGATTAACGTATCAAAACTCAGTTGATCGACAAAAGTAGTAAGCCATTTGATAGGGTCTCTATTGCAATTAATAATACTATAAATAAATATAGTGTCGTAATGATTATGTTTTAGTTGCTCTAAATTTTGCCAGCGTAGTCTATTACCTACTGAATTATTATACTTAAAAACAATTTCACAATTTGGATTAGCATCAAAAGCATCTACAGAATTACAGTATAAAGAAAATATAAAAGATGTATAGCCCATACCACAAGCATAGTCTAAAATAGATTTATTTTCAAAGTGCTCACTAAATTTATCTATAAAAGACAAAGCTTTGTAACAAGCACCTTGAAAATGGTAAATCTCTTCTTTGTCTAAAGTATCTTGATACTCTTGAATTTGCTTTTTAAAAGTCGATTTGTCCAAGCCCGCTGCTCATCTCCCCACCATGTCTAATATTTAAGTGTGCATGTTGCTCATCTTTTGCTTCATAAGGACAACCATTAACATTACAAGGCCAAATTACTGGATCTCCACCTGCAGATGACCATAGATTGATAGTGCAAACACCACATTTACCTACAACTTCTCCAAAGTTATGTTTTGCCATTATCGCTTTGCTCCCCAGTGTTCAACTCCACCTTGGTGTTCGTCAGAACTGTAGGTGCTTTCGGTCTCTTGCGTCTCAGAGTTGCTCTCTGTTTCGGTGTCAGTTTCGGTCTCTTGAAGATCATATTCTTCACTTTCCCTCTCCCATTCTTCCATCATTTCTGAAATTCCATACTCGTCATCAAGGTCGTCTCCTACAACATCACGAACATCTTTAGAAGTACATTCTTGAAACTCGTAGTGTTCGTCTACGCCATCAACCCAAGAACCAACAAAACACATGCCAGGTTCATAATAAGTAGCAACAACCCCCCAACCTTGTTCAGCTGCTGCCTCATAAACTGCAATAGGAGGAGACCAGGCTGTATCAAATGACATCACTACGGTGTAGTCATCTACCCAATCAAAGCCTGCCATATTAGCATCCCATTTTGTTCCCCAAGCATTTACTCGTGACCAATACCAATCTTCTTCATTCCAAGTCTCTGGAACAAAGAATCCGAAGAAAGTCCAATCATCTACTTCTTGGTTAGACAAGTGGTCATGAAGTTCTTGAGCTTCCTCTTTGGTTGCAGCAGTAAGAGTAAGTGAATTAGAGCACCAATTAGGCATTAGAAAATCTCCTATAATTAAATTATGAATAAATATAACAGACTAAAAGGCATTTAGCAAGATTAATGAAGGACTGGCCGCTCTATAGGACCTATCTTGTGTCTATTTTTATAGATAGATGTCATCATCTTATGATAGTCCTCTTCTGGTAGTACAGTGCGGTAAATTCTCATAGCATGAGTTATATAAGATGCAGCTAATTCCAATGGACCTATATTCATATCTTCCATTAATTCATTGGATTGTTTAATTAACTCTGCATAAACTTCGTAGGGATTAGAATTAGTCACTAGTATCTCCTTAAACTTAAAATGATTAAAGAACAATATAACAAATAATTGAGAAGTTAGCAAGAAAAAGACGCAAGTGTGGCGTACAACGAAAAGAAACTCCGTTTCCCCACTAGCTCCCTACGGTCGCACAGTGTTCGAATAGCTTGTCCTTCGCTGTTCGCCAGCGTTTAACATCGAAACCAGTGATGCCACAATAATAGCATACTTATTTAGTTGAATCCATTTAAAATATTTTGAAGTTGGGGATTAGGTACTAGAGCATACCATTTTAAAAACTCTTTGTAACCTCCAGCCGGATCAACTCTATTATGAGTTCTACCATGGAGTTCAAAGTTGACAGTTTCATCGTGCGGGTTTTGAGAGCGCAACCAGGAGATACCCTCAGTTCCAAACTGTGCTCTGAAACGATTTTTTGCAGTTGGATGATTGATAAACGATCTCCAATGATTGTCTAGAGGTTGATGCCATTGATTGATGCGTTCACCGTCAACCCATAGCTGTTGCAATCTAAGTGATTCAGAAAGTTGTGTGATAGTTTGAGTAGTGTCAATTTGAGAGATGGTGAATTTCAGCCACTCATGTTCGTCGTCTGATAAAGTAATAATATCATCAAAATGAGCTGCAAATTCGGGATGAATCAGCCTTAAACCAGCTGTTTCAACGGCTATCACACGATCTACTGAAAGAGTTGTGCAATAACGCAAATGGTACAAGTCTAAAGCAGGTTCTGTAACGTGAACTACTAGACTTGTACCATTTTGAACTACTGTATTAAAATCAATGAAGTTTAATTGTGCATCAAGCATTAAGCTGCTTGAATACGATCAACTAAACCAGGTGTGAAATAAGGCTTCCATTTATTAATGATGGGGGTTAACGCTTTTTCAAATGCGCGCTGGTCTTCTTGAGAAAGATGAATAATCTCATCAATGCCGCGACTGTTTTGTAAAGTAGAATCTGTCGCAATCTCATTAGCATCTGCTACACTCTGAATTCTTTCAGCTTGTGCACAAGTTTTAGCAGCTGCTTTAAAGTGTGTGCGTGTATCATCGTCAAATGAGTTCCACATATCATCGTTCATTAAAATTGAAGTAAGATACATTGAATGACCTGTATCTGTACACCAACGCTGAGTGCTTTTTACATCAGCATGATATCGAGGAAGTGTAGTTTGACAGAGATTAGCATCTTCATAGGTAGCTGGGGTAGCACCTAGTGTCTTAAAGATTTCAGCGAAGATACCTGAACGTTGTGTACGATACTTCAAAGATTTAAAGTCGTCAAGCGAACGAATTGGCGTATCACTAGCCATCACTTTATATCCACCCGAATAGGTAAATGAAAGTCCTTTAATATTAAGTTTGTCAGTGAGTTGTGCTAACAGCTCTTCGCCTACCTCACCATCAAAGACTCTTGAGGCATGGTCGTGGTCACGGAACAGAAACGGAAGTCCGAGAGCCATAAAGTCTGTTACATTAGAAAAAGCCAAGCTTTGAGTATAAAGCTGACTCATTTGTACACGGCCTGTGCGCAATTCCTCAATAGGATCGCAAGCATTGCCGTTACAGTATAGACGCTCATAGTCGTCTAACATTAGTATTTCAAAGTTCCAAGATTCGCCTGTGCGTTTTGAAACTTCTTCTTGAAAGTGTTCAGCTGTACGAATAAACAGTTCAGCTGGCTCGTGAAAGAGTAACCATTTAATTGATTTCATTGTAGCTCCTTTGCAATTAAAGCATATTTTGTATACGGTAACACGAAAACAATAGACGGTCAAACTGTTTGTTTACAAAATGTTAAATGCTGGACATACGCGTACTAGTAATCTGCGACTGTTGAGCCTTCAATAAACTTTGGGGAGAGAAAAACTTACAAGTAACATCACAGTTCCAAATCTGCTTTGGTTTGGGAGGGTCAGAATCTGGATAACGATAGTTTTTAAACAACAGTCCGTATCTAAGATCCCAAGTATGTTTACCATCAAATGCAACAGCATGCTCGCTAGACTCTATCAGCCATGCTTGTTGATACACATGAGCTAATCTTGAAGCCATCCAAGCTGCTACAATATGACAAGGGATATCATGATAAGATACCCACTTGTCATTCAAAAGAGTGCCGCCTCTTTTTATGTCATCCATTAATCGAAATAAGTTTCGCACATCTCAATCACATCGTGATATTTAGCCATCTCAAGGATTTCCATCTCCATCGCTTCAAAGATGTCTTGATGCTCACCAATGCCTGCTGGATTAGTAAGATATACTTCCACATTCATTTGATGTTTAGCTAAGTGTCCTTCAGCGTGTTTAATCATAGCTTGTAGCATTTGTTCTCTATCTAACATTATTTCTCCTCATAAGATATTCCCACACTGTAAGTAAGTACTCACAATATTGTGGGTAGTTTGCATAAATTTTAAGTTGTGTTTCTAAGTATTCTTTGTTCATTATAGATCTTTCAACCCCTCTAGCCAATCATTAGTTTGTTTTATACGCCTCAATAGATTATTATAATTGTGTTCTAAAGTAGGTTTGCACCTATGTAAAAGAGTATCCCACTCATCGTCACTCATTGCTTTGAGCCTTTCTAACTCTTTAATAATCTTTTTACACCTATCTTTTGTATGTTTAATACTATCGTAAGACTCATCAATTATTGGGTGAAAAGATTTGTAACCTAGGCTACGAATAACTGCAAGAGAATATCGATTACCCATTATGATGAAAGGTTTTTTATAATTAATATTTCTATAAGTTTTTTCAGTAATAAAAGTATAATTGACCACATTATAATCTACATAAGCTTCCATCACAACGTTAACATCAGTTGAATAAAGTGCTTGTGGTAAACGTACCTCAGCTTTTTTATTAAGTACTCCTAAAACATCGCTTGAACTGTCTATAAAACTATCAGTATTTTCACTAGCATATTTAGCAAAAATCTTAGCTGTTGGGTAGTCCATGTGATTGTTAAGTAACAAGAATCTTTTGTGTGGGTAGGACAGATCTGTTTTGCGCCATGGGTGACAAGGGCAGGGTGAATATGACTTACAATGTCCTGCAACATAACATCCCATCTCTAAAAAACTAGGATGATTAAACACTCTTTCATTCTTAGTAAAATGAGGGGAGGTAGTATTTAATAATATTCTATCATTCGGAAACTTTGACGAATCAGAAAGTGCTTTTAGAATATCATCAAATTCATTATTAGTGATAGGTTCTGAATACATATCAATAACAATCCAGCCTCTTTTTTCTCTTAATCCTTGAATCACACTATCAGAGACATATGACCAAAAACCATAAGGATTTTGGTTTGCAATTAAAGATCTAGCTTGAATAAAAGGTTCAGCCATAACGATAGGGTAAATAAACGATTCTAAATTATCTGCTGAGGTATGAAAGACAATATTATCTGCAAGATGTAAAAATTTAGGAAGCGGCTTTTGATGAGTGAGACTAAAAGCTAATTCAAATAGTTTTGGTGCAAACCAGACGTTTGAACGAGGCAAGTTGTCATGAACTATATTAAGCATTTGCTAAATCATCAACAACTCTCATAGCAAACGTGTAATTTTCAGTGTCGCTTAAGTGATTGGTAGTATTAAGATGCTTTTTCTCATAATCATATGGACCAGAGTTAATTAAGTACTTTTCCAAACCAAAGTAATGTTCATTTCTGTATTTTGAGTTATCTTCGTGGTATCTAGGATAAATATTACGATAAATAATATATTTACAAGGTAATGACTCTAACAAGTGTTGGATAGCCCAAGATTGATACTGAGCAGAAAGCCTGTAAGAGCTTGCCATTAAGTACTTTTTCATTTGTTCAATCTTATAATTACGTAGCTGAGAAGATAGATTACCAGAGGTAATTGTTGGAGGGGTGTCAAAGGGAGAATGAGTTATTTCATCTATATTATGTCTAAAGTCTGTTAAACTTGCAGGAACATTATACTCCTCATCATCTATTTCAAATCTTTCTGCGGCAGTTAACGATATTACTACTAAATCCTTAGATGTAAGAAAAGATAGAGCATGTTGTAGTTGAAAACAAATAGCATAGTTACTACAACCCACTATCGCTAAATTAATTAGAGGTATATCTAAGTTGGTAGCTACAATCTGAGGCCAATGTTTAGATCCCGTTCCATAACTGAAACTTTCTCCACAGACTACGAGCTTTTTCTTTTCAGATCCAGGGTCACGCAATGGAATCCTCCGCTGATAATTCTATCATGTCTTAGTTCAAGAGGTATTGTTTCAACCCCAAAATAGTTGAGTCTTTCGTGGATCTGAGTTTGTTTTTTGTCCACTATAGCAAGATTCTCATTGACACTGAGTAAATTCATACCAATCCACTCACTTGCTCCCCAAGGCAACCCAAGAGGAGGAGTGGTTGGGCCCACACATTCACTAATCCATATCTTGTCCCAACTCTTAAATAGTTCAGGTTCATTTTCAGGAGTTACTCTAGCAGCATTATATAGTACAAGACCTTCTCTGATAGGAACAATAGTACTATCAAGATGTGCATAAGAATAAAGATCTTTTGCCATGTGTACTTTGTATGAATCTCCAAGAACTCGTTGTAGCCACTTAGCTCCGTTTTCGTTACCTGTGTTTGATACTTGATATAGTATATCATCATTCACTCTAACGCAGTTAGCAGCTTCAAAAAGTATTTCTTCATTATGTAGAGAAGGAACTCCTTTAGTATCTTCCTTGTAGTTTTCATCATAAAGCATTGGAACAGGTGCTTTAATCCAATTATAACCTTCATCCCAAAGCTTAGTAAATATATCTCTGTAAGCCCAAGTTTCAAACTGTCTGTTCCAAATAGGAGAAGGAGTCTCTATAAGGGTATCACCTACGACTAAAGTTAAATCTCTAGGACAATGATAGTGCCAATTCTTTCCATGCCATGTAGGAGATTTAGTTTCAGCCGTAGCATAAGATGTATCAGGACGATGAACTACAACACCTAAATTTTTGAGTACATCTGAGAGATTGTCTAAATCTTCATTTTGTTCTTCAATGATTTGATCTGGATAATAACCAGTAAACTCTTTGATAAAAGATTCTTCATACTCTGGAAATTGACATTTCATCGTACTAATATTAGGAACATTAATTGTAGCATAGTCAGCAGTTCCTACAATGATTTCTTCTAGAGGGTCCCAGTCATTGTTACAAGTCATAAATTTTATCTCTCAAACTTAAATAAATTAAAATCTTTTTGATATCTTTCAAAAATTATATCTTTACTTTCTTTAGACAATCTTACATCAAAAGTAGAGGTGTTAGCAACTTTTAAATCACAACCAAGAGAAGTAAGAAATAGCTTAATTTCTTCTTTATCTTCTTCAATCTTAAATACTAACTCAGGTATTACTTTTCCCTGTTCATTACACAAAAAATGATTTATTGATTTCAAATGGTGATTAGGTTTTTCTTCTGAAAAATAAGGAATTACTTTAGCAACAAAATCATTTACGTCTTTTATCGCAGTAACTTGTAAACCTTTGAGTAACTCTTTAGCTCTACTCGGATCTTTTAGAACAAAGTGTTTGTACAATGACACAACTCTGTTGTAAGGGTGTCGAATCACTGAAACATTTTTACACCCATTTGTTTGTGCAAACTCTTTTGTTATGAATATTTGGTTATCATATACGTATTCTGAGCGAGCAGCAGAAGGATCAATTATATCAATTTTTCCTAAACTAGCAACCATTGCTGTTTGTATTGACTTTGTTACACCAAAATAATTTATATTAAAATGAGGAAACCAAAAGATTCCCTGCCATCTACCTTTGTCTAAGTGTATCATAAAATTTAAGAAGCTTTAGTTCTCTTTCTTCGTTAATTTTTACGTTATGATCATGAATATTTTCAAGTTTTTCTTTATTTTTTTGCCAAAACTCTTCTGGTTCATCAATCAACCTTTTTATTAATTTAAAAGCTTTAGTTAATCTTAAGTTATCATCTTTTTCTGTATCATAAGATTCATCAAACACTTCATTATAAGTTTTATAGCCTATCGCTCTGAATTGTTTTAGACTATTATGCTGACCTATCATAACAAAAGGCTTTCTAAAATGAATATTTCTATATGTTTTCTCAGTTAGCATCACATAAGGCTCATTATTAAACCATGACTCTACAACAATATTAAATTTTACATAGTTAAGAATCTCTATGTCTAAAAACGGGAGTATAATTTCGTTACTATGGATATCTTCAGTAACACGGGATAAGCTAATATACCCTTGAGAAGTAAGTTTTTGTTGTTTTAACCATCTTATAAGACTAAAACCGCCGTGATGCTTATCAATATTAGAACCAAATAAACAAAATTTTTTATTTTCAGTTCCTTTAACTTCATCGTCAAAATACACGCGAAAGTACTTAAACTCAAGAAAAGAAGGAAAGTTTGTAAAAAAATTATCATCAGGAAATAGATGAAACAATCTAGTATTCAGAAATATATTATCAGTGTTAGTGGCTTTTTCAATTTTAGGTATGATTTCGTCGTCTTCATCTCTAAACTTAACAGCTTCAAGTGCAACTCTTTTTAGAGAGTCTTCGTAGTGATCTTCACACCAGACGTCAGTACCAAGAAATTTTTTGATATTCCACTTCAGTTTTAGAGACTCTTTTACACCAAACGACTCATAAGTAGCATCAATTAAAATAATACCTTTATTATTTTTTACTCTTTCTAGTATTCTCTCATCAATATTAGTTAAAAATTCACCACTCTCATTTAACGTTGGGTGATAAAAAGGATCGCAAAAATTAATTGGGTATATGAAAAAGTCTAAATCATCAATCTGTTCAATATCATAAAGCTGAATTAAATCTCTGTATGGATAAAATATTTGTGGTACGTAAGAAGTTCCAGTGTGAAAGTAACCATACCAGGTAGAATCTAAATAATCTGAATCTAAATTAGGTTTATTCAGTGAATCAAATAAGAGATTCATGCTTCATTCTACCGTCCCACAGCCTAGAAAAACATAAACGATTAGTATCTCTGCCTCTATTATATTCTGGAAATTTGTTATCAAGATCTAAACCAAAATACACGCAAGAAGTAGGTTTAAGACCTAATTTCATACAGTACTCTTGCTGTTTATTTACATATTTGTTATAAATATAGGTGGGACCAAATTCTTGCATCATTTTTAAACCTAAATAAACACTTAACATATTAATATAATTATAGTTAGGCTCGTTAATGACATACAAGGGGTCTTCAAACATATCTTTTTGTAGTCTGATACCTATCCTATAATTTTCTACAGGAAAAACTTTAGAAAGAGAAGATACAACGTATTCTAAACAAGGATGTGATAAGTCTATCTCCATATCAATTGCAATATTGAGATAGGCAAGATCTAAAAGAACAGGTATTTCTTTTTCATCACACTCACATAGTATTTGCTCAAGATTTGGATACAGCTCACAAGTATCAGAAAAAGGAGCACTAATTACT
>Ga0222718_10002605_pt1 | contig 16051 bp, 20 predicted proteins | sample C33_27DmetaG_FD_165045 | JGI IMG/M metagenome (GOLD analysis project Ga0222718, IMG submission 165045) | Estuarine water microbial communities from San Francisco Bay, California, United States - C33_27D | ecosystem: Environmental > Aquatic > Marine > Unclassified | place: USA: California... | reverse complement strand
TCAAGAGTGTGAGAGAATGACAGCTCTCCTTAAAACATTACAACTTGATATATTGGAGTATCAACTCAACAATCATTTTACACAAAGAGCGTTTGAATCTGAATTCGGAAAAGATGCAACATATCCACAAGTTGCATTAGGATATTCTCATATTGGAAACATGAAAGAGTCATTACAGTTTATGAAAGAGAGAGGAATGTTTAAGTGACGCATGAGGAAATGCTCGATGAGGCACAGGTAAGGGAATCTGCCAATGAACACCCAGAAATTGCAGAAGTAGAATGGATTGATGATGCATTCTATGTTGAGAAGGGTTTTTCCTTGTGGAAGAGTGTCCGTAAAGATACTGGAAAGGATTTTTTGTTTGCACTTACCAAAGAAAAGGTGACAGAAATGACTCGATGGTATCTTAAATGTGAACAAGAAGGAACACTTCATCTATACACTAGAGTTGTAAATAGTGGATTTGTTGGTGGTAAATTGTGAAGTTTGATTTGACCATGGAGGATTATACAATTATCCTTAATGCGTTACATTACTACAAAAAGGTAGAAAAATATCCAAACTTTGCACACTTTGATGAAAGTCGTATTAATAATCTTAGAGATAAGATGGCTTATCAATTGGTTTGGAAACAAGAATTATGACAACCTTTTTGAATTATGTTACCGCATTTTGGTCAGTGGTTGTTATGAATTGTATTCAACCCGTCAACTGGAAGTATTGTTATCGTGTTGACCAATGGTTGATACCAGGTATTCAAGAGGGGGTTCATTTGTATATGAACCCCTCTTCGATCTATCAAAACGAAAGAGAATACCTCGAAGACATAAATAAAGATAAGAAAAAGTAATTTGTAAAAAAGATGTCTTCATCAATGCGTAACTTTATGGAAGCTTATAAAGCCGTCCATAACACCGAAGCAAAAGAAGAATTGACTTCTGTAAGAGATGAGATTTCTGAGATGAATCTCTCTGCTTTGACTGACACTGATCTAGATGAGATCGTAGAGAGTGTTCTGGAAGAGATGTTCCAGAAAGGTTACTCAGTAGACTCTACACATACAATCTTCAGTGAGATGTTTGTTGAGTCAAACATTGATGGCAGACAGGCAAAGATTGATAGACTGTGTGAGTCACTGAACAAAGCATTTGATGTCATTGATTCTAAGGCATCTACAATTGCTCTTGAGGAGTTTGGAAAATATAGATATAACAAGAGACTTCAGGAGTCTTGGTCCGCAAGATTTAACCAAGAGAAGAGAGTCCAAAGAACTCATGGTCAATTGGTTGCACAAGAGTCATTGAATGTCAAGACTCTTCTCCTTCAGTTGGTTGAGAAGGCTGATAAGTCATATCTGGAAACAGATATGAAGAAGAGACAAGAGAATAACGAGAAGGCTCGTAAGGATATGGAGAAGATGGGTTCTAAGATGAAGAACCCACACTTCGAAGAAGTATCACAAATCCGTAAGGGTTGGGGTGATGCTTACAGATCCATCTATGAGAAGAAACTGGCTGCACCAGATCATGATCCAGTGGGTCAGGAAGATAAGGACATCGACAACGATGGTGACCACGACAAGACTGACAAGTATCTTCTCAATCGTCGTAAGGTCATTGGTAAGGCAATTGATAAGAAGAAGAAAAAGGTAGAAGAAGGATATGGCACTGGTGCTGCTATGATCCGTGGTGGTGGTAAGCCTATGAATAAGGTTGATGTCTTTGCTTATGATAGAAAGATTGGTAAGAAGACCACTCCTGATGGCAAACCTCTTCCTCCTGCACCAACTAAAGAAGAGTATGAAGTTTCCGTGGCTGACAAGAAAGGTAACACCAAAGCATATCAGAACTACAAGGCTGGTATGAAGAATGTTAAGACTGGTAAGCCATTGTACAAGGCTGGTAAAGGTGTAGAAGAAGACTTTGATCAGATGTTTGACTCTCTAATCGAAGAGGGTTATACAAAGTCTGAAGCTCTTCAGATCATGACCCAGATGGCACTTGATGAACTCTACAAAGGTAAGCACGGTCAGTCTGAGAAAGAGTACGCCGACTCCCGTTCTGAGGGTGGTAAGATGGTCTCTGGTGACTCCAAGATGAGTGGTGCTGAATACACCCATGGTCGTAGAGTCAAGGCAGCAAATCCTGGTATGCAACCTGATGTAGGTGGCAAGACCAAGCCCAAGTCACAAGGTAAGATGGACAAAGGCACTCGTGCCGACATTGAGTATCGTAAGGCAAATCTCAAAAATAAATAATTTTATGAGAACTAGGTTGTGTAGTGGACGTATTTAAATATTTGAAAAAGGCTGACGCCTTCCTTAAGGAGGGTGCAGCCGATGATGCCCGTGAGATGGGACTGGAGTATGCTGGTTATGGTAGGTGGAAAGATCCTAAAACTGGACAAATAACGCATAAGAGTGAGAAACTAGGTGGGGGTCAGACCAAACTTGTTCAACTTACTCAACCTGAACAACCTAAATCTCAAGAACCACAACAAACTCAAGAACCAAAGACCCTTACCGATTTTAGAAAAGACGCACCAAAACCAGAACAACAAGCTACTACATCTGTTGCTGACCAGACGGCAAAAGTTCATCCAGGTGGTCCTGATGAAGAAGCATTGAGCTCTGGTAATAAACAAACTATTAAAAAAATGCTCTCTAGAGGTAGAGAGAAAGTTCAATCTGTAAATAGAAAACAACAAATTGCTCAGCAAGCTGATGATATGAGTTCTCAGTATGATGCTGAGATGGAAGCTCAAGCTGATGCAGAGGCTGAACTACAGGCAGCAGATCAAGCTGCTCTTGAAAAGGAGATGGGAACTCCTGAAGGTAGAGTTAAAGAACCTGAAGAGTTTAAACAACTTAATCAAGCAGTTATTGAAACAGGAAAGAACCTTGATGGTTCTGATGCAAGAGGTGATGTAGATATTGCAACAGAAGAATCTATTCAAAGAGTATCTGATATATCAAATACTGATATAGATGATGCAAGATTTGAGAGTGGTCGTAAGTCACAACAACAATTCTTACAACACTACTCAAAGGATTCAGACTATAGGGATGGATTGAATACTTTAAGTAAGTCAGTTGCTAAGGCAAATGATAGGTCTAAAGTTAATGAGATGATGGATGCTATCAATAGTGGTGACTATCTAAGAGAAATTGAATTAAAGAAAGGAACAAAGGTTAGTGTCAGTCAATTACTTTTGGATGCAGGTATTGATGTTAATGATGAGGAACAAGTCAAAAAATTTGCTAAGGCATATGAGGAAATAAGTCAGTTTATTGGTGATGATGGTTATTGGAAGAGAGGTGAGAGTCACGAATTGGTAGGTAGTAATCTTGGTTATTATGAGTCAAAACATATTGCAGAAAGAGAAGACCTAAGAGAACTTGATCCTTCTGGAGTGCAGACAAAGGCATTTAATATTGCAGGAGAGAATCAGTCCTCTATGTCAGAGATGGATCCTGTAATTACAGATGCTGTCTTTAGTGTTCTTCCTACTCCTGCAAGAGACTTTCTTTCAAAGAGTGGATCACCAAAAACTTTCTACAATCCAAATGAGAAGGATCAACAAAGTAAAACTGCTAATCCAATTAGAGGATCAGCTGCTTTACACATGTGGGCTATGCAAGATGGTAAAGACGCATATGCATTGAGCGGACAGAGAAGATCACCAGGTGAATTCCAAGTAGAGCATATAACACCACTCAAATCTGGTGGTAGAGACCACATTGAGAACTTTAGTATGTTACTTAGAAGAGTAAATGAACCAAGAGCTGATTTAGATTTTAATAAATTCTTGGAACAAGCTAAGAGAAAGAGAGACAGTGTTGATTCTGACTTGGCCAATCCAAAAACAAGAAAGAATTTTGAAACAAAGTATAGAGCATCTTCATTCAATTCTGAGTTAGCACCTTCACTCGGTGGTCCTGTAGGGTCTTTGTCAGGGGATAATCTATTGAATGCAGTCAACTCTGGTCTTGAAGCTAAGTTGGGTAAAGATTCGTCTGCAGCACTTAAAGTAACACCAGAAGACTTCAAACAATATCAAACCAAAATGAATGACTTCCTTGAGAAGAATGGTTTGGGTTCTGATACTCAACTGAAAGATATGAATTCGGACCAAATCAATGGTGTGTTTGATATTATGGGTGAGAGTCTTGGTGTAGATAAGGCTAAGATGAATGAATATATGGGTAGAAACATTATTAATAATTACGATGCAGGTGCAAGATTTGTGATTAATAAAGATGGTAAGTTAGAAAAAGGTAGAGGTGGTACATCTCCTACATCTGGTGCTGTATTGAATATGCAAAACTCTATTATTTCTGATGATAGTATGAGTTCTGAAGATAAATCAAAGGCGCTTCAAACTGCCAATCAATATCATCAACAATTTAAGAAGAGTAGAAGTAATTACATTGATAATCCAGATAGTCCAGAGGCATATGAGAATTATTTGAAAGATGTTGTCTCTAATATAGACTTCCTTACAGGTGAGGGCGATTCACCTTTAAAGCCAGGTAGACAGTACGACACCCGTCTGACCTATTCTGACAAAAATAACATTGACAACGACACCGCTAATGGTATTATGAGTATGTTGTCTCTCGATACCGCATCTGTTGCTGGAGAAAAGGATGCATTCTCTCCTGGTTTTCAAAAGGTTGAGCTTTCTCCTAAATCTAAGGAGTACATTAAATCTCTCAGAAAAAAATTGATTTCTAGTTATGTAAAAACAACTGGTTTTAGTGAGGATGAAATTATGAATCCTGATAGTCTCAATAAAACTAAAAGGAAAAAAATTGAACCACTTATCAATGCTTTAGAAAACATTAACAGAGGACTTGGATCATGATAGATACAGAGTATCTTGACATCACACTACAAGACATCTACCAAAGATTGATGGTAGATGCTGATGATGTTGGTATGGCATATGACGAGGTTCTTCAGTATGTCGAACAATTTGAGATGGATGAGGACATGTTGTACTCTTTCATTAAAGAAAAGGTTGAAGAGACTAAAGAGAAGAACAAGGCGAAAAAAGGAAAAGAGATGATGGAATCTCTCAAGAGATCACTTCGTGATCCCATGCTATAATAAATACAATATAGGATATTGGTAGAAATGAAGAGTTTCCTTAATTTCTTTAGCGAGGCAAGACAGACTAAGGCTTCTTCTCGTGCTAAGCAACTTGGTCTGACTGGTGATGGCCAGGGAAATTGGGTTGATAAGGCTGGTAATATCGTAGCAAGAACTGAAGGTGGTGAACTGAGATTCACTGATAGAAAAGGTGGTGCAGAAAGACAGGAGACAGGTAAGGCCGCACAATATAAAACTCCAGAACAACAACCACAGAAGAGAGTTGCACAACCTGAAGTAGAAGGTGGTAAGAGAGAAGGTGGAGAAGAAGAGGGTAATGAAACTAAGGGTGGTGATAAAACTGGAGAGACACTAACACTAGTGTTTGGTAGATTTAATCCTCCTACAGTTGGACATAAAAAAGTTCTTGACGCATCTGCACAAGTTGCAGGAGATGGAGACCTGAGAATTTATCCTTCAAGATCATATGACCCCAAAAAGAATCCATTAGATCCCACACAAAAAACAGATCTGATGAAGAAAATGTTCCCTGACCATGAGGAGAACATTGTCAATGATGATAGTGTCAAAACTATCTTTGATGCATTGAAGATTGCTGACAGTGAAGGATACTCAAATGTCAAGATTGTGGTAGGTTCTGACAGAGTTGGTGAGTTTGACAACCTGGCTCAGAAATACAATGGTGACCTTTATGACTTTGATGAGATTGAAACTATCTCTGCTGGTCAGAGAGAAGATGATGCAGAAGGTGTCTCTGGAATGTCCGCATCTAAGATGAGAAAGGCTGCAGCCGAGGGTGACTTTGAGACTTTCAGAACTGGTATTCCTGATAACATTGATGACGCAACAGCAAAAACTATTATGACCACTGTTCGTAAAGCAATGAATGTTGAGGAGGGTTGGTCACTCTGGCAGATTGCTCCTAAGTTTGACTGGAAGAATCTACGTGAGAATTATGTCACTGGTAAGATCTTTAAGATCAATCAAATGGTAGAAAATCTGAACACTGGACTGATTGGTAAGATTGTTCGTAGAGGAACTAACTATCTAATCTGTGTTACAGAAGAAGATATTATGTTTAAGTCTTGGATTCGTGATCTTCGTGAATATTCTGAGGTCAAGATGGATCGTAAGATGAGACTTCCCAAGACACCAAACACTCTGACTGGTACCACAGGACACTTCAAACATGTTGCTGACATGACACCAGGATTTGAAAAGGGTGATAAGACAAATCTTCAATACGGTGGTAAGCCATACAAAGGACCCAAATCAAATTTCAGAGAATTTCTAAATAACTACAAGAAAAAGAGTATCTAATCTAGTAACATGAAGAGAAATAAATTTTCTAATTGGAGAGAGGATCTCATTGAAGTTGTGGATATCCCTTCTTCAGAACCTAAGACTGATAAAAAGTCTGAGAAAAAGATTGATACGAAAGAAGTAAATAATAAGGTTGTCATCAATCCACAGATGACAGAAGCATTCGACGAGATTGGTGCAACTATTCTTGAAGTCACAGAACTTGACGAGAAGTTGAGTCCTGAAGATCTCAAACGTATGCAAGATGAGAAGGACAAGAAGGAAGGTAGAAAGCCTGGTAAGGTAGAAGAGAACATGAGTGCTCTTCAAATGAAAAGAGCAAGAGAAGAGCAGAAAATTGCTCGAATTGATATGAAGATTGCGAGGGAGAGAAAGAATGCCACTCAGGCTCCAGACCAAGTTCAGGAGAGAACTCTTTCTTCTGATGAGAAAGAAGAGAAAGAAAGAATTGTAAAGGGTATGAAAAAGTCCAAGGGTGGATTTGAAAAGAGATATGGTGATGACGCTAAATCTGTAATGTATGCCACTGCAACTAAACTTGCAAAGGAAGAAATTCATAGTGACAAATATAAGGAAGCCATTAAAATGGCTATGGCAAAGACTATGCCAGGACAAAAACCACTTAACAAAAAGGACATAGCACAACGAAGACAAGAAACCAAAAAGAAAGAAAAGGAAAGTGGTGTAAAACCAAAAATCAAACCATTCCCAATGAGTTCAAGATTTGATTGATAATTGATATATAAGATAGTACTAGGTATTCACCATGCTATCATTTTTACTTCCATTGGCATCAAAGATTATCTCTGATGCAGTTGCAAAGATTCCTGAGAATGAAGAACTGGGTGAGAAGTTGATTGATGTTTGTTTGGTAATTCTTGGTAAGGCAGTCAAACTGACTAAGACTGATATGGATGATGAACTTCTTGAAGTAGTTGCAAAGGCAATTAAAACCAGAGAAGAATGATATAATGGAGACATTCTTGTCTCCTATTTTTTTATAAATATTTGAAAGAAAGTAACTTTACAAGGGCACAAGACATGGCACTTTGGGGAAACAACGACAATGTGGGATCTGCAGGTACAGTTTCCCTGAACTACTCTACAGGGGTTGTCACTGGTTCTGGTACATCATTTGGTATTGATGGTGGTTGCGCAGAAGGTGATGTGATCCGTTTTGGTACTAGAGGCAGTGGTAACACATATTATGGTGATGCTGTTATCGTCAGTATTGCTAACTCTGAATCACTGACTATTGGTTCAACCATGGGTCTGAGTGGTGCAGCTATTGCTGGTGCAGACTTCACGGTATCTCAACTTCCTAAGTCATCTGTACTCAATTCTGTCTACAGTGAGGCATCATACGGAACACCTGATTCACTGGTATATGGTGTAGCAAATGCAGAAGGTGTTTCTTCTGAATACACTGTTACTCATGAAGGTTGGGTTGGTGTTACAACCTACCTTGACAACCTTGGTAATCTGAGAGTCAAGAAAGAGACTCTGGTTGCTATGTCTGGTATTACAACTGGTGGTATTGACTACCCTACTGCTGAATGATAAATGTTATTTAATGAATTGAACGAGGAGAACTTCCTTATCTTTGCCATTAAAAATTATGAGAATCCCCAAGCCGTTACAAGGGAGGATTTTGATAAAGATCTGAGTCGATTCAGATACATCAAAAGACTCCTTAAACGGTATAAGACCAGTGGTGATTTAAAGGTACATCTTTTAATAAATCATTTCATCATTCTGTATAATATTTTTGGTGATGCAACAACACCAATGTTGTTCTACAAAATTGATAAGAGTTTGTGGTCTCCAATAAAAACATTTGTTGTGTTCTTGGATAAGTTACCAGACTATCCAAAAAGCTACATACATGATATTGAATTAGATCAAGAATGTTTAGATGCTCTAAAAGGTATTTCTAATGGATAAGGACAAAATTGACAGGTTTGTAGATGCATTTCGTACAGCAATGTATAGTGAGTTTAGTGTCAATGAGGAGGGCATGGTGGCAAATCCTCCTGGGGGATCTGGTGGATTTAGTAGCTCCTCCCCTGCTGCTGGTCCTACTGCTGGTTATGATTCCACCCTTAAATTAGATGGTCGTAATAAGTATGTGAAGAAAGCCATTAAGGACTTGATGGATAGACAACAAAAGAGAAAAGATAAGAAGGCTAAGAAAAAGGCATTGGAATTCAATCCATACTTCAAACCTCAAAATGGAAGATCAAATTAAGATTGCAGTATTAGAACAAAAGATAGAGGACTTGAAGCCGATTGTCCTTCGTATCGACGCAGCAATCGAAAAATTATCTGAAGTAAATACTACTGTAAGTAGGATGCTTGCAGTCCATGAAGAACGTATATCAAAACAAGAAGAAATCGACACAGTACTCTTTGCTAAAATTGACAAACTCCGTGATAAAATGGACGGGGATCATGACATCGTATTGCAACGAATACGTGGACTAGAGAAGAGGGTCTGGATGGTTGTAGGTGGTCTTACTGTCCTGTCGATAGGTATGAGGGTCATGACAGCCTTCCCACAACTCTTGACAGGACCGACAGAAGTCTCTACAATAGAAACGAGTTATACTAGGTGATATGGATTTTATTGATGTAAAGTACATCAATCTGATTTCCTCACGACTACCAAAGTTCAAAAAGGTAAAACCGCATTTGTACAATTTCCGCTGTCCAATTTGCGGTGACAGTCAGAAGCAGAAGAACAAGGCACGAGGGTATCTGTATCGCGTAAAGAACAATACCAACTACAAGTGTCACAATTGTGGTATCAGTATTTCTTTCAATAGTTTCTTGAAGGATCTAGACCCAGAGACACATAAGGAGTATGTGTTCGAAAAGTTTAAGGATGGTAAGAGTGGTAAGAATTTTCAGGCAGAGAATCCAGAAGACATCTTTAAGAAGTTAGAAACATCTAAACCTGTCTTCAAAGAAAAGATTGAGATTGATTTACCTGATGCATTCAGTGTAGATAGGTCTAAGAGATATCTCATGAATAGAGCAATATTCAAGGGTGAGTATTACTATGCCGAGAATTTTCAAGAGTTTGTCAATAGTATCAAACCAGGGTCTTTTGATAACCCAAAGTATGGTGAACAACGTATTGTAATTCCTCTTGTCAGGGATAACAAACTGATAGGTGTGCAGGGTAGAGCACTGTCTACAAACCCTATTAAATACTTAACCATCATGTTGGACGACGATGCACCCAAAGTTTTCGGACTTGACACAATCGATAAGAAACTACCAGTCTATGTGGTCGAAGGACCCTTCGACAGCACTTTCATCAACAATAGTGTGGCTTTGTGTGGTAGTGATGGTGAAATTAGTGATCTTGAAGGAAGCGACAAAGTTTTTGTATACGATAATGAACCCCGTAATAAAGAAATTGTTGCTCGAATTGAACGATGTATTGAACGGGGAGAGCGAGTTGTCATCTGGCCCTCCACCATCAGAGACAAAGACATAAATGATATGGTTCTATCTGGACATAAAGTTCAAGAGATAGTAGAATCAAACACATATAGTGGTTTACAAGCAAAACTCAAATTTACAACCTGGAAAAAGATATGAGCAACGGATTGAAAGTTACTAAGAGAAATGGTTCGGTCGAGAAACTGGACCTGGATAAGATGCACAAGATGGTTGATGAAGCAACCAATGGTTTGGCTGGTGTATCTGCAAGTCAGGTTGAGATGACTTCTGGTATTCAGTTCTATGATGGTATTACCACTCAAGAGATCCAAGAGATTCTTATCAAGAGTGCGTCTGACTTGATCGATCTGGACCACCCTAATTATCAATTTGTTGCTGCACGTCTCCTTCTGTTTGCAATTAGGAAACAACTGTTTGGCAAGATGCACGAGATGCCATCTCTGGTTGATCACATCCAGAAACTTGCCTATGAGGGTGTGTACGACAAAGGAATTTTCACTAAGTATTCTTTGGAAGAGATTCGGAAGGTAGAATCATACATCGACCATCATCGTGATTACCTGTTCACGTATGCTGGTTTGAGGCAGGTTGTAGATAAATACCTAGTGCAGGATAGAAGCAGTGGTAAGGTCTATGAGACCCCACAGTTCATGTACATCATGATTGCATTGACTATCTTCCAAGAATATCCTAAAGAGACGAGACTGTCATATGTCAAACGATACTACGACGCAATCTCAAGGCACAGGATCAACATCCCAACACCAATCATGGCAGGTGTCAGAACACCCCTGCGTCAATTTGCATCTTGTGTTCTCGTTGATGTTGATGACTCCCTCGATAGTATCTTTAGCAGTGATATGGCTATTGGCCGATACGTCGCACAAAGGGCTGGTATCGGTATTAACGCAGGTCGAATCCGTGGGATCAACTCTAAAATCAGAGGTGGAGAGGTACAACACACAGGCGTTGTCCCCTTCCTTAAAAAGTTTGAGTCAACTGTACGATGCTGCACACAAAACGGTATCCGAGGTGGTTCTGCTACAGTTCACTTTCCTATCTGGCACCAAGAGATAGAAGACATCTTAGTTCTCAAGAACAACAAAGGTACAGAAGATAACAGGGTAAGGAAACTTGATTACTCAATCCAACTTTCAAAAATTTTCTACGAACGTTTCATTACGGATGGAGAGATTAGCCTATTCTCACCGCATGACACGCCAGGTCTCTATGATGCTTTTGGCACTGATCGATTTGACGATCTCTATGTGGGTTATGAACAAGATAAGTCTGTACCAAGAAAAACTGTTGGAGCTCAAGAACTCATTCTGGATCTCCTGAAAGAAAGGGCAGAGACTGGTCGTATCTACATCATGAACATCGACCACTGTAACTCTCACTCCTCCTTCAAGGATCGTGTGACAATGAGTAATCTGTGTCAGGAAATTACTCTTCCTACAGAACCACTGAGTCATATCGATGAGGAGATGCCTGGTGAGATTGCTCTGTGTATCTTGTCTGCTGTTAATGTAGGTAAGATTAAGTCTGATGAGGAACTGGAGGACCTGTGTGACCTGTCAGTCCGTGGTCTTGAAGAATTGATTGACTACCAGGAGTATCCTGTTAAGGTGGCTGAGATCGCCACAAAGGCCCGTAGGTCACTTGGAGTCGGGTTCATTGGACTTGCACACTATCTTGCTAAGTTAGGTTATAACTACGACTCCCAAGAGGCATGGGATGCAGTTCATGGATTGTCCGAGTCCTTCCAGTATTACCTTCTCAAATCGTCCAATGAAATTGCCAAAGAAAAGGGACACTGTGAGTACTTTGGTAGAACTAAGTACGCTGATGGGATCCTTCCTATCGACACGTACAAGAAGGATGTTGATGAGATTACTACACAGGAACTTACACATGATTGGGAATCTCTTAGAGCATCTATCACCACCCACGGTCTTAGGCACTCAACACTGTCTGCTCAGATGCCATCAGAGAGCAGTTCCGTTGTGTCAAACGCAACAAATGGAATCGAGCCACCTAGAGACTATCTGTCCATTAAGAAGAGCAAGAAGGGTCCCCTTAAACAGATTGTCCCGTCTTATCAAACGCTTAAAAACAGCTACACATTACTCTGGGAGATGACAAGTAACCAGGGATATATTAATGTGGTGTCTGTCATGCAGAAGTTCTTTGACCAAGCCATTTCTGGTAACTGGAGTTACAATCCAGAGAACTATCCTGACAATGAGGTCCCTGTTTCTCAGATGGCAAATGATCTTCTGACTACATATAAGTATGGTTGGAAGACTTCTTATTACCAGAACACCTACGACATCAAGACTGATGAAGTGGTAGAAGAGAAGTCTGACCTCAATAATTTGTTAGAAGAATTAGAATCAGTAGAGGAGGGAGAGTGTGAGTCTTGTTCCGTGTAAATTCAGTAAATCTGTGTTATAATAGTCGTATGAACTATCAAAAACTATACGATAGATTTATTGATTCCCGTAAGGATAGGGAGTTATGTGAGAGTTTTCAGTATGAGAACCACCACATAGTTCCCCGTTGTCTCGGAGGAGGAGATGAAAGTTCCAACCTTGTCTCCCTAACACTGAGAGAACATATCTTCGTTCATAGGTTGTTATCTAAAATATATTCACACCACCCTGGACTAAACTACTCGGTTGTGTTGATGAGTAAAGGTAAATATGGAGACACCCGACACCATCCTAAGGGGATGAAGGGTAAGACACAAGGGTCTCGTTGTAAGACACTCGTGTCGGAGTATATGAAGAAGAACAACCCGAATAGAGGCAAACCCCCTTGGAGACTACATAATGTTGTTTCCGAAGTGTGGAGTAAGTCTCAAGAGTATTATGACGAGTGGTTGAGATTAGACAAACCAGGATATTACAAGTTGTGTAAAACACTTGACATCCCGTGGAAAAGTGGCCATCAAAATATGGTAAATAAGTTTCGTGACGGTTGGATACCAAATCAAGACAAAGACTGGAAATCCTGGAGGAGGGAATTAAATGGAGTTTAAGGTTTCATCGGTGGATAATGTTACGATGGATAAGGTGGAAGGGATGACGGTATTCAATACCGAAATCCATGATTCTAAAAAACAACCAATGTTTTTTGGTAAACCGTTGGGAATTCAAAGATACGATTCCTACAAGTATCCAGTCTTTGAAAAACTGACAACACAACAACTAGGATATTTCTGGAGACCTGAGGAAGTCTCCCTTCAAAAGGATAGAGCAGACTATCAATTGCTCAGACCAGAACAGAAACACATCTATACTTCTAATCTGAAGTATCAGATCATGTTAGACTCAATTCAGGGTAGAGGACCAGGGATGGCATTCATTCCCTACTGTTCTCTCCCTGAACTTGAAGCATGTATGGAGGTCTGGGGATTTATGGAGATGATCCATAGTCGTTCTTACACATACATCATCAAGAATATCTACCCCGACCCATCAGATATTTTTGATCACATCATTACTGACGAGAGAATTCTCGAACGTGCCAAGAGTGTCACTGAGTCATATGATGACTTTATCAACAGTGCCCAACAATGGGGTAATGGTAATATGTGGAAGGAAGACTTCCGTGATACATACACATCACAACAAGATATCAAAGATGTCAAACGAAAACTGTTCAGAGCAGTTGCAAACGTTAACATTCTTGAGGGTATTAGGTTCTACGTTAGTTTTGCTTGTAGTTTCGCCTTTGGTGAACTCAAACTCATGGAGGGATCTGCAAAAATCATCTCTCTGATTGCAAGAGATGAGAACCAGCACCTTGCCATCACTCAGAACATCCTGAATAAGTGGAGATCAGGTGATGATCCTGAGATGCAACAGATTATGAAGGAAGAAGAGGAGTGGATGTATGCAATGTTCGACAAGGCTGTGAATGAGGAGAAGAGATGGGCTGACTATCTTTTCAGAGATGGAAGTATGATTGGTTTGAATGACACACTTCTGAAGAAGTATGTTGAGTGGGTTGCTAACCGTAGAATGAAGGCCATTGGTCTCAAACCAGTTTATGATGTTGCAGCCAAGAATAATCCCCTTCCATGGACACAACACTGGATCTCTTCTAAAGGTCTTCAGGTTGCCCCGCAGGAAACAGAGGTGGAATCATACGTGGTCGGTGGTATCAAACAAGATGTCAAAAAAGATACATTCTCTGGATTCAAACTCTGATAAAGAGTATGGTGATTGGAATGATTATGTCATAGGCCTTTTCATTCAATATACCAGAGATAAACAAGCCAAAAAAATTGATGACTACATATTTCAGGACTATGAAGAAGACTGAGTGTGTGATTACGAGAACCCCTGGATTTATGAAGGTAAACCCTTTACCTCTGATTTTATTGGGGACAACTTTGGCTTTGTTTATCTCATTACCAATAACGTCAACAACCGATGTTACATTGGTAGAAAGTATTTTTGGTCGTTTCGAAAACCAAAAGGAAAAAGTAGAAAAGTAAAACAAGAATCTGACTGGAAAAAATATTATGGGTCTTGTCCTGAATTAAAAGAGGACGTGACTCTTCTTGGTAAGGATAAATTTTCTCGTAGTATTCTGTCACTACATAGTACAAAGGGAAAGGTTAATTTTGAGGAGACCAGACAATTGTTCCTCAATGAAGTCCTGTCTCGGCGGTTGACAGACGAGACACCCTTGTATTACAATTCCAACATCCTCGGACGGTACTACCGTAAGGATTATTTTAATGTTTAGAAAAACTTCATTTTATGACTAACAAAATTTTTACTTCGAGTCTTCTTGCATCTGTATTGTTCGTAAGTTCTGCATGTGTTGCATCAACAATTGAAGATGAGTTGACCGAAGTAACAAGTCAGGAACAAGTAGATGTGAGTGAGAATGAGGAGACTGCAACCCCTATTAAAATTGTAGAGAAGAAGTGGGACTGTCCTGATTGTACTCCAAATGAAAAGTATGTTCTTGCAAAACTTCAAGACTATACTAATATCAAAGATCGTAACGCACTGGCAACGATCATGGGAAACATTAAATCAGAGTCTAACTTCCATCCAGACATTTGTGAGGGAGGTGCTCGTGTACCTTATGAACGATGTTATACTGGTGGTTATGGTTTGATTCAATGGACATCTATTAGTCGATATCGTGGTCTTGGTAACTTTGCCGTTAAATATGATTGTAACCCAAGTGAATTAGATTGTCAGGTTCGCTGGATGGTTAATGAACCACAGTTTCAAAAGGTACTTCCTGAGTTCGAAGGAAGTGGTCAAACGATCAGACAACTTATGGTACCATCATACTATTGGTTGGGTTGGGGTATTAAAGGTTACCGTGAACAGTATGCATATGACTACAGCAAGAAAATGGTCTTGGTATGATTAAAAAAATTAAGAACAAGATTAAGTCCGTATTGAAATATGTTCCATTCATTCCAAAAAGTGAGAATGTATTGAAAAGAATTTCAATATCCAAATCTTTTTATAAGATTAAGAATATCATCAAACCACAAAGGACGATTCCAGCTCCTGATTATCTGATGGATGATCCTTGGTTCGGCAAACCAATTCTCTCTCAGAGGGCCCTTGACACCCAGACCCAAGAGGCCTATAATAAAAAGGTCGAGGTGGAGACCAATCCTTCAAAGGAGTCACCAAACATCCATCAAGAGATGTATGAGATGGCAACTAAGAACTGGACCACTGTCAAAGAGACACAAGGAGGTTCTGAGAACTTCCAAGAAGGTCCAGGTGGATGGAACTCTGGAACTGGTATCAATCAGTTCCGTTGACTGCTGTAACCCCCTTGGTAGTTCAGGGTTAGAGGCGATAGGAACTACCACTTGGGTACGTAGCATAATGGATAATGCCCCGCTCTTCTAAAGCGTAGATTGTAGGTTCGAGTCCTACCGTACCTGTTGGTTCAATAGAACCATAACAACAAGCCCTTGTAGCATAACGGTGATGCAGTGCTTTTGTAAAGCAAAGATTGCTGGTTCAAATCCAGTCGAGGGCTCCAGGGGAATTAGCTCAGTTGGTAGAGCACCTGCTTTGCAAGCAGGCTGTCAGGAGTTCGAGTCTCCTATTCTCCATTCCCGAAAGGGAATACACACCATATTC
>Ga0222718_10002600_pt1 | contig 16058 bp, 13 predicted proteins | sample C33_27DmetaG_FD_165045 | JGI IMG/M metagenome (GOLD analysis project Ga0222718, IMG submission 165045) | Estuarine water microbial communities from San Francisco Bay, California, United States - C33_27D | ecosystem: Environmental > Aquatic > Marine > Unclassified | place: USA: California... | reverse complement strand
CAGAGTACTTAAAAAGATTATGTCACGAACAAAGTATTTCTAATAATACTGCCTCGATGGGTGGTAATGCATCCTTGTTATCTGAAGTAGAGGATTAGATGAAAAATAAAAATCTAGTTCTTCTGACCATTTGTCAGGTATTTTCTTTTACAGCACCACCAATAACTGTTTTTATAAGTGGTATTGTTGGATTAAAAATATCTCCAATTGCTTCTCTTGCAACATTACCAACATCTCTTTCAATTGTTGGAACTGCAGTATTTACAATCTTTGCAGCGAAAATAATGAGTAAGATTGGAAGAAAAAAAGGATTTATTTTATCATCATCATATACAAGTTTAGCAGCTTTACTTGGAGCTTATTCAATTTATTCAGAAAACTTTATATTGTTTTGTTTTTCATGTTTTTTAATTGGAACAGGAATAGCATTTACTCACCAATATAGATTTGCTGCAGCAGAAACGGTTGAAAAAAATGATAGTTCAAGAGCGATTTCAATTTTGCTTCTTGCAACAATTTTATCTGCTTTAATTGGTCCAAATGTTGCAAATTTTTCAAAAGATATAATTACAGATCACCTGTATACAGGTTCATACATATCTCTTGCAGTTCTAACAATAATTCCTGTATTTTTTTTATTATTTTATAAAACAGAAAAAAATCCAAAAACAAACGAAGATATTAAAGGCAAACAAAGATCTTATATCGAGTTATTACAAAATCCCATAATACTCCAGGCAATAGTGACGGCAGCATTTGCCTATTCTATTATGTCTTTTTTAATGACTGCTACTCCAATTAGCATGTATAAGATGCATGGATTTACTTTAGGCTCAACAAGCATTGTGATCCAATCTCATATAATAGGAATGTTTTTACCTTCATTAATAACTGGTTCATTGATTAAAAAATATGGTCATTCAACAATAATATATTCAGGTGCAATAATATATTTGTTGTGTATTTTTTTAAGTTTCTATGAACAAACATTTCTTAACTATTTAATAGCTCTTGTATTACTTGGAATTGGTTGGAATTTTTTATTTATAGGCGGCACTAGTTTACTAGTGCTTTGTTACACAAGCAGTGAAAAGTTTAAAGTACAGGGATTTAATGATGTTTTAGTTTTTTCAATTCAAGCAATTGCAAGCTTAACAGCTGGTTATTCAATTTTAAACTTTAGCTGGAATGAAATTAATTTAGCATGCATTCCAATGGTAGTTTTGATTATTTTAGTTTCTATAAAAGCAGATATTTATAAAAAAAACTTATCTGCTGTTAAACCTTAAATAAATCCTATCAAGATAATAAAAAAGAGAGCCAGCTCGTAAAATCATAAAAATTGCTAAAGAAATCCAGAGACCTGTATTTAATAGATTTTCAACAAGCATTAATGAAATTAATAAATACAAAATTGATGAGAAAATCATTGCATTTCTTAATTCTATAGTTTGGGAGGCTCCAATAAAAATCCCATCTAATTGATAGCAAAAAGATGAAATTAAAGGAAATATTATTAACCAAATAGCATAATCAACAGACAAATTTCTTATTAAATCAATATCTGCCATTTGATAGATAATTTTTTTGTGAATTAAGAAATAAACTACTGAAATGAATACACTTGTAATAGCACTAAGTATAAAAGAATTTTTTACAATCAGTCTAAATAAATTTTTATCATTTTTTCCAATTGAGTAGCCAACCATTCCCTGAGTTGCAAAAGCATAAGCATCAAGAATAAAAGCAGCTAAATTTACCAAATTAATTAAAATTGTGTTAGCCGCAACATATTCTTCTCCTATTTTGTTACTCAAATAGATAAACCATAGAAATGAAAATGATAAAAGGATTGTCCTTATAAAAATATTTAAATTGATATGAAAAATATATTTTATTTGTTTTGTGTTAAAAATATTATTTATGTCAATCTTAATATTAACAAATCTTTTAATATAAAAAAAAGTGTAAATTAAAAAAATTGTAGATGTAATATATCCAGCTAACAAAGAACCATAAGCAACTCCTTTTACATTTAGGTTATATTGTGAAACCAAGATAATACTTAAAATTATATTCAAAATAGAAAAACAACTTACAACAAGACTTGAAATTTTAGTTTTTTGTAAGCCAATAAATATTCCAGTAATAATATAAAGAGTGAGTTCTCCTGGAGCAGAATAAATTCTTATATTAAAATAATCTTGATATAAATTTTGAGTTTCTCTTGATAATTCAAAAATATTTAGTGTTAAATTTAGAATAAAAAATTGAAAAAATATTAAAATTAAGGAAATAACTATTACAAAAAATAAATTTCTTAATAATATACTTAATATTTTGCTATAATTATTTTCTCCATGGGCTTGAGATACCATTCCAACGGTTCCCATTTTTAGAAAACCAAAACTCCAAAAAATCATAGAAAATAAGTTTGCAGCAATAGATGTTGCCGTAAGATAAGAGATGTTTCCAAGATTTCCCATTAGGCTTGTATCTATTATGCCCACTAATGGAATGGCAACATTAGCTAAAAAAATTGGGAAAGATAATTTTGCAATATATATTAATGAGTATTTTTTCATTTATTTTAAATAACGCTAGATAGATATTATAAATATTCAACTATAAATTAATTATTCTATAATGTATCATTTAATTAATCTTTAAATCATGAAAAAAAATTTTTTTAAAAATAGTTTTGGAAATGAAATTCTTTTTAGCAAGAAAGAATATTTAGATAGAGTAAAAAAAGTAAAATTAAAGATGAGCAAAAACAATATTGACGTTTTGCTTGTCGCAAGTCCTGCTAATCAATTTTATCTTACAGGTTATGATGGTTGGTCATTTTATACACCTCAAATGGTTTTAATTAGCCTTTCAGAAAAATATCCCTATTGGATTGGAAGAAAAATGGATGCAGTAGGAGCAAAATTCACAGCTTTTTTAGATAAAGACAATATTGTTCCATATCCAGATCATTACGTAGCGTCTCAAAAAATTCATCCAATGGATTATCTTGTTGATTTTATTAAATCAAAAAAACTTGAGAGAAAAAATATTGGTGTAGAGATGGATGATTACTATTATACCGCAAAATGGCATGATATTTTAATAAAAGGGCTTCCCAACGCAAAATTTTTAAATGCATTTTTATTAGTCAATTGGGTAAGGATGATTAAATCTTCTCAAGAACTGTCTTATATGAAATCAGCAGGAAAAATTGCAAATTTAGCAATGAAAAAAGCAATGGAAAAAGTAGATGTGGGTGTGAGACAGTGTGATGTAATTGCTGAACTTAATAGATACACAACTATGGGCACAAATGAAATAGGGGGAACTTTTACCTGCAAGCCACCAAATGCAATGGTTGGAAAATTTTGTAGTGCAGCACATTTAAGTTGGACAGAAGAAAAATTAAAGAAAAATGAAATTTTTTATATTGAAATGGGTGGTGCAAAACACCGTTATCATGTTCCATTAGCAAGATGTATTTTTACAGGTAAAGCTCCAAAAAAAATTAAAGAATTATCTAAAATCATTAAAGAAGGATTAAATGGAGTTCTGAATAAAGTTAACCCAGGAGTGACTGGCCATGAGCTAGAAAACACTTGGAAAAAAATTATTAGTAAATATGGAGTTAAAAAAGATTCTAGAATTGGATACCCAATAGGTATTGGTTATCCACCAACTTGGGGAGAATTGACTACAAGTTTTAGAAAGGGAGATAAAAATGTATTAAAAGAAAATATGACTTTTCATTGTATACCTGCGTTATGGCTTCAAAATTATGGAATTGTAATTAGTGAAAGTTTTATTGTCACAAAAAAAGGAGCCCAAAGATTAACTAACTACGAGCAAAAGCTTTTCGATTTAAAAGATTTTCAATGAAATTGAAAACTAAATTTGGAATGGTAGTCAGTGGCCACATGAAAGCCACTGAGGCTGGAATGAAAATTTTAAAAAAGGGTGGAAATGCTATGGATGCCGCAATAGCAACCGCTTCAACACTTGCTGTTTCAATTCCAAACATGAATGGATTAGGAGGGGACAGTATTGCCCTCTATTATTCATCCAAAACAAAAAAAATTACCACGATTAATGGTTCTGGAAAATCTCCAAAAAAAGCAAGTATAAAATATTTTAAATCAATTGGTTTGAATGAAATTCCTCAAAGAAGCTCTCTGTCCATAACGGTTCCAGGTGTTCTGCATGCATGGGAAAAGTCTCTTAAGAAATATGGATCAAAAAAATTAGCAGAGGTTTTAAAAGATGCAATAAGTTTTGCTGAAAAGGGTATTAAGATAGATGAATATCTATACAATTTTTTAAGAAGCGATGTTTACAAAAAATTAATTAGAAATAATAATTTTTTATCAAAAATTTATGGCCTTCCTAAAGATATTAAAGTTGGAAAAGTTATAAAACAAGAGAAGCTTGCCGAAACTCTAAAATTAATTTCAAAATTAGGATGTAAATCTTTTTATAAAGGAAAATTAACTAAGATTATGGCTCAAGATTTAAGAGATCAAGGCGCAATAATTAGTGAAGAAGATTTTAATAATCACTCAACTCTATTTCAAAAACCTTTAAGTGTAGATTTTCAAAATAAAAAAGTTTTTACAGCTCCACCAAATTCTCAAGGTTTAGCATTGATAGGGTTATGCAAAATATTCGATGATATTAAAACAAATATTGATTTGAGTGATTATATAAAATTTAAAAAAAATATTTTTGAATTAAGAGATGAATATTGTTTAGACCCAGATATCACAAAATACTTTAGATATAAAAAAGATTTAGATTTCAAAAAACTAAAAAAAAATTTTTCAAATTTTTTTAAAAACTCAGGCGATACAAGCACTTTAGTTGTGGTAGATAGAAAAGGAAATGCTGTAAGTTGGGTTCAAAGTTTATTTGAAGAATTTGGAAGCGGGATTGTTTCTCCACAAACTGGAGTAGTTTTTCATAATAGAATGTATTTAGAAAAGATATCGAAAAAGGGATATAATTATTTAAAACCTCAAACTAGACCATTTCATACACTTTGCCCTTCAATTGTTCTTAAGGGAAGTAAATTAGATTTGACAATTGCAACACCTGGTGATCATGGTCAACCTCAAACAATTTTTCAAATACTTAATTATATTTATAAGCATAACTACAAAATTCAAAAAGCGATAAACTTACCAAGAATAAGACATAATGAGGGTAATGGAATTTTAGTTGAGAAAGGTTTTAAAAATTATTTTAAATTTTCAAATAGTAAAAAGATAAAAACAAAAGTTTATTCAAAGCCCCATAGAATATTTGGTGGTGTAACGGCTATAAAAGTTAATTCAGATAAAACACTTTCTAAAGGTGCGGACAAAAGAAGAAACTGTTATTAAGCAGCTACAATAGCATCAAAAATTATTATAACCGCACTTATAAAACAAACTGCAATTATAAGAGATTTTAGATTGCGGTTAACAAAATCTCTTATAATACCTCTTCTGCCCACATAAGTTCCAATGACCAGAGCAGGAGCTAGATAAATTGATTTCATAACCTCAGGTAAATTAATCAAATCAAAGTAGATAAAAAGAATTACAGAAAATAAAGCACCAATCCCAAAAAACATATTCAAAGTTGCTACAACTTTTCTAGCTGAGCTATTTTGGTAAACAATTGCCATAGGTGGTCCGCCGATACCTGTTAGAGTTCCCATTAAACCTGATGCCGTTCCAGCTATTGCAATATTTTTTTTAGTAGCAACTATGTCCCATTTTTTTGCACTCATATAGGTTGCTATTAAAAGCAAAACCCCAAATACTATTAAATATTTATTTGTGCCCAGTGTTAAAAATATCAAAGGCATTGCCAGTAAAGAGCCAACAACTCTTCCACTATAAGCATAAATCAAATCAACTTTAATGATGTCTTTAAAACTTAGCATTGCATTACTAAAAGCTAAAAAAGATCCCATTAAAACTATACAGCTTGGAACCATTGAGGGCTCAAGCAAGACCAAAAAACATGCAGGAATTCCAAATCCTATTCCAATTGCACTTTGAGTAATTGCTCCAAATATTATTAGTATAAAAATTATGAAAAAAAATTCTAAAGAAGAAAAATAATTAAGAATATCAAACACAATTATTTTCTAGGATCATCGTGATCAGGATTAAATCTTGTTGGAAGCAATCCAGACTGAAACCATTCAATAAAAGTATAGATATTAAATACTGGTACTTGAAATTTTTTTCTTACATCTGCTGCAAATGGACTCATATTTGTACACTCCATTACAATTGCTCCAATGTTTGAATGCGCTTTCATTAGTTCCTCTACTGCATCTAGATGATCTTGCCTTGCAAGATCAATATCCATTTCTTTTTCATCATTTAAAATCACTCTCGTAAATTCTTTACCATTTTCGGTACCTATGATTGGAATATCCAGCGGAACATTTGCAGCTTTAAGATGTTTTTCAGTAAGAGAAGGTTTATGGATTGTTAAAATTCCAACCTTTTTACTTTTTGGTAAAAGACTCTGTACCATTTGGGTTTGCATGAGTGATGAAGTTGCAACTGGTACATTGACGGCTTCTGCCATTTGTTCTTGAAATAAAGATAAAAACCCACAGTTTGTAGTAATTCCATCAGCTCCCATTTTTACTAATTGTTTAGCAGCATCTATGAAACCCTCTAAAATATCTTTTCCTTGCTCATACACAGCTGCTTTTGGAGTTGATCCTGGAACAACTCTATAATGAACTGGGACACTCCAAGTTCTGGCATTAGCTATATCTCCATGGATTCTTGGAAACTGAGTATCTAACATGCAAACACCAACAGTTCCTCCAAATACAGTCTTTCCACCTACTGCAATATTTTTTTGATTATTTCCAAATTTCATGATTGTATTTTATATTTAGTCTTTAATATAACCAAGATAATAAAATGAAAAATTCAACTAAGTCAAATTATTTAAATGGCGCTGAAGCATTAGTTAAACTTTTAGATAAATATGATGTCAGGCATATTTTTGGATTATGTGGGGATACCTCTTTACCTTTTTATGATGCTTTACATAGACTAAATCACTCCATCAAACATATTCTTACTAGAGATGAAAGAAGTGCAAGTTACATGGCGGATGGTTATGCAAGAGTTACAGGAAAAGTTGGTATCTGTGAAGGACCTAGTGGTGGTGGAGCAACTTATATTATTCCTGGAGTTGTAGAAGCAAATGAGTCATCTATTTCAGTTATTTCATTCACATCTGATGTACCAACAACTTCCTATGGCCACTTTCCACTTACTGAGTTAGATCAAAAAGCTTTATTTAAACCATTAACAAAATGGAATTGTGTTTTAAGTAAACCAAAAAATTTTGCTAAAGATATACGAAGAGCTTTTAAAGAAAGTACTACTGGTAAACCAGGCTCTTGTCATTTAGCTTTACCTTTTGATGCTCAAACCGCCGAGATTTCTGAAAAAGAAATTTGGATTGATAAAAAACATACTCGATTTCCAGCTGAACCAAAGAAACCTAATTTAAATAAATTAAAAAAAATAATAAATGAAATCTCAAAATCAAAAAATCCAATTATAATTTCAGGAGGTGCAATTAAGAATGCATTTGCAGAAAAAGAACTTCAAAATTTAGTAGAGAAATTAAATATTGTTTTTGCAACTTCTGTAACTGGCAAAGGAACATTATCAGATGATCATCCAAATTCTTTAGGAGTAGTTGGTAGTAATGGTGGTTCTATTTTTACCAGAGAAGTTTTAAACAACTCAGATTTAGTGATATTTTTAGGATGCAGAGCTGGTTCTGTCACAACTGAAAAATGGCAGTACCCAGATAAAAAAAAGAAAATTATACATATTGATATTGATCCATCAGTAATAGATGCAAATTATAAATCTCATATCTCACTGATAGCTGAAATTAAGTCTACTTTAATTGAAATAAATAAATTAATTAGATCTCATGATTTTAAGGGAGATTTGATAGTTAAAAATGTTAAGAAAAAAAAGTTTAAAAGATTTATTGAATTATCTGAAGATAATAAATCACCAATTAAACCTGAAAAAATAGTAAGAGAACTTAATAATCAACTACCAAAAGATACTTATGTTGTTGTTGATCCAGGAACTCCTTGTCCATATTTCGCCGCTTATTATAATTTTAAAAAGTCAGGTCGATATTTCATAACTAACAGAGCGCATGGTGCCTTAGGTTATGCTTTACCTGCATCGATTGGTGTTCAAATTGGCAAACCTAATAATAGAGTAATTTCAGTTATGGGCGATGGAAGTTTTGGTTTTGCTGTAGGGGAGCTCGAAACTGCTGTAAGGTTAAAACTACCAATAATTTTTATTGTCATTTCTAACAGTGTCTATGGATGGATAAAAGCCGGTCAAAAGACAAGATTTAATAAAAGATATTTCTCCGTTGATTTTAATCGAACAGATCACTGTAAAGTAGCTGATGCATATGGTTTAAAAACTTTTAAAGTTGAAAAACCTGAAGAATTAAAATCACAAATATCTGAGGCAATTAATTATAAATCAGGCCCATGTTTAATTGATATAATCACTCAACCATTGCAGGATGCTAATGCACCTGTGAGTGAATGGATAGCTTAATGAATAAAACTGAAATTTCAATTATAGGTGCTGGAATAGTTGGCTTGTCATCAGCGATTAATTTAGTAAAGCGAGGTTCAAAGGTAACTTTGATTGAAAAAGATCTCAAAGGTCAACCGGCCTCTTACGGTAATGCATCTTGGTTATCTAGTCCATCAATCACTCCAGTTTTAATGCCTGGAATGTTTAAAAAAATTCCAAAGATGTGGTTGTCAAAAGATGGACCATTATTTTTAAGATTTCCAGGAGTTTTAAAAATGATCCCTTTTTTAATAAAATATCTTTCTTATACGAAAAAAGAAAAAGTTGAACATATCTCAAAAAATTTAGCTTTTTTACTTAAAGATAGTATTGGTGAACACCGAGAACTTGCAAAAGGGTCTAAAGCAGAAAGATGGATTGAAGATTCTCCATTTTTATTTATTTACAAAAACAAAACTGATTTTGAAAATGACTCTTATACTTGGTCTCTAAGAAAAAAACATGGCTTTGAATTAATTGAAGTTCAAAAAGAGGAGTTGAATAGAATTTTTCCAGGACTTTCTCATGAATATACCTTTGCAATAAAAATTGAAAATCAAGGTTATATTTCAAATAGTCAAAACTATTTAGATGACTTAATTGATTATTATAAAAGTTTAGGAGGCGAAATTATTGAGGATGAGGTTCTAGATGTAAACCCGAGTGGGGATAATTTTATAATTAAATTGAAGAATAGTGATTTATTTACTGAAAAAGTTTTAATTTCTTCAGGAGTTTATTCAGGAAATTTCGTAAAAAAATTCAATGTAAAAGTACCTATTGAGTCTGAAAGAGGTTATCACTTAGAATTATTTGATACTAATATTAGAATTAATCATCCAATAATGAATGGGTATCTAAAATTAGCAATAACACCAAGACCAACTGGAATTAGATTTGCAGGGTTGGTTGAATTCGGAAGTTTAAATTCAAAACCAAACCCAAAAGCTTTTGAACTTCTAATGAGAAATGCACAATCAATGTTTCCTGGAATAACTTTTAGTAGAAAAATGGAATGGAGCGGACATAGACCATCGACTGTAGATAGTTTGCCAGTAATAGGTGCGTCAGAACGATCCAATAATTTATTTTTTGCTTATGGCCATCATCACATTGGATTAACAGCTGGTCCAAAAACTGGTAAAATGATAGCTAAACAGATTTTACGAGATAACGATCAGTTTGATTTAGAAGCTTTTAATCCACACAGGTAAGTTACTTTTTAAGTTGAATTAAATCTTATTTTTATACATGATATATCTTTTAAATAACTTAGGAGATAATAATGAATAAATTATTAAAAATATTATCAGTTATTGCTCTCTCACTTTTTAGTATTGTAAACGTTAATGCCGCTGAAAAATGGGATATGCCAATGGCTTATTCAGCAACAAACTTTCATAGTCAAAATGGAGTTTTGTTTGCTGATGCTGTAAGAATAGCAACTGGTGGTGAAGTAGATATTACTGTTCACCCTGGTGGATCATTATTTAAAGGTAATGATATTAAAAAAGCTGTTCAAACTGGTCAAGCACCTATCGGTGAAAGACTTTTATCTGCACACCAAAACGAAAGTTTATTATTTGGAGCAGACTCAATTCCTTTCTTAGCAACATCTTATGAAGCTTCAGATAAATTGTGGAAGCACTTAGAATCAGCAATGAGAAAAGAATTAGACTCTCAAGGTTTGGAGCTTTTATATGCAGTGCCTTGGCCTGCACAAGGTTTATACTTCAAGAAAGAAGTTAACTCTATCGCTGACACTAAAGGTGTAAAGTTTAGATCATACAATAATGCAACAGCTAGAATTGCTGAACTTATGGGAATGTTGCCAGTTCAAGTAGAAGCTGCTGAATTATCACAAGCACTTGCAACAGGTGTTGCGGAATCTTTTGTATCATCTGGGTCTACTGGATATGATAGAAAAGTTTGGGAACACCTAACTCACTTCTATGAAGTAAATGCTTGGTTACCAAGAAACTATGTTTTTGTTAACAAAAAGGCTTGGAATAAATTAAGTAAGAAAAACCAAGACATTATTAGAGGTGTTGCAAAAATGGCTGAAGCTGCTGGAACTGCTAGATCAGAACAACTTTCTGGTTGGTATTTAACTCAGTTAGCAGCTAATGGAATGAAAGTTCAAGTTGCGGAAGGTCAATTAAGAACTGATCTTGAGCAAATTGGTAAAACTATGGCTGACGAGTGGATTGCAAATGCAGGTCCTGCTGGTAAAAAAGTCGTAGATTCTTTCAAAGCTGAAAAATAATCAACAATTTATAAGTAAGCCCAATTTTATTGGGCTTACTTAACTAATCAAATTTATAATTTATAAAATTAAAATGAGAAATTTTTTAGACAAACTTTATTTAGGTTCAGCATATTTTGCAGCAATAAATTTAATTTTAATTTTATTAATTATATGCACACAAATGATGGCTAGGTGGACTGGTTTTACATTTCCAGGAGCAACAGCATACGCAGGTTATGCTATGGCTAATTCAGCTTTTTTTGCTCTTGCTCACACTTTAAATCAAGATGGTCACATAAGAGTAAGAATTTTATTAAATAAATTAGGAACTAATAAGAAATGGGGAGAACTATGGTGTTATGGAATAGGATCTCTTTTGGCAGTTTTATTTTTTTATTACGCTTGTAGAGGTGCATATTTTTCATACATTTTTAATGATGTATCTCAAGCTGAGGATGCCTTACCTATGTGGATTCCTCAAGCATCAATGGTGTTAGGTACTTTAGTATTAGCTATTGCTTTTTTAGACAAACTTTATGAATTTATTTTTATAGGTTACTCAGAAACTGAAATTAAAGATGATAAGGCAATAGATTAATGGAAAATTTAATTTTAACAGTAATATTCTTATTTACTTTATTTTTTCTTTTAGGCTCAGGAGTTTGGATAGGCCTTTCCTTAATGGGAGTAGCTTATGTTGGTTTGGAATTATTTACAAACAGACCTGCTGGGGATGCTATGATTACTACAATTTGGAGTAGTGCATCTAGCTGGTCACTTACAGCTTTACCATTATTTATTTGGATGGGTGAAATTCTTTATAGGACAAGATTGTCAGAGGATTTATTTAAAGGTTTAGCACCGTGGATGAATAATTTACCAGGAAGACTATTGCACACAAACATAGTTGGTTGCACATTTTTTGCAGCTGTTTCAGGCTCTTCGGCAGCAACTCTTACAACTGTTGGAAAAATGTCAGTTCCTGAATTAAGAAAAAGAAATTATCCAGAAAATTTAACTATTGGAACCTTGGCAGGATCATCAACTTTAGGTTTGATGATACCACCCTCTTTGACTTTAATTGTTTATGGAGTAACGATTAATGAATCAGTAGTACAATTGTTTATGGCAGGGATCCTTCCGGGATTAGTACTTGCACTTCTTTTTATGGGATACGTTGCAGTGTGGGCTACGATTAATAGAAAAAAGATGCCTGAAAAAGATCCTGAAATTGCTTTCATAGATAAAATAAAGAGCTCAAAATTTTTAATTCCAATTTTTTCTCTAATAATTTTTGTGATTGGTTCCATGTATATGGGTTGGGCAACTCCTACAGAAGCAGCAGGTTTTGGAGTTATAGGGGGTTTAGTTTTAGCTGCATTACAAAGGTCTCTAACTTGGAAAACTTTTATTGATAGTTTGATTGGTGCTACAAAAACTTCTTGTATGATCGCATTCATCTTGATGGGAGGAGCTTTTTTAACTCTCGCAATGGGCTTTACAGGGCTTCCAAGATCTATTGCAGAATGGATTGCAAATTTAGGTTTATCAAATCTTGAACTTTTACTTTATCTGATGATCTTTTATATAATTTTAGGTTGTTTTTTAGATGGTATTTCATCAATTGTATTAACAATGGCAGTTGTAGAGCCAATGATCAGAAATGCAGGAATTGATGTTATATGGTTTGGAATTTATTTAACTGTATTAGTGGAAATGGCACAAATTACACCACCCGTCGGATTTAATTTGTTTGTTTTACAGGGTATGACTAAACATGAAATGGTTTTTTTAGCAAAATCTGCATTGCCAATGTTTTTAATGATGGTTGTTATGGTGTTTATAATGATTGCATTTCCTGAATTAGCAACCTATTTACCGAGCACTGTCAAAGGCCCAGGAGCGGGCTAACATTTTATAAAACTTAATGTTTAAAAAAGTTTTTTTTGAGTTAAATAAAAATATTGCTGTAATAACTCTAAATAATCCAAAAAAATTAAATGCCTGGGATTTTGAAATGAGATCTCAAATTATTTCCTTAATTAAAGATATTAAAAAAAATAAAAACATCAAAGCTTTAATATTTACAGGATATGGTTCAAAAGCTTTTTGTTCGGGGCAGGATTTAAAAGAAATTAAAAGTTTTAATAGTTCCAAATCAGTTATTAATTGGATTAATCAATTTAAAATTTTATATAAACTAATAAGATCTATAGAGATACCAACAATTGCTGCCATAAATGGTGTCGCGGCTGGCTCAGGTTTTCAATTAGCATTACTTGCCGATATAAAAGTTTCATATTCAAAAGTAAAAATGGGTCAGGTTGAAATTAATTCTGGAATAGTAAGTGTAATTGGGCCTTGGATTATTGAAAAAATATTAGGATTAAATAAAGCAATTGAACTTTCTTTAAGTGGTAGACTTATTAATGGAACTGAGGCTTACAAAATTGGTGCAGTAAACCATTTGGTTCCCCACAATAGCGTATTAAAAAGTTCAGTTAAGATTGCACAAGAATTAGCCAAGAAACCTTCAAATGCAATGAAGCTTACAAAAAAAAGAATTTGGGAAATGTTTAGCAAAGATTTTGATCAAACCTTCATGAAAGCAATATCTTATCATAAAAAATCCTTTAAACTAGGTGAACCACAATCAGGATCAAAAAAATTTTTAAATAAAAAATAAACTAAAGTGAATAAGTTTAGTATTCCTAAAATTACGTTATATCATTTGATAAATGAATTAATCAGCACAGAAAAAGAAAGAGCTATATTTGAAATTGAAAATAAAAAGATTACTAGAGAAAAACTTTATCAAGATATCTTAAATGCTCAGAATTATTTAATAGAATTAAAACTTAACCAAAAAGATACAGTTATTTCAATGTTAGAAAATAGTTATGAGCAAATAACTTTTTTTTTAGCAACTTTATGCCTGGGCATTACCTGGGTTCCACTCGGTAAAGATCGAAAAGGTGTTGGTCTTAAATATGTACTATCAATAACTAAACCTGCAGTGATATTTGCTAGAAAAGAAAAATTAATTGAAATACCAGAAGAATACAGAAAACAAATTCAAATCATTAAAGATAATTTCAAATTAAAAAAATCAAAAAATCTTTTAAAAAAAATTATTTTTAACGGAGAGGTTAATACCATTCTATTTACATCAGGAACAACAGGCCCTCCAAAAGGCGTTTTAGTAAGTGATAGAATGCTTATTGCATCAGCTTTTGCTACCGGAATTGCATCAAACACAAATAGTAAAGATAAATTTTTACTTTGGGAGTCATTGCATCACATAGGAGGAATTGAAATTTTAATTTTGTGTTTAATGAGAAAGAGTAAACTTGTCTTAATTAAAAAATTTTCTGCAAAAAATTTTTGGAAACAAATTATCAATTATAAAATAACTATTATTCATTATCTTGGAGGTATTTTAGATATCTTAATAAAACTACCAATATCTAAATATGATAAAGCGCATAAGGTTAAACTAGCATTTGGTGCTGGTGCTAGAATTGAAACTTATAAAATATTTAAAGAAAGATTTAACATTCCTTTGGTGGAAGTTTATGGAATGACTGAGGCATCTAGTTTTACCACAATAAATTTTAATAAAAAAATCGGGTCTATTGGAAAAGTACTCCCTTGGTTTAATGTTAAATTAAAAGATAAAAAGAAAGGTATTGGAGAAATTATTATAAAAGCAAAAGAAAAAGGATTGTTAACCAAAGGATATTTTAAAGATAAAAAAGCATCCTCAGGACTGTTTTATAAAAATTATTTATACACCGGTGATCTTGGAAAATTTGATAGTTTTAAAAACTTATATTATGTAGGTAGAAAAAAAGATGCAGTTAGAGTCAAAGGAGAAAATATTTCGGCATGGGAAATAGAAACCACTCTAAATCAAAATAGTAATATTTCTGAAAGTGCTATAATGGCAACAAAAAGTAAAATTGGAGAGGATGATATTATTGCTGTTTTGTTAATCACGAGGAAAATTAATCTTAAATCTGTAGCAAATTATTTTTCTAAAAAATTTTCAAAAAACTATCAACCAAGATATTGGGGGGTTATTAAAAAATTTCCAAGAACTCCTACATTTCGTATAGATAAAAAAAATATAAAAATAAATGAAATTAAATTTTATGACTTTTTTGAAAAAAAAAACGTATATTTGAAATAATTATAGTTGTCTTAATATCTTTTTTGCAGGAATAGTTTTTTTAATCCAATTTACAGGTATGTCTTTTAATCCGTTTAGAGCAGCAAAATATGCGCCTACAAAATTTGCTCTAGAGCAATTACACCCACCGGCTTTAATTAATTTTATTACAGCTGATTTATAGTTTTTGGAGTTTAATATTGCATGAATTGAACCTAAAAATGTGCCAGGATAGCTGCAGGCCTTTCCATATTTCTTTACAGTTGAGATATGAGGTTTCTTGGTATCTCTAATAATTTTTTTAAGGTTTAAGACAACATCTTTGAAATATTTATTAGAGTTATTTTTTTTTACAAAAGATCTTACTGGATCTTTTGTGTTATCTGCGGCAAGTTTAATTATTTCTAATTTTGCTAAAGCATATTGTTCACTGATTTTAGTATTTGCTACACTTTTAATAACTTTTTTAACATTTGAGATATTTTGGTCGTATAGATAATAAGGCAGTACTGCGCAAAACCCATCAGATTCATTAACTTTTTTACCACCAGTAATATTTTTTTTAGATTTAATATTTTTTATTGTTTCCATTATATTTTGATGGATCCATGGGCCTGTCATTGGCTTAGTCCATTTGATTTTTTTATACTTTTTTCTAAGATTTAAATTTTTCCAATATTTTGAGCCAGGCCCAAAATTTTTAACTATATTTTTTTTAAAAATTTTTAAAACTTCAAATTGATTTTTGGCCTCAATTAAAGACTTGAACATTACTTGACCCACATCATTGTAGCCAGATACATTACCAGTTTTGATATTGTAAAATGGACATCGATTTTTCTTAAGAAAGGTAATGTCTTTTTTATTCTTGATATAAGAATTTAATTTTTTTGGATCATAAACCCAATGTAAAGGCCTTGCAGCAGCATCTGCAACTGTTGCACCTAAAAATATATGATAATCAAGACTCATTAGTAAT
>Ga0222718_10002596_pt1 | contig 16081 bp, 11 predicted proteins | sample C33_27DmetaG_FD_165045 | JGI IMG/M metagenome (GOLD analysis project Ga0222718, IMG submission 165045) | Estuarine water microbial communities from San Francisco Bay, California, United States - C33_27D | ecosystem: Environmental > Aquatic > Marine > Unclassified | place: USA: California... | reverse complement strand
CATTTTTGGCATTAACGAACGACCCATGCGATAATCATCTTTGTCACCACTACGAGTTAACTTTTCAGCAAACTCAACAATTGGATCAGGACGACCAAACGACTTGGGTGATAAATAAGTTCTGTTATTGATTCCATAGTGAAAATACAACTCAATAAACGGATTATCGGGTTGATGCTTATATGTTACAATACGAACCTGTTGTTTACCAGGTTGAGGTTTCCATTGATAGTTTTTTCTATTATTTGTCTGAGACAAATTATTTAATTTTGCTTTGATTTTGTTTAGGTCAATTGCCATTGTCTATTCCTTAATTTGTATTTGTTATTATTATTCTTAATATAATACTCTTCGTTTTGAGTTTCGTCAATCAGAATTATATTAATCAAGAGAATTTTCCGCCATTTTCAACGAAATTGTAAAAGTCCGAAGCAACTTCTAATACTTCATGTGTAGTTGGTAATGGTGGCATATCAGGAGAAACTTTTTCAAAATTTGCATAACTTTGCAATTCTTCTTTTTCCATGTGCCATCTTTCCCATACCATTTCTTTTGCTTGTTTTAGCACTTCCAATCGAATACCATGATTGGTTAATTTATCAGATTCATTTGTCATTTTTCAATTGTTATTTATTAATTACATTAACGAATTAATGTGTGTATATAAATATATCTTAGACCTCGTTTTGTGTCAATTTTTAAGTAGATTTTTGAAGATTTTTTTCAATTCTTTTGCGTGTAATTTCAACTGCATTTTTGTTAATATCACAACCTAAATAATTACGATTAAGAGACTTGGCAACATCAAGTGTCGTTCCACTTCCGCAATAAAAATCTGCGACTAAATCTCCTTCATTGCTACTTGCTTTAATAATACGTTCAAGTATCTTTGGATGTTTTTCTGAATAATAATCAGTTTGTTTTTTAACTTTTAATCCAGACGGTATATCATCCCAAACATTTGTAGGTATCGTACCAACTTTTAATTTTTCTTCAGTAATGTTGGGACGATCTTGCTTTTTGCTAATTACAGATTTATATGGCACTCGAATATCTAAATCATTAAAAACGAAATCATCTGATTTTGTATACACAATTATATAATCATGTTTTTTTGCGAACTCTTTTTTTCCACGACCACCTATATTAAATTTTACTACAATTTGATTTCTAAAATTTTCATAACCAAACACCATATCCATAATCACACGAATCCAATGAACAATTCGTAAATCCATTTGAAGATAGATAGTTCCATTGCTAGAAAGAACTCGTTTCATTTCGTGCAATCTAGGAATATAATGATTTTTAATTTTATCATACTCCGCAGGTAAATCTTTGTAATCTTTGAATGTCTTACCTGTTCCGTATAATATGTCGCAGTAAATTAAGTTTATACTGTCAGACTTTAGTGAAGTGAGTAACTCTATGTTATCACAACAATATACATTATTAGTTTGAAAGTTTTTTGAATCACGACATAAATTTAGTGTATCAAACTTTTCCACCTTCGTATCTTTTCATTTCTCCATTGTTGTAACGATAACGAACTTCAACTTCTACACTTTCTTTTGCTTCACCGTATCCTTCTTCAATTACATCGTAAGTAAGAATATTAATTGGTTTTTTTATTATTTCATGTAGATATGCCATAGTACCTGTTGCGTACTTTATATCAAGTGGACGTCCTTCAAAATCATGTCTTAACAAAATTTCTGTATTTTTGTATTTCATATTTTCAAGATAAATTACAGGTCTTCCCATGTTAATATGTCTGTCAATCAATTTCTTTTTAATGCGTTTATAGTCTTTGCTAACTACAACATATTTGTTGGTTGACTTATCAAGTGCATATTCAAAATACTCGTGCTTCTCACAAAAATCTTTCGTAAAAAATTCATTTAAGAAAGTGACATCATTATACATCTCACGAACTTCATATAGTTTTTCACGACCAAGATTTAAGTTTTTATTCCAATATCTTTTTTCATCACCATTGTCACACATTTCGTATTCTTTACCAAACTTACCTTTATTCCATCGGTCTTCAATATCACGCAACAAAGTATTTCCTAGTTTATATGGATTATTCATGTTGTATTTACCACCAAGAACTCCTGCGTGGTGTTTTGCATAATCAAAAATACCATCGTCTCCTGCAAAATTGCAAGTTGCCATTATATAAGAATCCCAATAACTTGCCCAACCTTCGTTTAATACTTTTGTCATTCCTTGTGGTTGATAGTAAATTGATTCATCACGAATCATACTAAGAATATTTTGTTGCCAAGGTTCTAAACGACAATGATTGATAATAAACAACATAATATCTCGTTCAGGTTGCAGTGGAAACTTACTTTCAGCAAGTTTAGTTCTTTCTTCACGTTCACGTCGTTGCTTTTCAATATAATGAGAAGGATTTACATACTTCTGCATATATTCTTTTGTATCCATTCTCGACACGTGTTCACGTGGTTGACGGTCTTCAAAGTTAAACTTTGTTGCTTTCTTTAAACTACTTTCACGATAACATAACGATGGATCAATTAAATCATCAATAGCAAGAGCCGCATTCAAAAAGTCTTTTACTTTTTTACGACCAAAACGATCCATATACATACGAATTTTATCACTATGATTTGCCATAACATTCATCATGTTACGATTTGTATGCTTGAACATAATATTGTTTTTAAAGAAATCACTATGTGCAGTTGCGTGTGCAACAACAGTTAAATTATCGACAATAGGATTATTACGTTGCAGATACATATAAGTTGGATCAGTATTTACAACCATTTCATAAATCTTACCCATACCAGAATGATATTGGTGATGAAGTTGTTCAAATTGTTGTCCAAAATTAAAATGAGGATAACGAACAGGAAATCCACCATAAGCCGCAATCTCAACTATTTCGTCTGCATCAAATTCTTCAATTACAAGTGGATATGGATCAAGTCCATTGTCATAACAAGCCTGTAAACATTCAGGTATTAACTTTGCTAACTCAGGACTTACTCCTTCGTTTAAACTATCGATTTCCCATGCAATTCCCATGATATTAAAAAGGTACTTCTTCGTTGGAAGGTGTTAATAATTTTTTAAGAGTTTTGAATACATCACTTGCATCTTGCATTGTAGCAGTTACAATTTTTTCAGAATCAAGTGTTCCTGTTGATATTTCTTTTTCAATATGAGGTAAAAATGTTGCCCAACTACGAACTGCTTTTACTTCGGTTATTCCGATTAAATTAGCATACTTTTGCATTGTTTTTAAATACTCAACACACAAATCATTATCAGAACCAAAATTTTCTCCGTCACTTAAATAAAATACATAGATATTCCACTCGTTTAGTGGAAATGCTTTTTCAATGATGTCATTAACCAAATGGAAAGCACTACTAATTTGAGTTCCACCACCACTTTTATATTTGTAGAATTTTTCTTGATCAACTTCCTGTGCATGGTGATCGTGAACGATATATTTTACTTGTGTTTCTTGATAAAATCTTTGTACCCAATTATCAAGATACCAACACAACTCACGAATCAATGAACGTTTTTCATCGTCCATACTTGCTGATATATCTGATACAAAAAATATAGCCGCATTGGTATCGGGCATTTCAACGGAACTCCAACTACGAAATTCTTTATCTTCTTTGATTGGATAAAAGTTAGATAAATCTTCTTCGTTATAATCACCTGATGAAATCAATCGTTTGAATGCGTTCTTTAGTGTTTTTCGTTTATGAAGAAGTGAATTGTTTCCAACTTTGGCAATACGATTCCATTTGATTTTTTCTTTAACCATTTCACCGTTTTCTTTTGGAAGCAAATTAGGAAGTTGAAGTTCTTCTCCTATCATATCAAAATAAGCATCCATGCTAATTCCAACATCCATTTCACGACCTTCACCACTTCCCTCACCACCTTCACCAGGTTGGTTTCCACCCTGTCCTTGTTGTTGTGGTCCTTCACCTACTTCGTCGCCTTCACTTACTTCACCATTACCGATACCACCACCATCCGATGGTGCTCCGTAACGGAAACTTGGAAGTTCAATTTGAGGAACACGAACTATCACGAAGTCTTTTCCTCTTCGTGATATGCGTTGACCACTCTTGATGTGCTTTTTTAATTTATCGTCTACATTGTCATGTACAATGTCACGATATTCACGATGGTCTTCTCTAATTCTACGAGATGGCATAACGATGCTTTTGTTGACTATTAATCTTCGTCTTCGTCTGCATCACCTCTTGCAAAAATACTACCTACATATGTAAGAACATCAGAAGCACTATCTGCATCATATCCGAATGATGTAATAAGACGTTGCTTGAGTGCATCAATCTTTTCAAGAAGTTCTTTATCAACTACGGTTGCAGTATCTTGTGCAAGAGCAGACAACTTGATGCTATCTTTAGTATCTTCAAACAACTTCTTTTCAAGTGCTTTGTAAAGTTGCTCGTTTGAGTCATACTTGAATTCTTTACCCTTAGCGGCAAGTCCACCCATATAGTTCATAATTTCTCTACGGAAATCATCTTTCATACCATTGGAAATACCAATTTTTTCTTCAATGCTACGCATAAGTTGCTCGTTTGCAGTTTCTTCTTTTCCAGTTACAAGATTTGTAACTTTTTCATCTTGAATATAAGCAACGATATTATCAATGTAGTTTGTACAAAGTGCTTTAATTGCTTCTTCACTACTACTAAGTGCTTGTTGCACTTCACGTTTCACGATTCTGTCATATTCTTTTTCTACAAGTTCAAGACGTTCAAACATAATCTTTTTGTTGTCTTCACTTTGAAATCCACTATAACTTTTAAGTCCTTCACGAATTTGTGCGAATAACATAAATGGATTTAAACTCTTTGCACCCATTCTTGGATTTACAATCGCATTAGAAAACTGATTCTGAATGAAACGAGCAGATACTCCTCCGTATAATCCTTCCTTTGGAGATTCTTCTTGCATTTCCTTTACGTGTTCGTCTGTGAAACCATGTACACTTTGTCCATTGTAAAGTTTTGCTTTTTGAATGATGCTCATATCTTGCTTTGAACTTTCTTCTAAACGACTTACAACTGCAAACAACGCAGCCAAAAAGGTTGTGTGTGGTGCAATATGTTTATTTACCGTGCTTTTATTATAGAAGTGATCATAAATTTTCTTTTCTTCTGAAATCTTCAAAAGATAAGGTATATCAATTTTAATAGTTCTATCACGAAGTGCTTCCATGAATTTGTTGTTGGTTAACTTTTCAAACTCAGCATTATTCGTATGACCAAGAATAACTTCATCAATAGGAACTTGGTTGAAACGACGTGGTTTAACACGATGCTCTTGAGTAGCACCCAACAAATCATATAGAAACTCAGTTTGAAGTTTAAGAATTTCTTGAAACTCAATCAAACCACGATTAGATACCAAGAACTCTCCGTCAAAATCAAATGCACGAGGATCACTTTCACTTCCATATTCGGCAAGTTTTCTGTAATTAATGTCACCTGTAAGTTCTGTTGCATCTTGTGACTTTTCGTCTTTTGGTTGAAATGTTCCGATTCCGACACGATTCTTCTCGGACAAAACAACACGTCTAACCACAACATGGTCAAGAACTTTACGATAATCACCACCGTGCATTTCCATAAGTTGATTATAGTAAAACTCGTTTACAGGATTCAAAGAACCATCAAGTTTTAATTTATATTCATCTGCGGAAATTGTTTTATTTAAATTATTAATGATTTGGGAACGCACATCGTCAGGAAGAAGTTTGAGTGGTTCTTCATTCATCGGACATGGAACTAATACATCATCACCATTTTTATCGGTTACTTTCCAACTAAATGAATATAAAGCACCATCTTCTGTTTGAGTGTATTGTTCTAGTCCCTTCTTAAGGGCAGTAACGATAGTTGACTTACTACTTCCAACAGGACCGTGTAAAAGAATAACACGACGTTCAGGACCATAATGACGACTTGCACTTTTAAGAATGTCCATGAATTCCATTAAATTCTCTTCAAGTCCATAAATGGATATGTCACCAAGTCCTTGGAAAAAATTGTACTTAACATATTGTCTTTTGCAATACTTGAACTCTTCAGTTCCATGAGACATTACCATGTCGTATAATCTTTGGTAAGAATTTCTTGCTACCTTTGGATTGCTTTCTAATAGAGCAATATAATCCCAAAAACTTCCTGACCAATTCAATGAATTATATGTGTCGATAGATTTATTGTTTTCGGATTTGATTAAAGACTCTAGGTCACTTGCAACCTTTTTTTCTTTTTTTTCGTGTCGTTTCTTATTTTCCATAACCATTACCTTATATTTGTTTTGTTGATTCGTCAAATAATAAATCAAATTTTTATTATTTTAAATAATTTTGTGGGTACTATCTTCAAAGCATCACTCGTAGTGTCGGTCAAAAGAATTGAATTTGTATAATCATCCCAATTAACCATGTAATTTTGATCAAGTATTCCGTTGTTTAGTGTTTTAATTAGTGAGTTCAGTGAATTTATAGTATAGATTGTATTAGAATCTTTTTTTCTGTGAACACTTATTGTGTTGGGAAAAAAAGAACTAATATTTAATGTACTAGAATCTATGTTGTATGTCAATAGCAATTCGTTAACATCGTCTTTGTTTTGCAAAACATACACTTTGTTGAATAATATCTTATAAAAATTTTTGATATTCTCTATTGTATTAGAATATTCAGATATTTTTGAAAATGTACAAAGTAGTTGAGTTCTCATAATTAGTATAACCTTTAGATAATAATAAATATGAATATATTTTCCTAAACCTTTAGTTCTTTTAAATTGCCATATGAATTACCAACATAAACTCGTAGTGGAAATTTATTATTGTCAGTAAGTTCTTTGATTATATCTTTAATTAAATAAAACTCATCTATATGCATATCCAACATAAAAGCATCATAATGATACAAAAACAATTTACTTCTGTAAGTTTCTAATCGTGAATTCAATTTTAATATCATATCACAATTTTGTTCAGTCTCTGCTGATTGAATTATATAATTAAATAACTTATATGGATTGAGTTGAGTAAAATACTCTTTACTTATTTTTCTATTATATTTCCAAGTAGTTACATAACCCTTGTTATTAAATTCACTCCACATATAGTCAACATAATCTGCCACGCACTTCATAAATGGAATATGCTTTTTAATATCATCGGATATACCTCCGTATATTAAGTTAAATGTTATCTTTTTTGATATCTCATATTCTTCTTCATTCAAATGTTCTTTGTCATGGTAAAACTTTCCAAGATATTCGTGTAAAGAATATGGTGGTAATTCAAAATTCAAATAGTCACCAACTAATCTTAAATGATAACTCTCGTAATCAATCATTACAATACCACCCTCGTTTCCAAATCTACTTACAAATGAATCTCGTTCATTTTTCTTTTTATTAAGAGCCGCAAAGTTTATTTTAGCAAATCTATTACTTGGACGAGTTGTAGGTGTATAATAATTATATTGACTATACACATAATTGTTATCGTCTATTAATGATAATTCACCTAGATTAAATGTATCTCGGTTTACATAAACTCCATTCGTTTCTATATCATAAAAACATTTACATAAATTATTTGATAGTCTTGTATTATTATCATCTTCATTTCCGATATACGAATTTAAAAGTTTCAAGGTATCTTCGAAACTTTTTTTTAGTATCATAATAGGTACGGATTTTATGTCGGAAAACCTTGGATATTTATATGTTATTTGTTCAAGTGTGGTAACATAAACATCATACGATAAATCAATAAAATTATCTACATTTAAAAAATGATTTGCTTCTTTTTTATTTAAAATATATTTTTTACACTTTGTATCAATTAACTTAGTTAAACATCTATTATCAAGTAATACTACATCAGGATGACTAAATGATAATACATAATTTTCATTTGTTTCTTTGTGATGCACAAACAAAGCAATCAGTTCTGCTTTGCTCGGATGTATTCGTTCATCGTATATCAACTGAAAAAAACTATGTCCTGAATTGAGTTTATCCAGCAACGAAACAAACTCATCATAAGTTTCTACAAAATTTAACATCTAGGTATATTACACCCAAAAATATAATAAGTCAATTAGTTTTTATAAGACCTCTGCTGAATAGAACTCTGTAAGACTTCTTATTTTGAAACCTATATCAGGAATTAGTTTTCTAATTGACTTAAATACTCGTTCGTTGTTTTCAATTACACCAATTTTTATTTTAACTCCATTCTCATCATAGGTATCTCGCAATGGTCCTGCTATTTTCCATTTGATTTCCTGAACCTCATAGAAAGGATTTTTTAATAAACGATTATATTGGTCTCTATCTATTTCAAATACTGTGGATTTTGGATCACTTGATTTGACTGAAAAATATCTATACATAAACTCTTCTTCATAATCTTCATCTTCAGGTTTGGGTTTTATATCAATCGGTGATTCCTTAATAGACGATGTTTTTAATCGTCCATTATCAGTAAGCAATCTTTGATAAAGTATTTTACTTTCTATGTTATCTTGAATTTCCATTATGATGTTTTGGTACTTGGTATATATTCACCAGAAATATCTGTTAACCAATTATTATCCGATAGTGTGTGTTTTACTGATTGTATTCTCCAATGTCCATTTATGAAATAATGAGTAGGCACTCCTGTGCAAGTAAATACATCTAGCAGTCTTAGTCCTTCGATGCCATCGAGTGTTAGTGAAATTTGACAACCATCAAGAGGCATATTATTTTTAACGCAATTTAATTTATTGTTATCAAACTTCATTGACTTAACCATTCTGTTTTTGTTGGGATCTACCATCTCCACATCACTTCCACCTCCATCAACAATAAACTTTTCTTCTGATTCTATATCTTCTTCTTCGTCTTCTTTTTTTCCATCGTTTCCACTAACTGCATCATCCACAACAGGACGACTACACGCCTTTAATAATCTATCGTTTCGTCCACGTGCATAAAAAGTTGCCTGTGGATTGTTATCAAGGTCATCTTCACTTTCATCTTGTCCTTCACCCCGAGATGCTTGAAACAAAACCTGTCCTGCAACTTCCTGTGGAACTGCAACATCTAAACTAAGATTTTTGACTATACTATTTTTTGTATGCGATTTAAATCTAAATAGTTGGTCTTCTTTTTGTATGTCATATGCAGTTACTAATCCAGGGTATCTTCTATCTATTAAGTGAACACGATAACTACATGGTGCACCTGTATCTGCTTGTACTAAATCAAAGTCCCAAACACCACCAGCTGCGTCCGACACCTTTTTCATAATTTCTTTTATTATTTGTTTTATATCAGACCCGTTTTCTACTGCATCTCTAATTACATTATAGTTTACAAATAAATCTTGTATTCTTCCACTATATCCCTGTGTGGGTTTATCATTTATTTTTTTGAAATCAGGAAATGGATTTACTGCATCGTTAAATCCACCTTTTTCTGCTCTTTGTGATAAAATATCATATAAGTCATCACGGGGAGAACTTTGCAATGCTTGGTCGAGACTTGATAACTTTGAACCTTTTCCTTTTTCTGAATTAATAACTTTTATTACAGATTCAGAATCCATACTATTTGATAGCATGGATTTAATTTCAGATAGTGCTTTACTTGCTACACTACCACTTGCTTTACCATTTCTTCTAGGTGACATTCTATTTGGTATTAGTAATACTTTACCATCCGTTGATTTTATATTTGGGTGGGCAACGCATCGTGAATTTGCTACACAAAATTTATATACTGGTATATTTGTTTCCTCAGAAGTCTTTGCAAAAAAGAAATTCACAATATCAATAAAAAAACCAACTGTAATATAAACATCTTCGTGGTCAGAGTGATAAGTTTCTTTTCCACTAATTGCCTGGTCAAACTGATAAAATCTGCCTCTTGCAAAAGATCCTGCGGATATTTTTGTTGCATTTGCTCTATTGTCTGTAAATAAATCTGTTATCTTATCCAAGAAGTCATTTGGATCATCTCCCTCCAATATTTCATCTAACTTTGTAGATATAAATAATTTAAAATCTTTTTGTCTATCATCAGGTTTTGCAGGTGCGTCTTTTTTAACTTTTGTCGATTCGTTGTTTAGTCCTGTTGCCATTTGTGAAAATGTTGTAACTTTAATTTCACAATCATATCCTCCATCGTCTCGAATACTATAACTATAATTTGAAACAGTACCAGCCGCAAACGAATAATTTCCTTTTCCTTTTTTAAGATGTGCTGAAGCATAAACAGGATCCGTGAAAAGTCCTGCCAATCCTGTTCCACTTTCTGTACGATAATCGTTAGTTTCATCTATATCACCACTACTTATAGGTCCTTTATCTTCATCTGCTTTTCTTAAATTGTTAATTGTTGCGGTGGAACTTTTTGCTTTTTTTCCTTTTACTTCTCGCATAGGTTTTCCCATATCAGTTGGGTCTACGAGGACTCCTTCTCTTGGATATGTGTTCCAACCCCACTCAATCAAACAAGTAGAACCAAGTTTAAAGAAATAATCATCAAGATAATCAAGTTGATTGCGACTATGCACAAGAAATTTCACCGTTGTTTCACGAAAGTTTGCACCAGGTTGTTTGTCTTCTGATATAATTTCAGTTACACCCGGAGATGGTTTATGTTTAAAGTCTTCTTCTTTAATCGTATGCCTTACTTCACCTGCACCTTTTTCACCACTATCCCATCCTTTACCAAGATAAGTTTCACCATCTCCTTGTCCGGTTTTTGGATCGAATCCATATATCTCGTGAAAATCATTAAATCCATGAAGTTCAAATCCATATATTTCTTTTTCAGTATCAGGATGTTTTCCAATTGAATTGGATACAACACGCATCCATGCAGTTTTTGGTCCACGATATAGAGTATCGTTATACGAAGCATCAAATGTTGAACTGTTTTGCATTACTTGATACGCATCGTCAGCAAATTCACCTGCTTGTGTATAATACATTCCAAAGTTTTGTTCTCTACGTGTAAATTCATTTCTTACCCAAGCACGAATATGAGTTGTACCAAATACACTCGACTCACCAACCGTACTTGCCTCATCCATGAATGTTCCCTTGGGTGGTGGTTCTGGTTCTTTAGAAAGCAAGTTTGCAGTAGCAGACTTTTTATTTTCAAATAGTTTTCTTGGTGTTCCTTTTGCACTTTCTTTTTTAGCAAAAGGATTTTCTATTTTACCTGCACCCCCATCATCACCACCACCACCAAATAAACCTCCGAGTGCACCACCTAGACCACCACCGGAATCCCCCCCTAGACCCAACTTACTTCCGAGTTTATTTGCAATACCACCACCAGCACCACCACCGGAACTTCCACCTAAAAATTTATTTACTCCATCTTTGACAGAAGAACCTGCATCACCTTGACCGGGATTGTTCTTTTTCAGAAGATCCATAGCCGTGTCTTTTAATTGTCCTAACATATATTTTCCTTATCCGTTTGAATTAGCCTTAGAATGATCCGCAATTATTTCTTGAATATTGCGAGGTACTCTAAGTTGTGTTCCTGGTTCTACATACATCGTTCCTCCTATTGAGTTTGCATTGGCAATTACCCACCAATAATTTGGATTATCATAGAATTTATATGCGAGATGGTCAAGTCTTGTTCTTTCAACCATCATTATATAAACATCGGTGCTTCTTTTTTTAATTCTACCCAATAAAGTCGTTTGAGTAATTTGCTTACCACTATCGTCTTCTTTTTTTGATGTGAATATGTATCTCATTATACAGAACTCAATACTTGGTTAAACGCATTGCTTTTATTATCACCTGTTGAGTTTACCTTTAAAGTACCAAAGTGATTTTGTTTTGTCTCAGGTGTTTGTTTTTCTAATGCAGTCATAGAAATTTGAAGTGTACACATAGTTGGATAACGAGCAACCTTTACATTCTCTTTTTGAATTTCTCCATTTGCAAAATCGTATGTATTTTTTGCAGATGCTCCGTTTGATCTATCGTTATTTAGTAGTTCCCAAGTTGCATCAGATGGAATAGATGTACTTACACTTGTTATCAACACAGGTTGATTTCTGTATATGTCACCCAAATTAAATTTTACAAACGGAGGAATTATAAATCCATTTGCAGAATATGATGCAGGTTTAGTTAATCCGACCATATAATTAATTCTTTGCCACATTGGTAATAGTTCATCAACACTAAAAGCAACTACATTAAAGTCAATTGACATTGTGCGAGTAAATCCTTTGTATACATAAACTTTATCTGCCCGGCCTAGGTATTGAGTATCTGTCCACTCTGCATCACTTTGATCGGACAATGAATTAATAAAAGAACGAAAAGGAATATATTTTTTATTTACCAAATCGTGAAAATATAAAGGAATAAAATCTTCTCGTGCCCAGTCTGGCATTGCATCAAGTGTTGCATTTTCGGCATCTAAAACTCCTTGTTTATTATAGTTGTCAATTCTTGTATTTTCATCTTTTCGTTCAGATACAATCATATTTGCCATACCTGAGTAGTCTGGTACTTTTTTACCTTTTAGATAATATGGATTGCTTACAAATCTTTGTTCGTATGTTGGGTTCGATGCACTCTCTCCGACTGGTCGTTTTCCTTTTGGGTTTAATCCTGCTTCTGCGAGTTTACTTAATAAATCGTAAGTTTTTGTATCATTAAAATTCTCAGCATTTGATTTTACTCCAAGATTTTTAAGTGCAGTATTATAGTCTGATTTAAAATCATCTGTTATTTGTTGAAATCTACCTGCTTCTCCACCGGCCTGTGCATTACCTACTTCTTTTGTATTTTTTGTATTTAGATTTCTAATTGAATGATGTGGAGTTGATTGTTTATCATCTTTTGGCAGTTGCTCAGTTGTTGTTAATATATCGTCAGAATGGTAACGATTTTTGTATCGTGTATCTATATCACTATTAGAATTGCTTCCTACCAACTCAGGAATTGTTTGAGCATTAATAGAATCTCCTAAATTTGTTCTTGAACGATTTGCTCCACCTCTTATATCACTCGTTGTATCTTTACGATTTTTAATTGGGTCGGCATTAATATCAACATCAAACTTAGCAGGAGCATGAACTATCATTCTTCTATTTGAAAATGTTTTTTTGTAAGGTTGATGTGGTGCAGATAATAACGGAGAAAGATCACTTGTTTGAAATTTAATAACACCACGACTTCCGTCTTTATTTGAAAATGATTCAAAACTCGCAGTAGTATCTTGTGAAGTAGCAGATTTCTTTTGGTCCGGATCACCACTTACACCATCTTTTCCAAATGGTGAAGAAAAAGCACCTGCTACATCTATATCTTCCGCTCGTAGTCCACCTGATCTTAAAGAAGCATAATCTTTTGAATATGTATGAATTTTTGAGGACTTTTTATCTATTCCATAAGGAAGAGAACCACCCAAAGGTCTTTCACCAGGTGCATCGTATGTTATACCAAATACATCAGGATTGTTAATGTATTTATTTAAATATAAATCGGTTCCTGTATCTGTAACACTTGGAAGTTTTCGTCTTACAGGTGCCCGTGGTGTGTATTGCCAATCGGTAGGTGAATCGTATTTTGGTGTTTTATTTTGTGTATAAGGTTCGGTTGATGTAGCTGCTCCCCATTTTAGTTTTACTTCCTGTACATCAGCCGCATCGTTTGTTAAATCTCCTTCTGTATATAGAATATTATTATTGGTAATAGACGCAACATTACCACTATTAACATTTAAACCTTTATACAGTTGACCGTATCTATCGGTAGGCATTTTATCACGATAAAAACTAAAGTCCGCAGCCTCACCTACATTTCCTACACCATAGTCAGATTCTCCTAATTCTTGTTTAAATGTGGTAAAACCTCCTATTTTTACTTTTCCCGTGGCATTTCCATTTGTGTTTACTTCCGAAGAGTTTCCGTCACTAAACCTATTTACTTTAGTTTTATTTCCGTATCCGAAAAAATTTACACCTTGTCCTGTACCAGGTATTGTGTCGGACGCATTAACAGGTGGTATTTTGTTTGTAAGTTCATCTATACCAGGAGCACTTCCACTTATAGGAGCCGGCATTGCTTTACGATAAAATGTTTTATCGTAATTTAATCTGGGTTCCATTCCTTTTCTTGAACGATCACTACCAGAACGGAACTCTACTTGTCCATCTTTTGCTTTGGTTCTTATAAATCCATCGGAACTGCCTCCACCCATGCTTGGAAACATATCCTTGAACATATCACCTAGGCCACCAAAGAAATTAGAAATTTTCATATATTCATAAATATACAAATATATTTTTTTTATATATTATGGAGATGCTTTTGCAAGTTGTGTGCTTACCTTCTTTCCATCCATATTTACTGCAATTCCACCACTCTTCATTAAATTAATCAACTCATCAAGTTTAGCCTCAACACCTTTGTCGTCTGAACTTGTTTTTTGCATTGGTGCAGGGGGTGGTACACTTGCTACTTGTTGTACTACATCAGGCATAGAAAGTGAAGGTGTACCTGCTCCTCCACTTGCCATTTCTTCGGACGATACTCCCGTTGGAATGTTTGTATTTGTTGATTCAAGTTCGGATTTCTCTTGCATTTGGTTATTTACCTTAGTAGAACCACTGGTCTCGAATGGTAATTGTTTACCTAAATTAAGTTTTCCACTTAAAGATTCCGTGACTATTCCATCATTTACACTCTTTGAATAATCCTGTGGTATTTCATTTTCTTTGTCCATGAGATGCAACTTAAATCGCGTTCTAGCCATATTCGTTGCCAGTTGTGATTTACTTCTCGCAGTATTCTTTATATATTCATTTTCAAGTCCACGTTTACTACCACTATATGCGTTACTCGTTTCACTCCGTCTTCTAAGTAACTCTTGGTATTTTTGGTTTTTATCTTCACCTTTGTATCCAACCGTTACATCTTCCATAAATCCAAACTCATCTTCTCTTTGTTCGGTTATTTTAGCAGATTCGTGTTCTGTTCTGAAAGCAGATAATTCTTTATTGGCAGCTTCGTGTGCCTTCTTATTATCCATGTATTGATTAAATTTATCTTCACCTCCAACCTGAGTCATAAATATTTTATCAAAATGGTTCTGTGCGTCATGGATACCTGGTTTTGGTTTCACCCCAACCGAAGTATTTTGTGTTACTTCTGCGTTCGTATTTTTTTGTAGTTGTTCAGTCAGTGGTTCTTCACCTGTTGTTTGATTTACTACTTCCGTGGTTGGTTTTGGTATTCCCCCACCAGCAGTCATTATTCCCATTAATATTGTACCGAATGTACCAAGTTCTTCAAGTGCTTCAGTAAATTTTAAAATTGACTGAGTCATTGCATCTAATCCCGATACCGCAACTGCATATATATCTGGATTACCAAGAAGAGTTAAAAGTTGTGACATAGGTGCAACACCTTTATCAAGTGCAGTCATTCCTTCACCAATACCTTTAAAACTTGTTCCTACTGAAACAAATCGTGTAATTGCATCCTCGTCTATATCTTCAATTTCATCAAATAAATCTTCAAACCCATCACCCAAATCATCAAGTATATCTTCCGCATCATTTTTACTCAATTCACTTATTGCTCCTGCTACATTTCTAAGAGAATCGGCACCTGTATTTATTTTCTCTGCGTTATCACCCAATCTTATATAAACAGAGAATGGATCGTCCGAAGCAAACATACTTAAGAATGCACCGATTCCTTGTCCTGCTCCAAGTGCTACCATGGCCGCACCAACCGCAGTAAGACCTCCAGCAACTCCAAGTAATTTTACTCCATCAAGTTCTGCAAGTTTAGATAATCCTCCAAACATAGAATCAATTATACCACTTATCGCAGAACCCATTGAGTTTATAACTCCACCAAATGCTTCTAATGCAGGAGTTGCTATATTTAAAGCATACGCAAGTGGAATCAATGCAGCCCCTAGTAATGCTAAAACTCCTGCTCCAATAGCAACAGGAACTGCTATTAAAC
>Ga0222718_10002594_pt1 | contig 16095 bp, 15 predicted proteins | sample C33_27DmetaG_FD_165045 | JGI IMG/M metagenome (GOLD analysis project Ga0222718, IMG submission 165045) | Estuarine water microbial communities from San Francisco Bay, California, United States - C33_27D | ecosystem: Environmental > Aquatic > Marine > Unclassified | place: USA: California... | reverse complement strand
GAGTATTGGGATAACTTAGGCGGAGAGTTATCTGATTTAGGCCCTTCTAAACGTATGCAGTGTTTATGGATGAAAGAAGGTGGTTTATACGTCTTTAAAGGTGTTTATCAGCAAGATGAGTCGACAATAGCTACACACGGGCATACAACTTGGCGCCTAAGGTTTAATAAGTTTAATATGAACAATGGTGCACTCTCATCGCACGCTGATATGTGGTGATATGATTGTTTTTTTATTTTTTTTTAAAAAAAGTTAAATTAATGTTTAAAATTTTAAATATTGATTATAATATCGATATATATAATATGCACTAATAAACTAACAAAGGAGAAAATAATGCATAGCTTCGAAACACTTCAGATAAAAAACTGGAGCAGAGTATCTATTAAAATAGTTAAAGGCTCAAAGATTACTAAGAAATGGGTAAGAGAAACACGTAATCTTCACAAAGAAAAAAATATTGTGGGATTGCCAGAACATTCTTTTGAGGGTGATAAGCTTGAAATATGGGGTGTGTGGTATTATCTATGGGAAATGTGTAGAAACAAATCCTTAGATGGTAAAGATGGCGAAGTAGATATCGCAACGTTTTATGTTCCACACAATAGTTTAGAGCATATCGATAAAATACCAAAAACATTCTATTCAGCAAACGTAGAGTGGCAAGTTGTAATAGAAGCTAATAAAATAAGAAAATTATCTCCAGATTTTCGCCCGCTTATTCCAATGCTAAAGTGGAAAGATAACGAATGGATTCCATACAACTCACTTAACTGCCATATTGCGCGAAAAGCTTTAATGTTTTAAGATTTTATCGCAGTTTAACTTTCTTCATCTATACCTTTTTCTACATAACAATCAACACAAACTGTTTCCTTATAATATCCACCTTCAAATGCGGTAATATGATAACGATTCGTCATAGTGCCACATAAACTACATTTCAGTTCTTGCTTAGAGGGAGTTATGGCCAAGCCAGCTCCCTTTTTTCGTAATTCCTGCCAGAGAACTTCAAACATTTTCTCTATGCGTGTTATATCATCTGCAAGGCGTCGAATATTTTCTTCACAAACTCTAATGTCGTGATGATGTTGTTTAACGTGTTTATCTAAATCTCTATTCTTCAATGATACAATCCTTTCTCGAGTTCGCGTTGCATCTCAAATTGTTTTGTAATAATCATTTTAGCTTTATCTTCTTTGCCTTCTTTGTTAATACCTTTCAGAATTTCATAAAGCTTTTCTAACATCACCTCGTCGTGATTAAGCGCTTGTTGAGTTACAGGGTCGTAAATATATTCTCGAGCTATATCTACCATCTCATCACTACTACATTCAGGTGAATAGTCGTCAGCTTTTAGTAGAGTATCTAATAATACAATAGAGTTATGACATATCTGAATCATCTTTTCGTATATTTGTTGTTCGTAAGGTGAGATAACTTTAACATAAGAATCTTTAATCTCATCAATTTGCTCTTGTGTCATCATCCACCCGTCAAAATCTTTCCAAACTTTATCACTCATAATTTTCTCCCATATGTTTATAAGCATTATATATACAACTATCGTCGATATACAATACGTTGTTGTTAATAAGTATTTTATAGATGTTTATTGCTAAATGCTCCACAATGATTCTGTTTTTATCAAAGTTGCCTAATATTATTGCCCAATGTAATTTGCCGCTTAATAAAACGGGTATCATATCTCCTATATCAAAGTCCATAATCTTACCTCCTTAGAGATAAGTATACTTAAACATATCTTTTAATATCACATCCTCGACTTTTTATAAACTCTTCAGCTGAATCATAGTTATTAAGTGCTGATATTGTAGAAGACCTTAGGCAGATTTTGTGTGGCTCATCTTCAAAGCCTCCATATAGTATATTAGTATTGTGGTCATATATAATATACTCAAGATATAAAGCCTCATATCCTTTTTTACGTCTATATTTAATGTTATCATCTTCTTCGAAGTATCCTATGACCACTCCTATTCCCAAAACTTCTTCGTATGGGCAGTAATACCAGACTAATTCACCTATATTGTATAGTGGACTCATATAAAACTCCTCTTAAAGATATATAATATTATATTGTAAATATGCAGAAAGTATAAAAAAATGGATGATAATAAATTAGCAGAGTTAGTATCAACTCCTGAAGGAAGGAGAGCACTTAGTGCTGCTTCTCCTATTTTCTTTGACTCTTACTATCTTGGAATGCAAGCAGCAAAACATAGAAATAACTGGCTAAACACAGTAGAAGAAATGGATAATTACGGGAAATCTTCTAACGAAAAACAAAAACTACTTGTTCTTGCACCGAGGTCCCACGGCAAGTCGCTTTTGGCTATTTCATATTGCGTAAGGCAAATCTGTATGAATAGAAACACATCTATCCTGTTTATTTCAGCGTCTGCAGGCCAGGCTGAAAAGAGAGTTAGATTAATAAAACAGTTTTTAGAAAGTAAAAAAATACTTGAAGACTGGGCAGATGGTGATGCAATGCCGGCATTTAGAAGCTCTGATACTAAATGGACTTCTACACAGTTATACGTTAAAAGAGATGGAGCATCTGTTGACCCGACATTAGAAGCTATTGGTGCTGGAGGTAAAATTACCGGGGCACACGTAGATATTGTAGTTATTGACGACTTAGAAGATGATTTAACTACAGCATCAGCAGGTGTTAGGCAAAAAACTCGTGATTGGTTAGCAGCAACAGTTACACCCATTCTAAATCAAGGTGGAATGATGTTAGTAATTGGCACTCGAAAAAATGGAGATGACTGCTATGCGCATATGAAGAATGACCCGACTTATAGAGTAATAGAAGATAACGCTATTATTAAGTGGCCTGATAGTTTTGATTATATTACTGAGGTTGATAATAAAGGTAATGAGTTTTTAAAGAGTGTAGAAATAAAAGGTGATTATAAAGTTTTATGGCCAGAGTTTAGACCTATAGAATATTTACTAATGGAAAGACGTTCTATGGGGTCTCATCTATTTGCAAGAGAAATGCAGAATCAAGTCCAATCTGAAGATGCTGCAATAATAAGAAGAGATTGGGTAGATAATGCTAAACGTAGCAACTATTCTTTTGATGTGCCTCCACCTATTAATCTTTCACAATGCACAGTAGTTTGTGGATGGGATTTATCTATAGAAGGAGATAAAAAGAAAGCAAAAACTAAAGACACAGATTATACAGTAGGATGGTGTTTAGCAAGAGATTCTGATGGTAAAATCTGGGTTTTAGATATGTTCAGAGATAGAGGTATAACACAACAGCAAATAATGGACGCAATAGTTAGTATGTATGAAAAGTGGCAAGAATACGTTAAGGAGATATGGGTAGAGAAAAACTCATTTGGTGCTCTATACGTTCAGCAACTTCAAAGAACATCATTGCCTGTTAAACCTGTTATTATGACTGCAAAGAATGCACTCAGAAACTCTATTCACCATATTGCTGTTCTATTTGAAAATGAGTTGATTAGATTACCTTATGGAGATAACTATTGCCAAAGTAAAATTGATATATTTTGTGATGAAGCAGTAGGATATCCACACGAAGCTCACGATGACAGCCTTACAAGCCTTGTTCATTCGTTAGATGCAGTTAAAAAGGTAGGAAACACATACTCGATTGCTGTAGGTAATAAGGTTTTAAATCATTTGGGTGAAGATATTACTGAGAAAGAAAGCACAAACGTAATCAATCAGGTGTTAGATGAGATGGGTCTGCAGAGTATAAAAGAAGATTTTGATTTAGATGACCCGCACGCAGCAAGATTTTCAGGTCTCTTTGATTGATTTGTGATAATAAATATCTTCTAACATATCTTTCAGTGCGTCTTGAAAATCTCCGCTCTTAGCTAACTCAACAGCGCGCTCATAAGCTTCTTCTTCTTCTACTCCATTATGCTCTAAAAGAGCTTGAGCAATTTTAGTTAATCCACTAAGCAAATATTTACGAACTGTAGAGTGATTCATTTGGTCGCCATCATCAGTCATTATCTTTGCAATGTCTTTTAACTTCATAAACTCTGGGTTAGTTGCATATTTTTCTAATCTTTTATTCATAAAAAACTCCGTTTAGCTTACATTATAATAGTAAATATTAAGTTGTAAAATAAAAACAAAACTTTTTTTATGTTTAGAGTAAAAAAAAGCGCGTTTGATTAATATATAATATATGAAGGAGTATTATTGTGTTTAATATCAATCCACTATTGTATTCATTTGATGATAATGATGAAGTATGTGAAAGTAGTAATATAGAAAAAGCTAAATACTGCAGTTATACTAATACTCTTGTTATTAAGTTTGGAGGAGGTGGAGTATATTTATATTCTGCAATGCCCCCTTCAATTTATAGAAGTTTTTTAATGGCTGAAAGTAAAGGCCGATTTTTTTATAAGAAGATAAAGGGCACATACCCTTGTCTCAAACTACCTACATAGCACGTTCTTAAATGTTTAGGACTGCTATTCTAACGAGCTATTATTGAAAGGACAATAAAGATGGCACAAGTTAAAGTAAGAAGATTCACATTAGAAGCCGCTGATAAAGATGGCAGCAATAAACTGTATCTAACAGTCGATTCATCAAACTTAGGATTTAATCCTTCGCAACAATTTAGTAGAGCACAAATTGCTTGTAATGAATATGACGCAGCAGGAACATTTACTGTAGATTTCAGACCAGCAGGTGCTGACTCTGATTTCTTTTTGCCTTTTACATCACAAGAAGGCGTTAATGCAAACGCAGGTGAAGACACTGTAATCATTGGTCGCGATGTTGACCCAATATTTGATGCACTTAAGCTAACTTTTAGTGGCGTAGCTGCAACAGACGTTGAAGTTTATATTGGTTTCATCGAGCAATAAAATAAAATTTAGAAAGGAAACTAAAAAATGGCAATACTGATATCGCAAAAAGACAAAGCATCAGCGTTCAGCGAGGGTCTTGTTCGCTTTGCAACAAGTGAAGAGGCAACAGCAGGAACTCGCTCTGATGTCGCAATGTCTCCAGCACTGGTAAAAGCCCAACTCGAGACTTTAATAGATGGCGCGCCTGGAGCATTAGATACGCTCAATGAATTGGCAGCAGCTATTAATGACGACGCAAGCTTCTTTAGTTCAGTTCAAACTGATATTGATGATTTACAAACTCAAATCAACACTCTTGCAGGTGGCGACCTAAGCGGTCTTCAAGATGAGATTGATGATACACAAACCGGAGCAGGATTAGGTGCTGATGGTAGTTATACAGCAGATGCTACTACAAACTATATTACAGCAGCTACTTCATTAAAGAATGCAGATTTTAGATTAGATGCACAAATCAAAGCAAATGCAGACGCAATTGCAACTTTAGGCAATGGTAATCTAACAGCACTTCAAACAGAAATCGATGCAATTGAATCTTCTGTAGGATTAGCTGCAGATGGCACAAAATCTGATTTCTCTTCAGCAAACTATATCGTAGCAAGTGGCTCATTTAAAGCTGCTATCGAAGCATTAGATACTCAACTCAAATCAACGCAAGACGATTTAGATACTGTTGAGGCTTCTCTTGCAACTGCAGAAAGTGAAATCGACACACTTCAAACAGAGAGTGCAGATTATGAAAGTCGTATCACTACACTTGAAGGTGCTTCTACAAACCAAGCTGAGGTTGACGCCATTGAAGCTTCTGTAGGAATTGGAACTGATGGTAGTTATACAGCAACAAGTGGTGCAAACTATACTGATAGCGCTACTTCAGTTAGAGGTGAGATTAGCGCTTTAGATACTCAAATAAAGAGTAATGCAGATGCTATAGCTCTAAGAGCGTTAGATACTGACCTTGACGCTGTTGACGTAAGACTTACTTCTGCTGAGAGTGAGATTGATACTCTACAAACAGAAAGCACAGATTACGAAAGCCGCATTACTACACTCGAAGCAGCTTCTGGAAATCAAGCAGAAGTAGATGCTATTGAAGCAAGCGTTGGTATTAATACAGACGGGACATTTACTGCTAACTCAAGTGGAAACTATATTTCATCAGCAACTTCTGTTCGTGGTGAGATTAATGCATTAGACGTTCAGCTCAAATCTACTCAAGATGATTTAGACGCTGCAGAATCTGATATTGCACAACTTCAGACAGATGTTGCTACTAAAGCATCAACAACTTCAGTTTCAGCTATCTCTACAGAGTTAACAGCAACTCAGGCATCTGCTGGATTTAATGCAGATGGAACTTATTCTGCACATAGTGGAAGTAATTATATTGATGGAGCAACTACTACAAAGGGTGCTTTAGGATTATTAGATGCAGAGATATCAACTAATGCAACTGATATTACAAATCTTACTGCAACTGTAAATACATTATCTTCAGCAGGAAGTGCTAATGCAACTGAAATTACTGCTTTGGAAAATGAGATTGATGCTACACAAACTGGTGCAGGTTTATCAACTACTGGTGCTTATACAGCTCCTGGAGCTTCAAACTATCTTGGAAGTGCTACATCACTAAAAGATGCTGATAATAAGCTTGATGCACAGATTAAAACAAACGCAGATGCTATTGCATTACGCGCTCTGGATAGTGATTTAGATGCTGTTGATACTCGATTAACTACTGCAGAAGGTGAGATTGATACTTTACAATCAGACTTATCAGCTGCAGAGAGTGATATACTTGCAAATGCAGGAAACATTACTACTAATGCTACGAATATTTCTTCATTAGAAACTGACAAAGCTGAGCAAACATCACTTGATTCGACCAATACAGAGCTTACTGCAACTCAATCTGCTGTAGGTCTAAATACAGATGGAACTTATAATGCACACAGTGGCTCAAACTATATGGATGGTGCTTCATCTGTTAAGGGTGCATTATCTTCTTTAGATACGCAGATTAAATCAAATGCAGATTCTATTGCTTTGAAAGCTTCTGAGGCTGACTTAACTCTTGCAGAGGCAGATATTGCTTCACTTGAATCTCTTGCAGATACACACGAATCATCTATTGGTTTAAATGCTAATGGTAGTTATACATCTCCTTCTGGAACAAACTACATTGATTCTGCAACAAGCGTTCGTAATGAAGCTTCTTTACTTGATACTCAGGTTAAAGCTAATGCAGATGCTATTTCTGCAGAAACTTCTGCTCGACAAAGTGCTGATTCTACTCTTACTTCAAGTATTTCTACATTACAAAGTGAAGTAGATGCAACACAAAGTGGTGCCGGATTAGATGCAGATGGTGGATATACTGCTATCGTAGGTGCAAATTATATTTCTGCAGCAACTGACCTTAAAGATGCTGACGATAAACTTGACACACAAATCAAGTCTAACGCAGATAATATTTCTACTAACACAAGTAATATCAGCACAAACGCTACTGCAATAGCTACTAAGGCTTCAAGTGCTACAGTTTCAGCTCTTCAATCAGAAGTTGATGCTACACAAAGTGGAGTAGGGCTTGCTGCAGATGGGAGTTATACCACGCCAGCTGGACATAACTATCTTGGCCAAAGCACACTTAAAGCAGATGTGGCTAATCTTGACGGGCAAGTTAAAACGAATGCTGATGGTATCTCAACTAATGCTTCTGACATTAGTAGCCTCGAAGCGCTGGCAGATTCTCACGAAGCTTCAATCGGTTTGTCCGCTGCAGGTGCTTATGTTAGTCGTAGTGGAAGCAATTATCTTGATGCTGCTTCTTCAGTCGTGGGTGAAATTACTGCACTTGATACGCAAGTTAAAACAAACGCAGATGCAATAGCTCTACGTGCACTTGATAGTGATTTGTCAAGCTTACAGAGTGAAGTTGATGCTACTCAAAGCGGAGCTGGTCTTGCTGCGAATGGCAACTTTGTTGCTTACGCTGGAACAAACTACATTGATGGCACTTCAAACTTAGCTGGTGCAATATCCACGTTGGACGCAGCAATCAAAACTCGTCAAGATAATATAGATACAGAGGTAAGTGCAAGAAGTTCTGCTGATAGCACTCTCCAATCTGCTATTGATACTATTGAGTCAAGCGTTGGTTTAGGCACTGATGGTAGTTTCTCTATTACAGGAACAAACTATCTAAACTCAACAACAGACGTTATTGATGCTCTTGAAATCCTCGATACTAACCTAAACTTCACAACTCAGGTCCAAGGTAATATCAAATCTTCTGCTGGATTTAGTGCAGATGGAACTAAAACTGCTTATAGCTCAACAAACTATATTTCAGGAAGTCTTAAAGCTGCTATCGAAGCTCTTGACTCACAAGTTAAAACTAATGCTGATGATATTAGTGGATTAGGTGGAAGCGATATTGCAAACCTTCAGAGTGAACTTGATGATACTCAAACTGGTGTAGGATTAGCTACTGATGGCTCACACGTTTCTCGTAGCGGAACAAACTATCTCGATAGTGCTACTTCAATCGTTGGTGAGATTTCTGCTTTAGATACTGCAGTTAAATCTGAAGAAACAGCAAGAACTAATGCAGATAATGCATTGGATACAAGACTTGATACTTTAGAGTATCGTTCCGGTGGTATAATGATTGATGTTCCTGCTTCAAGTGCTGTAGAAATGGATGCAACACTAAGTCAGTTTAGAACCCACGCAGGACCTTGGGAGATTAACTGGAGCACATTTGTTAGCGCAGGCTCAGTAGATATAGTTATGTATGGAGGACAGGCTGTTACTAACTCTTCACAGCACTTTATTCAAAAGAATGATGGTGATATTGTCTTCACAGGTAATATTACTGCTGGTGCAAGCATCTACGATGACGCATAAGATACTCTAAATAACTTCTGTTAAACAATTATAGCACTTCAGGTTATAATACTTTGAAGCTGCTATAAACGACATCACAAAAAAAATCAGATAAAATAAAATAATACAGATATATATTATTATCAAATCGCATCTAAAGAGATTTTATCAAAACTAATAAAAATCACAATTAGAAAGCACATTGAAAGGATTTAAATACAATGGCAAGCTTAAGACCTAATTCAAATAAAGGACACGCTCTCGGCTCTTCAGATAAAAAGTGGAGCACACTACATACAGGCGACATTCAAGCCGAGACAATGACAACTTCAGGCAACGTTGAGATTCAAGGTAATCTTACAGTTGCAGGAACTCAAACAGTTCTCTCAGTTACTACTGTTGAGGCAACTGACCCTCTAATCAAACTTGCTAAAGATAACTCTGCAGCAGACTCTATCGACATTGGTTTTTATGGACGAAGCTACAATGGCGCAGCGGATGAATATCACGGACTTGCTCGTGATGCTGACGATAGTAAATTCTATCTTTTTGAAGGTCTTGGAACAGAGCCTTCTTCTACAATGCCAGATGTATCAGGCAACACTGCTACTCTTGTAGCTAATGTTGAAGGTGCATTAACTGGTAATGCTGATACTGCGTCTACTCTCGAAACTGCTCGTGATATCTCACTTAGTGGTGATGTTGCTGGTAGCGTTTCATTTAATGGCTCATCAAACGTTGATATTGCTGCTACTATTCAGGCACTTTCTGTAGAAAACAGTATGCTTGCAGGTAGTATTGCAGATGGAAAACTTGCACAAGATTACATTCAAGTAGGTGAAGTGGACGATAGCTCAGTTGAGTGGACTGGCACACAGCTTCAAGTTAAAGCTCTTGGCATTACTAACGCAATGCTTGCCGGCTCAATCGAAAATGCTAAGCTATCAAACAGCTCAGTAAGTTTTGGCGGTGTTTCTGTTGCACTTGGCGCTTCTGACGCTACTCCAGCTTTTGACCTTTCAGATGCTACTAACTATCCTACAGCACAACTTGTAGGCAGCGTTTCTGATGGGCAACTTGCACAAGACTACGTTCAGATTACTGAAGTAGATGGCTCTTCTATTGAATGGGATGGCGTAGGAAGTCATCTTCAAGTTAAGGCACTTGGTATTACTAATGCAATGTTAGCTGGCTCTATTGAGAATGCTAAACTAAGCAACTCTTCAGTATCACTTGGTGGTGTTAGCGTTTCATTAGGTGGCAGTGATGCTACTCCTGCATTTGACCTTTCAGATGCAACTAATTATCCTACAGCTCAACTCGTAGGAACTATTACTAATGCACAGTTAGCTGGTAGTATTGAGAATAGTAAATTATCTAATAGCTCAATCACATTTGGTGATGGAGTTAACTCAACTGCTGCTTCTTTGGGTGGCTCAGTTGTATTCCAAGGAACAGACGACCAAATCGAAGTAGGCGAAAGTGCAGGAACATTTACCTTTAGCTTACCTGCTACAATCGATGTAAATACAAGTGCAAATGCCGCTACAGCTACTGCTCTCCAAACATCTCGAAACTTTAGCATTGGCTCTGGCCCTGTTCAAGCTGCTGCAGTTTCATTTGATGGCACCGGAAACGTAAGCCTTACTTCAAGCATCGCTAATGACCAGATTACTAACGCAATGCTTGCTAATGAAAAACTTGTTTTCCAAGTTGATGGAGTTGATTATGATAGAGTATTAGGCTCTACAATCAAGTTTGCTGCTTCTAACCTTGACATTGCATATTCTGCAGTTGATAATCAGATTACCTATACACTTCCAGCTACTATTGGAAGTGATACAACAGGAAATGCTGCAACTGCTACAGCTTTGGAAACTGCAAGAAACTTCTCTATTAGTAGTGGTCCAGTTGTTGCAACTGCTGTTTCTTTTGACGGGACCGGCAACGTTGCGTTAACTTCTTCTATTGGTAATGATGAAATCACTAACGCAATGCTTGAGAATCCTGGTCTTGAGATTAAACTTGCTGGTGTTTCACAAGAAACTATCGAGCTTGGTGATTTCCTTGATTTCTCAGGAACAGCTTCACAAGTTTCTATTGCATATGATAGTGTTAATAACGACCTTACTTTCAGCCTACCTGCTACAATCAACGTAGATACTTCTGGAAACGCAGCTTCTGCTACTTCTCTTGAGACTTCACGTGATATTCAGCTAACTGGCGATGTAGTAGGAACTGCATCATTTGATGGGACTGCTAACGCAAGTATCTCAACTACTATCTCAACTGGTGCAGTAGACAATGTAATGCTTGCAAACTCAAGTATCACAGTTTCTGATACTTCAAACAGCGAAGCTATCTCACTTGGTGATACTCTATACTTTGGCGGAACTTCTTCTGAAGTTGATGTTGCATATGATAGTGGTCTCAATAAATTCACCTTCGGTCTTCCTAATAACGTTTCAATTACTACAAACCTCGATGTAGGTAGTGCTCTTTCTGTAGGTGGGAATATTACTGCAACAGGCAACATTTCAGCAGCAGGTCTTACTGCTACAGGTGCTAACATTACCTTTGCTGATAACTTAATCGAGTTCGGCGTAAACAACACAGACCTTGAGGATATTGGATTCTATGGTCAACGTGGTGATGGTATTGGTGGCTCTAATGGATTTGCCGGCTTTGCTTTTGACGAGAGCGTTGATAAGTTCATCGCATTTACTTCTACTGGCGAGCCTACAACTACTGTTGGAACACACACCAAGGCTGATATGGAGATTGGTGCACTTACTACTTCTGAAGTTGATTGTTCAGGTGCTGTTGCGGGTCAAATCCAGCTCGAAGGTGCTGCTCCGGCTGACAGTGGCTCTTCTGGAACTCAAGGACAGATTCGCTTTGATGCAAACTACATCTACATTTGCACAGCTACAGATACTTGGAAGCGCGTTGCATTAAGCTCTTACTAAGATAACGACGTTTAACGCAGATTAACTTCTGCGTTTTTTATATTTAAACATATGGATTCGTTCTATAGTTTAAAACAGATTAATACAGAGACCCTATATTTAATAGGTGGAGCCAATTGAGGCAGAGGCGGTCAGGTTGGGGGCCGCAAACGTTAAAATCTTAGGAGTTTATGAATGATGGGAGCAGAATCAACTGCTGTTTTAAGTATCGGGTCGATATTAGGGTTAGTAGGATTATTCTATTCCTGGCATAAAGACTCAAAAGATACAGCAAAACAAATACAAAAGTTAGAAACAGAAGTAGAAACTCTAAAAGAACACAAACAAGATATCAGAGATTTAAAATCTGAAATTGATGCTCTTAAGATTTCTACTTCAAATATTAATCTAACTTTGGCGCGAATAGATACAAATGTTCAGCATTTGATGGAAAAATAAACAAAACTTTTTAAATATTGCTATAATAAATACTTAGTAGATGAATACTTATATTAAAGGAGGTATTTATTATGAATGAAAAAGATATTTATACATCTATCAGAGCTGAAATATCAGAGATTCAAGAGTTATTAAAAAATATTAATGACACTTTAGATAGAATGATAGCTAATAGAAATAAAAAACAGGAGTAAATAATGGCTTGGTATGACAGATTTTTACCTAATAAGACGATTATAATCGAAGAAGAACAAAACGCATTAGTAAAAAGTGTCGAGCCACTTGATACTCCTAATGACACACATATTTTAGAGACTTTAGCAAAAGAAGCTAAATATAACAACATAGACCCACACGACCATAGTAATGCATATATGATGCAAAGTTATGAAGGAAGTGGTAAAAAATATTATTTTGAAGAGCACCAAACTGATAGACTTACATATGATTCTCTTAAGAATATGTCAAAACATCACGTGATTAGCGCTATTATTGGTAGCAGAGTAAATCAATGTGCTGAGTTTGCTCAATATTCACCTGATGAAGATTTAGGATATAAAATTGTTCTAAAAGACGAGAGAGAAGAGTTAAGCGATGATGATAGAGAAAACATCAAAGCAATATCAGGATTTTTACAAAATTGCGGCACAAATGTAGTAGATTATGAGCTTACATTTGAGTCATTTATTAGACAAATTATTAGAGATAGCTTGATATTCGACCAAGCTTGTTTTGAAATAGTTAAAAATAGAAAAGGTCAAGTTACAAACTTTATACCTTTAGATGCAACTACTATTAAAAAAGCACCTTTATCTAAAGAGGAAATAAATGCTGGACGTAGAGACCCAAAAGGCATTCGTTATGTTCAGGTAATAAATAATAAAGTAGTTGCTGAATATAAACAGGATGAACTCTGTTTTGGTATTAGACGTCCTCATACAGATATTCATAGCAATGGATTAGGACATTCAGAGCTTTTAGAGCTATATGGTGTTTTAAATAATCTTTTTAATGCAGAAACTTATAATGCTGCAAACTTTACTAATGGTATAAACGCTAATGGCATAATTGCTATTAAGTCTAAAATGAATCCTAAGTTATTTAGAAGTTTTAGACGTGAGTTTTATCAAATGCTTAATGGTGTAGGCAATGCAAAACGCACACCTCTTATTCAGTTAGACCCAGACGAGAAAGAAGATATTTCATCTGTAAATCTTCAGCCTTCTAATAGAGAAATGGAATATAACAACTGGGTAAACTATCTTATAAAAGTAGCTTGTTCTATTTATCAGATTGACCCTGCTGAAATAGGATTTGTTTTTGGCACAGAATCACAATCTTCAAGCTTATTTGGAACAGACCCATCAGCACGTGTTTTAATGGGTAAAGAAAAAGGTTTACGTCCTTTAATTCGTTCTCTTCAAAGCTGGATTAACAGATATATTATTGACCAAATAGACGATAGATATAAACTCGTATTTACAGGCCTTGATAGCGTTTCATCAATGGATAAGATGAAACTTGAAGACCACAAAATGAAATATATGACTCTTAATGAGATTAGAACTATTCACGATTTACCTGAGTTAGATGATGGAGATATTATTGCAGCTTATTATGGAACACTTAAAGCTGCTGTTATCAGAGAAGAAGGTATTAAAGTTGCTGATGCTTATGGTGATGAAGAATATATCTTAGATGATGCTATTGACGAAGAACACGAGAAAGAGTTAGAGTTAGAAGGCCAGCTTACTCCAGATAAAAACGAAGAAATAGAAGAATTCGACCCCGAAGTAGCTAAATCAAAAAAAAAAGATGATAAACGCAGTAAGCTTACAGATAAAGAGAAAAAAGAACGTCAAAAGGAAATAGATAGAAGAAAAGAAAGTGATAAACCGGATTATTCTCCACTTCCTGGTGATGATAAAGTAAAGACTAAGCCAAGTAAATATACAAAGACTGAACTTGCTGAAAAAGTAAGAGAAGAAATGAAGAAGCCGGGTAAAGATGAGTTTATTCGTGCAGCTTCTAAAGTTAGTGGTGTTTCTAAAAAGATTATCGAACAAGTCTGGGAGCGTGGTGCAGGAGCTTGGGCAGGTAGTCATCGACCTGGTGCAACACAAGTTCAATGGTCGAAGGCAAGAGTTTATTCTTTCTTAACTGGTGGAAAAACACAAAGAACAGCAGATAAAGATTTATGGGAAGAGCATTTAGAAAGTAAGAAATCGTTAACACAGAAAGACGTTAGAGAAACTTTTATTAATAACTTGGATAATTCTATTAGTAAGAAGTTTGAAATAAAACAGAAACAATGTGAACGTTCTGATGGAACTAAAGGTGAATACGTATTAGAAATGGAAACTGAAAGTGGTGAGATTAGAGAGTTCTGCCATTTCAGTTATGAAGATGCACAAAATCATATAGGTGTTATTGAGATAGCAAGCAATAAAATGGAAAAAGCTGATAAAACATATGTTGCAACAAAAGAAATAGCTGCAGCTGCACAAAAAGCTTTAGATGCAAAAGAAAAATATCCATCAGCAGGTAAATGTGGAACTCCTGTAGGCTGGAAAAGAGCAAGGCAGTTAGCAAACAGAGAGCCTATGTCTTTAGATACTGTTAAACGTATGTATTCATTCTTAAGTAGACACGAAGGAAACTATGAAGTGCCTGAAGGTAAAGAGTGGTATGAAGACTGTGGTAGATTAATGATATATGCTTGGGGTGGATTAAGTGCTAAAAATTGGGCAAAGAAGATTATTGAAGAAGCAGAATCTGAAGATTAATTAAAAAAACAACAACACAACCATTTGTTATTAGTTAAGGAGAGACTAATGAATAATGAATACTTAGATTATTACTATTATTACATTAACAATAGAATTTTAGATAATACAGTTAAAAGCAACTATTACAGTTTAAACTTCTAAAACAACAACACAACAACCATTTGTTATTAGTTAAGGATTCGGGAGAATTATGTCATTTACAGATTTACTAAGAAACGCAAGACAAAAAGCAAAAGAAGAACTCTTAAATAAGACAGTTAATACTGTTATCGAAGAGAATATAAATACACCAAAAGAAGAAGAAGTTAAAACAGAAGAAAAACAGAATACTCTAATAACAACTTTAGGTGATGCTATTATAATGCAAAGTGAGTCTGCATTAAACGCAGTTAAAAAGAGTAAACTAAAAGGTCCAAGTGGCGCATCACGTAGAATAGCTAAAGCAATAGGCGCTAAAAACATAAAACTATCACAGTTAAACAAAGCATTTGATATACAGAAACGTTTTGGTATTAAACGACCTGAATGGCACGTTGTAGGAAGTTATGCTTTACAAGAGCTTCGAAACAAATTAAATAATGGAGTATCTCTTAATGATGCTCTAAATAGTCCCTATGAATGGAGATAAAAATGAGCTTAGACGTATTTAGCAAGTTTCAGCCTCTGTCTATTAACTTAAGTAAAGATGATAGCAAAGAAACAATAGACATCGAAGGTATTGCTACAACTGAACACCAAGATACAAGTGGTGAGATTATATTACAGAGTGGATTAGACTGGAGCTACTGTTTAAAGAATGGCAGCTTTAACTATGACCACAGTAATTTACCTGGACATATTGTAGGAGCACCTACTGAGATTAAACAGATGGTCCATAATGGTAAGCCTGCAACATCTATAAAAGGTGTGCTTTATGCAAAGAAACAAATTGTAAAAGATTTAGTAGAAAATTATAAAGCAATGAAGAGTGCAGGAAATATTAGAAAACTTGGATTTAGCATTGAAGGTCAAGTATTGGCACGCGATAGTAAAAATCCACATATTATTACTCGTGCTAAAGTATTGAACGTGTCATTAACCCATCAGCCTTGTAATACTGAA
>Ga0222718_10002593_pt1 | contig 16096 bp, 22 predicted proteins | sample C33_27DmetaG_FD_165045 | JGI IMG/M metagenome (GOLD analysis project Ga0222718, IMG submission 165045) | Estuarine water microbial communities from San Francisco Bay, California, United States - C33_27D | ecosystem: Environmental > Aquatic > Marine > Unclassified | place: USA: California... | reverse complement strand
CACGGAGAGACTGGTGTGGAATCCTACGGAGGTGCAATGTGGCTGTGATGGAACGATTCAAAGCGGCTTTCGATGCGTTTAGGGGGGCTGGTGCGTCCACTCCCGGCGCGGGTCATCCGTTCTGGTATATGATGGACCCTGGAATGCGTACCAAGAGTAATAAGTGGATCACGCCTGATAATGCAATGGAAGTGAGTGCAGTTTATGCGTGCGTCACACTGCTGTCTGAGACGATTGCCAGCTTACCTCTCAAAGTCTATTCGGAAACGGCGTCAGGGAAGCAAATCAAGACGGAAGGAAAGTTGTACAACCTTCTGAAGTCTCCGGTTGGTTATCAGAATGACTTCGAGTGGATGGAAAATCTGGTGGGTCATCTCGCCTTGCGTGGAAACTCTTACCACCGAATCGGCCCGATGCGATCTGAATTAGACCCGTTGCACCCTTCCAAGGTTGTTCCAGAATTGCAGGATAACCGAACAATCCTTTACACGGTGGACGATGTTGAGTACGAGCAATCCGAGATATTGCACATCAAGGGTTTAGCCTCGGATGGCGTCAAGGGTTACTCGCCGGTCACGCTCGCACGGGAGACGATTGGAGCGGCGAAGGCAGCGGAAGAACACGGCTCGACGTTCTTTGGAAACTCTGCGATTCCGGGCGGGATTGTCAGTACCAAGAACAGGCTGGACCCAGAGAGTAAAAGCCGATTCCGTGACGACTTTGAGCGTATGCACGGTGGTGACAATAAGCACCGGGTGGGCGTGTTCGATATGGAATTAAGTTGGCAACAGATCGGCATGTCGAACGAGGACGCACAGTTCTTGGAGACTCGCAAGTTTACGAAGTCCGATATTGCCACTTGGTTCAGAATTCCACCTCACATGATCGGCGATGTTGAACGGTCTACGAGTTGGGGTAGCGGAATCGAGCAGCAGTCTATTGGTTTTGTCCGTTACACGTTGCGACCTTGGTTGAAGCGTATCGAAACGGCAATTAACTCTAAGCTGATCCTGCCAAACGATGGACCAATCTATGTGAAGTTCTCTGTTGAGGGGCTGTTGCGTGGTGATAGTGCCGCTCGTGCTGCGTTCTACTCGACGATGAAGACAGCCATGATTATGACGACAAACGAGATTCGTGAACTGGAAGACATGAACCCTATCGAGGGTGGCGACGAGCTGGAGAACCCAGCAACCACAGGGCAGGCGACAGAAAGCCCAGAAGAGCCAGTTCAACAAGAGCCAGAACCGGAAGATAACGGGCGTGCGAACGCCTTAATGCTGTCTGATGTGGCTGAAAGGCTCGTCTCCTGCGAGAAGATAGCACACGAGAAGCGGTTGCCACACCGCTCAGACGACCCTGACAGGTTCCGAAGTTGGCACGAAGAGTGGATGACAGGGCACCGAACAAGGGTTGAGAAGGCTCTTACACCGACTTGGGAACTAAACGAAATAAGCGAAACGTACCGCTCAGGGATGGTTGATAACTACATTATGGCACGTTCAGCGGCGATTCTGGGGCATTCTGAAGACACATGGAAAACCGAAGCCGTTACACGGCAATTATGCAAGGAATTAGAACAATGGAAAAGCTGAACCAGATTATTACCTCGGCAGACTGGGCGATGCACAAGGATTGCTTTGATGCGTTCGTTGCCGACCGTGCGAGCATCACGATTGAGGCCAAGCAAGGCGACATTTCTGAGATTAGCGGTAGGGTGGCCGTCCTGCCGTTTCGCGGAACGATGGTAAATCGATTTACCAATATGCCACCGATAGTGATCGACCAGACCGCCATGACTCAAGAGATTAAGAAGCTCGGCATGGATAAGACCGTGGGGGCAATCGTTCTGGACGTTGACAGCGGCGGCGGTACTGTGGAGGGAACGCCTGAACTTAGCAAGATGATTGCTCAGGTCGCAAAGCGTAAGCCTGTGATTGCTTCGGTGAATGGATGGGCTGGCTCCGCAATGTTCTGGACAATCTCAGCAGCTACTAAAATCGTCGCCAGTGAGTCATCAATGGTCGGTTCAGTGGGTGTGATAGCCACACATGTGAACGACTCTCAGTATTTGAAAAACGAGGGCTACGAAGTCACATATATTACCAGCACTGAAAGCCCATACAAGGCCGAGGGTGTTGGAGAAATGCAGGACGAGACCAGGGAGTTCACCCAAAAGCGAGTTGACCAGATTCATGACCAATTTGTGTCGGCACTCTCCAAGAATCTCGGAGTGAGCAAATCGCACGTCAACTCAGAATTCGGAAAAGGAAGGATGTTTTACTCGACAGAGGCCCTTAAAAGAGGTATGGTACACCAGGTCGGAACACTGGATGATGTGCTGGAAGAGTTGGCAAAGAAACAGGCAAACCGCAACCGCGCAAGAGCAAATAAGTACCGGCAGAAATAAGTGGAAATATGCAGCGATATTTCATAGAATATGTGAGGTAACATGCTGTTCAAGTGGGGGCTAAAATGGTTGAAAGAGAGTGTATGAAATGTGGTAATGTATTCATTGCGCATTACCCCAGTAGCAAACAAAAATTCTGCTCGAATGAATGCGCGGGAAATAAGAAGGGTCCGTTAGCTAATAGGAAGTGTCGGGGATGCGGAGTTGAATTCAGCGTGCCTTCCAGCAACAAAGGGAAAAAGTATTGCACAAAGATATGTTACCAGGAAAACAGGGGTAAAAAGATAAAGTCCACATGCGCTGTCTGTTCTTCTGTGTATTACGTTCATCCATTTCGTGCGGATATCGCAAAATTCTGCTCTGTTCCTTGCTTCAGACTGTCAACAAGAAGTTCAGTAGTTTTGATATGCAAAACATGTAAGGAAGAATTCAGCGTATATCCGAGTGTTAACAAGCGTGATAATCCTTCCTTTTGCTCTCAAGCGTGTTTTGGGCGAAGCAGAAGAACAAGTGTAGAAGTTCCATGCGAGAAGTGTGGAAGGTTCTTTGTAGTTCAGCCACACCGAATCAACAACAATACAGTTAAATATTGCTCAAAGTCCTGCCAAGATGAGGCAAGGATGATATACAGTAACAAGGGGCTGTCAGATGTGCCAAAAAACAGGAGGCATCAGGAGCGAAGAAGGCGTCAACTCTCAGCAATCAACCAAAAAACAAAACTTACTAAAGAGGTAAGGGATAGTGTGTTTGAGGCAGGTGATTGGCGATGCCACTACTGCGATGTGCGTGTCAAGAAAACCAAGAAATTGTGCCGCACAACTGCCACCATTGACCATATTGTTGCGGTGGCGAACGGTGGCGATAATCGAATGGATAATCTAATTACGGCGTGCTTGTCGTGCAATAGCCGCAAAAACGCAAAGCCATACGCAGAGTACATGGCCTCCATCGGAAGACTCCCACTAGCAACAGAGCAAGGGCTGCAAAATTCCGAGCAAAGAGGGATTGACGAAATAGACTCTTAGTGGAATAATGGATACTAACGCTGAATGTCACGCCATGCGGGCGTTCTAGCCAGAAGACAATTAGACAAACTCACTGGTTTACCCGGTACTTCATAAGGCCTGGAAATCTCACGGGCAAAATCCGTTTGGTTTCTGGGCCTTTTTTGTTTCAACCTGCGGGGGCGGGAAGACGCATGAAATATGCAAGTCACTGAGATTGATAAGCGGTTGGCCGCTTTGGCCGAAGAGAAGGACGCATTGAACGCAGAACTCAATGAGATTCTGGCGTTGGATGAAGACTTCGACGAGAAGGAACAAGCACGAGCTGACGAGATTCAAAAGGAACTCGCCAAGCTGGAAAAGAAGGTTGCTTTGAATGAGTCATTGCGTAAGGACGCATCAGAGAAGCCACGTCCGAAGCCTGCCAATAAGCCATTGGCTGAGATTCCCAACAACACCAAGCCTGCTTGGGAAGAAGACGCCTGCCTTGGCTACAAACGCGAACGAGATTTCTTCGCTGATGTGATCGCAGCCGGTCAAGGGAAGCGGCTTGAATCCGATTCTCAACAGAAGCTGAACTATCTAGCAACTGCTGGTTCGGACGAGCAGATGGGATCCAATGATGCCTATGGTGGATTCCTTGTGCCTGAAGGATTCTTGGCCCAGTTGTACCAAGTTGGCCCGGAAATGGACCCAATTGGCAGCCGTGTAACTAATATCCCGATGGGCAATCCCACCGTGAAGATTCCCGCACGGACTGACAAGAACCACTCCACCTCCGTAAGTGGTGGATTGACCGTTGCTCGTCGCCATGAGACGCAATCACCTACATCCAGCCGGATGCAGTTTGAGACCGTCACGCTGTCAGCGAACACCTTGATGGGCCTGACCTATGCAACCGAAGAATTGATGGCTGATTCAGCGATCTCTTTGGCAGCAATCATGCAGGCTGGCTATCAAGATCAGTTTGTCGCTGCCAAGATTCGTGAGCGTATTCGCGGAACGGGTGCGGGTGAATTTGAAGGGATTTTGAATTGCCCTGCAACGATCGAAGTTAGCCGTGAGACAGCAAACGTGATTACCGACCAAGACGTTACCGCTATGCGGGCGCGTGCTTACAACTACGGCAACTCAATTTGGATTGCCAATCACGATACGCTGGTCACCCTGATGGGGATTTATATCCCATTCAGTACGATCTCGGCACAACCGCTATTCTCACCGGGCAACGGAACGGACAAGCCTGACACTCTTCTGGGTCGTCCGATTGTGTTCTCTGAATACGCGAGCACTCTTGCTGACACTGGCGACTTGATTCTCGCCGACTTTTCTCAGTACCTAGAAGGAACTTATCAGGGAATGCAGAACGCTTCCTCGATGCACGTTCGGTTCTTGAACCACGAGAACACCTTCAAGTTCTGGGAACGATGCGACGGCAAGAGTTGGTGGAAGTCTGCCCTGACACCTCAGAACGGTGCGGCAACTTTGTCACCGTTCGTCGTGCTTGACACTAACACCTGATAACCCCTCTCGGCTGGCCGGGTATTCACCCGGTCGGCCTTCTTTCAAACATATAACGCCATAGGAGAACAACATGGCATCAACTTTAGATTCTCAGAAGTTCGCATCAAAGAATGCGGTCACAATGTACGACTTCGATCCAGGTGCAACCACCGCCGCTGATGTTGGGTGGGTCGACCTGCGTGACTACGAAGGCATCCACATCAGCGTGATGCACTCGGTTGGCACGGGAGCAATCTCGACATTCAAGATTCTCGGCAACTCTGCTTCGGACGGTTCAGGAGCCGATGTCGAACTGAAGGCCAGCACACCGACTACCGCCGACGCTGTTGGTGACACGGTGCATCTGGAAGTGACTGCGGCGGAGCTTGCCGCACTTGGCACAGACCTTCGTTACGTCTCAGCAAGTTTGTCACTGGCAACTGCCACTGATGAATGCGTTGTCACATACGTTCGATACGACTCAAAACGAGCCGCTGCCGACCTGACCTCTAACGTGATTGCGTAGGTTGACCATGCGGGAGCGATACACAGACGGATCAATCACAGAGCCGAGTTGGCGCGACGATTTCAAGTTGTATGCACGAATCGAATTCGAGCAGCACGACAGCCTGATTTCTTCGCACCTGCAATCGGCTCGTGAATGGTTTGAACGTCACACAGGTATCGTTACCGCTCAACGCACCATCACATTGACACTCGACGAATTTCCTCACGGGGTTATCGAACTGAAACACGTCCCCGCCAGTTCGGTGACTTCCGTGGGGTATGTCGATGAGAATGGAGACGCGCAGACTTGGTCGGCTTCTAAGTATGTAGTTGACCTGGGAGACGCAACGCACTTCGCACGCATTATGCCGGAAGATAACGAAACATATCCGGCGACTGATGACGGGCTGGCCGATGTGACAATCACATACGTTGCGGGCTATTCCGATATTACAACTATGCCGCAAAGATACCGGGATACAATATTCAGCTACACAGAAGACTTGTACAACGGGATGCCAGGACCATCTGAGAAGACACAGGCGTTTCTGTCTGGTTGCGGGGGGTGGCAGTATGCCTAATTATCAATACAACCGCCCAATTGTGATTGAGATATACGACGGCGGTACAGAGTCGGAGTACAACCAGGAAGACCGCACGAAAGATGGTAACTGGTGCGAATTCTGGAAGGGTTCATGTCGGGAGGTGTCACGCGGTACTTCTGAATTCTTCAGAACGGCTAGGCTAGATTCACGAATCGAGCGGGTCTTTAAGGTTCGTTGGAATCCGACAGTCAGAGATATTAACTCGCAAGATTACCGCGTGCAGTTCGAGGGTAAGACGCATTATCTGACCTCACCTCCAGAAGACGAACAGGCAAACGATAGAGAGTTGTCGTTGGCTTGTGCGTATTGGTTGGAGACGGCACATGACTGAGAAAATAGTAGAGGGAGCCAGGGCGTTAGAAGCCACACTGAAAGGTCTGCGTGATTCGGTACGCAAGCGAATTATGAGGAGTGCTGTAAATAGAGCATTGACTATTGTTGGCCGCGAGGTCCGTAAAGATGTACCAAAAGCGATAACGCCCGGACACAATATGAATCGGCGTGTAAAGAAATCCATTGGTGTGAGACGCTTGAAGTCCAAACTAGATAAAGAGGCCGGGAAAACGGGTTTGCGGGTTGGCAATCGTCGGAACGCCACTATCGCACCACATGCCCACTTTATACCCCTCGGAACACAAGAGCGCATCACTAAGTCTGGTGCGAGCCGTGGGCGTGTCCGTCCTCGTGGATTTGTCCCGCAAGCTGCGTCGCGAGCGGAACCGAAGGCAATAGAAGAGATGCGCAAGACGTTCAAAAAGAAAGTCGAGCGGGAAGCAGAGAAGCAGCGGCGCAAGAATCGGAGTAGGGGATGAGCGTAGGAATCGAGGTTGCTGTTGTGGATAGGCTAGAAGCCATATCAGCAGTTACGGATATAACAGACAGAATCAGAGTCGATCATTTATTGCCTTCGGATAACTATCCGGCAATTGTCGTCACCATGAGTAACGAGGAACCTGTAGAGGGGCTTGATGGACTAACGGCAGACGTTTACACAACGGTTGATGTCATGTGTATCGCAGAGAACAAAACAGACTCACGGAACCTTGAGTGGGCTACAAGGTATGGCGTAACAACCCAAACAGGCACAGCGGCAGGGCTTGCCGACTACACAGGAACAATCGGCGGCAAGCAGATATTAGAGACAGAATGGCAGGGGACAGCGACAAGTATTGACGAACCGGATGATGGTAAGGCTTCGCCGCTTTACATCGCAACCGGAACTTATCGAATAAATAATGAAAACCCTGCTTAGGAGATAATCAATGGCAGTTAAAAAGTCAAAAGGTTCTGCGATTCAAACCACTATCGGAACCACGCTGACAACAGTGGCTCAGGTAACTCAGTTCAGCTTCAGTGGCTCAGAGGTAGGAACCTTTGAGACTTCTGTTCTTGAACAAACAGACGCAGGAAGAACCTATGGGGTCAACGGGTTCTCTGAGGGCGGTTCTGTATCTCTGAGTGGGTATTTTGACCCGACAAACGCCAGTCAGCAGGCTATCACCGACGCTATTACCACGCCTGCTGATGATGTGGCTATGAATGCAATTTGGACAGCAACAGCAACCGCGTCCGACTGGGCGTTCACAGGAATCTGGACGAGCTTTGATCCCTCGGCAAACCTGAACGACCCGATTGGTTTTGACGCAGGAATCAAGCTTGACGGGCTGCCAACTTATCAGTCGTAAGGGGAGTGAATTATGAAATGTAGAATGATTGCAGAGACACGTTCGTTTAATCCAGACTACGACCGCAAGGCCGCACGCAAGGCGAAGCGGGAAGGCGCGGAATACGACGTGCCGCAAGTCATTAAGCGTCCAGTCGGTCACATTCAGGAACATACTGACTGCTGGAAACACTGCGTACCAGGTCACATGAACGCCGACCCGATTGCAGTGCCAGAGGATGAGGAGTGCCGTGATAAGGTGCGACAATGGATGGCTGAGCGGCCTAAGCGGATTGCGGCACTGGCGGCGATGCTACGCAATTCACCTAAAAGTAAATACAAAGAGTTCCGAGATGCGTTTGCTGTGGAACTTGCAGAATTAGACCCAGATAACTTTGAACTAGGGGAACAAGAAGATGCTGAAATTCCAGAAGACGACGAAAACGATTGAGATAGACGGTCAGGACGTGCATCTTCAGGGTGCAAGTGAAGGGCAGCTACAAAAGTGGCACGAGCAATTCCATGACAGTAAGGGGCGTCCGATCCGGTCGAAGATGGTCGATAATCGGATTCAGCTCGCCATTCTATGCGTCGTCAATGAGGACGGTTCGCAGATGTTCGACCAAACACATGCAACCGAACTCCGAGAGTGGCCCGCATCAGTTTTGGCGACGATCCACAAAGAGGCGTCCATTCTCTGTGGGATTGCAGACGAGGAAGATTTTGAAAAAAAGTCGAACGATTAAGGGGGGATAATCATCGGCAATTCATAATGATGATGGCTCTTGAATTTGGGTACGTGAACCCAATTGAAATGCTGCATCAGATAAGCAGGGATCAGCTTTATGATTGGATGGCATATTACCAGATTCAGCCGTTTGGCGACCAGCGAAGAGATATGAGGTCTGCACAGGTGGCCGCATCTATGGCGGGTGGCAAGCCAATCGATTTTATGTTGTTCCTTGAAGCAGAAGAGGGTGATTCAGAAATAGAATCGATAGCGAGTCTATTTCAATAATCTATATGGGGCGTAGAAAGCGGAAGGATGGCACTCGGAGGCGATTTAGTTGTGCGACTCGGAATGGACTCTAGCCGGTTCTCAAAAGGAATCAGCAAGGCGAAGTCGTCTCTTGGTGGTCTCACATCTTACGCCAAACGTGCGGTTCTCGGCCTTGGTGCTGTTGCTGCGGCTGCTCTGGTTCCAGCTATCAAAGTCGCCAGCGACCTTGAAGAGACCATGAACAAGTTTAACGTCGTCTTTGGCGAAAGTTCCTCAGAGGTCAAGGCGTGGGGAGATGGGTTCGCTGGAACTGTTGGTCGGTCGAAGCTGCAAATTGCCGACTTCCTCGCAAGTTCTCAGGACTTGTTTGTGCCGCTTGGTTTTGAACCGGGTGCAGCCGAGAAGATGAGCAAGAATATTACCGCCCTCGCGGTCGATCTGGCATCATTCAACAACATGCAGGACACGGACACGTTAAGGGACTTGCAAGCTGCCCTGACTGGATCGGGCGAAGTGATGAAGAAGTATGGCGTGATCGTATCGGAAGCCGCTGTGAAACAGCAGGCGTTGAGCATGGGATTCGACCCGAAAAACCTCACCGAGCAGCAGAAGGTAATGGCACGAATGCAAATAATTATGGAAGGCACGACAGCCGCACAGGGTGATGCAACAAGGTCTGCCGGATCATTCGCCAACCAGATGAAGGCATTGAAGGCGACGTTCTCAGACACGGCAGCCGAGATTGGCGGCGTCTTTCTTCCAGTAGCGACTAGCGCCCTAAAGGGGCTTATTGCGGGCATCAAGTTTGTTGTATTCAGTGTTAAGAATATCGGGTTGGTGTGGGGTGTGATGGCAGAGTCAGCAGGCAACGCGCTCACTTACGCTATTGCACGCGCAAAATGGTTTGGCGGAGCGGTAATGGACGTTCTAGGGTTCGTTGGTCGGAATTGGAGGGAGCTATTTATCGATCTTGGGACTCTAACTCTGATTGTGTTCAAAAATCTCGGTGATAACATCATGGCGATCATGAAGGCCGCGTGGGATTGGGTTGCATCAGGATTTACAGGCGGTTTCCAGCCGATGCTAAAAGGCTTGACGGAAGGTTTTCAAAGCAGCCTTAAAGAGGGATTGGAGATACGAGGGTTCGAGCCGCCAAAAGTTAATACGGCAGCGGCTAAGGCGTTCGGAGATGCGTATGCAAAAGAGATGGACTTAGGCCAAGCGATGGCGGACGCTGCGAATGTGCCGGAACTTGGATTCGAGACAGGCGAAGGTTCTTTGGAAGGCGATGATAAGCCTAACGCAAAGGCCCATAGGCCACAAGGTCCAACCGACGCAATCAGCGTGAATAGCAAGGAGGGGTTCGCGAAGATACTGATGGCAATGCAGGGAAAGAAGGGCGGGCCGGAAGATAAAACCGCCAAGAACACGGAAAAAATGACTGAGCAATTAGGCGATATTATCAACATATGGACTAGCTCTCCCCAGGATAAGATAGTGAGTGCGCCCACATGACAATCACTGTTGGATGCAATAAAGAAACATGTGGTTACGACCGGGATCTGGTATTCAGGTATCAGCGTGAATACTGGGCCACGCACGAGCCAACAGATAGCTCACGCGCAATTCTTGCGTCTGCTAATGTTCCACAACCGTTTGAGTCACACCCAGACGACCCGCTTGCATACGTCGAGAATGTGAGCATTCGCAGGGATGTTAAAGAAGGTAATAAGAAGTCAACAATTATTGTCTCATACACGACGCAGTTAGAGCGTGAAGAGGAGCAGTCAAACGAAGACCCGTTATCGAGACCTGCGCGTATTACCTGGGGAACCCAGAACGAACGAGTCCCAATCTTATTTGATAAAGACGACGAGCCAATAGTAAACGACGCCGGTGACCTACTACTGGGCGTCGAAGAGGATCGGGCGTTGTGGGTGATTAGCGTCACAAAGAACGTAGCGGCGGTTCCTACATGGGTGACGACTTACCAGAACGCAGTGAACTCAGACAGCGTTGTTATTGGTGGGGCGTTGATATCTGACGGGCTGTTGAAAATGGACTCCATTAACATTAGTGAGTTGAAAAACGAAAACGGGGTATTTTTCTATGAGATATCATTTCAGATGTTGTACAGACAGGACGGGTGGGACCAGAAGCTGCTCAATGTTGGCTTGCGCGAGAAGGTGACTGTTGTGGACTGGGAGACAGAGACAACAACATTTGAACTACGTCCGATATTGACATCTGCTGGTGAGCAAGTGGACGAGCCTGTATTTCTTGGCAGTAATGGTGAAGCGATACGAGAGAACAATGGCGACCCAGAGACATTAAATCAGCCACTCAAAACAGACCTCACGCCGTCCGAGATTATTACGAAGACTTATTCCACTAAACAAGCACGGGCGTTTAATGCTCTGCCACTATCATGACCGGGTATAAGCTATCAGAAGATTTTGTGAAGGAACTGTCGGACATGGTTCGATGGTATCGATCACAGCTTGAAGCAACGCCACTTAAAGGCACAGAGGCACGCAACCGTAAGCCTATGGGTCTAGTGCCGTTTGTGTTGACAGAGGCTCTTGATGGCACAAACCCCACAGCGAAAGCTCGCAAGCTCGGCGTGCGTTATACTGACGAGCAGGCTCAGATAGTCGCTGTAGGCGATACCGCCGAAGATGGCACGTTTACGCTGGACGATTCTACTGATATCGACCATGACGCAACCGACAGTGACTTTCAAGCAGTGATGGATGTGGCATACGGAGCAGGCAACACAAAGGTCACAATAGGCGGCGGCGTGTGGTTGGTCAGGTTTACAGGATCTCTGAGAGGCACTAATCAAACCTTGATGGTTGCAGACTCCAGCAAGTTAGGCGGTTCTCAGCTTGTGTCGGTAAAAAAAACGCTATTCAATGCCGAGGTTCAAGAGATTGAGGTGTTTGATATGATGCCCTCTCTAGCGGGAGAAGATTTGCCTATCGGCACTATCGGCTACGCTTACCACTTCCCCGGCGTTGGTTATGGTATTATTCGTCACAATCGAGAACGCCCGACTCTCATTATGTACGGTAAGGCTGACGCAAACATTGCCGGTGCTGCGAGCGGCACAGTATCGCTCTACCGAGGAACGCAAGACACAGGCGTGAATGTCACCGCGAAAAACCTCACCGATCAGCAAGCCGATTCAGGCAATGACGTAGAGTTGACAGAGTATGTTGACGAGAACGGAGGACTGCAATACGGGTTCAAGCCATTGGAGTGCCCTGCCTAATGTACGAGCCGTTCGTTCAAGCTATCGACCAGTACCAACCGCATCCGTTGCACAAGAAGTCTCTGGAAGACTTCACGGCGTTTCTGACTGTCTGTGACGATTGCCCGTATCGAGTTGAGTTGCGATGCCCGAAGTGTAAGTGTGGGAGGAATGGTAAGTCGTGCATTCGTTTGGCTGAGTTGCCAGACGCGAAGTGCCCAAAGGGGAGGTCTTGATATGTGGTTGTGTTGTTGTTCATCATTACCAGAGAGAGTGTCTGTATGTCGCTATGAGATAGACGGAACTCTTGTCTGGAGAAACCTACCATACGACCCAGATGATGTGTCTGTGGACGACACGATTTTGGGGTCCAACGACGGGGCAATTCTTTTCTGTTGTGAGGACAATAGTAATAACGGACTTTTTGTGACTTACCGATACTTCGACAACTCTGACTTCACTCTCAAATACGGAATAACGAGATTCAGCGCATCAGGTGTGAGAACATGGAACCAGAACGATAACAGCAATGTTAAGGCTGGCCCGATGACTTCTGATTCGAGTGGCAATCTATATGTGCTGCATGGAAGTTCTGTTAGCAAGCTAGGCGCATCAGACGGAGTTGTTGACTGGACTAAAACTACAACCGATATTAGCAGCGACTGGTCTATCTCGAATGCGATAGGGATCAAGTGGTTGGCGAATGGTCTGTATTTGTATGGTTCGGATCAGTTTGATGGTACATATGTGCATTACGGACTTAAAGCGACATCAAGCGGAGCTTTGGATAAGCTAGTCTTTCGCGCAGGGGGAGGGGTAAGTCCTGTTATTACCATTAACGACATTTTGTATAACTCGTCCAGTGGAAAGATGATCGTTGCGGAGACAAGTAGGACAAACACGCAAGACTCAATCACAGGCTATGGAACAAACCACCAGTCAAGGGAGTTTGACTTATCGGGTAACGAAGCGAACATGGGTGCGACTGGTTCTGTGTTTAACCCATCTCTATTGCTTGGGGATCCAAGCGGCGGTTCATCGACAGACTTCTGGATGTTAGACCTGTCGAGCAGAAGCCTTAATCAGATATCAAATATCACTTGGGACTCGGGAACAGAGAACGGAACATACGATGCTGACTTAGTGGACCTCACGCCCGATGGTGACGACACTATAGGAGCATACGGAACTATAGTTCATTCTGGTAACGTAATATCGTCAGGAAGCTTTGGGTCCGCAGGTAAACTCGTCAAAATCTATAGCATATCAGGAGGGACACACTCTGAGATCACCATTGGAGGCACGTCGTCTGGTGAAACTCTTAGCCAGTTGGCACCGGAAGCCTCTCTCGACACAGACACTCCAGAAGGTCAGGGATTTCTAGGGGTATTGCCCGCCCCCTCTGGTGATTTTTATTTTTGCTCAGGAACATCAGCAGCGTACGGGACATCATGGTAATATCACTTCCCGCCAGTCCTAAGCAATAGATTACTGACGTTATCAACAATCGCCTCAAACCCTGCTGTTGAGTTCAAAGGCTGTGCGAGCTGCCCGAAATTGGCAGAGTCGTAAGGTTCATACAGTCCATTCAGGCCGTCCTCCCCGATAGACATGATGAGAGGAGCGTGCCAAGTTCTATATGTGTGCAGATTGTCTTCAAATGTCGACGGCGTGATAAACCCGTCCAGCTCATGCAGCGGGTCGTCTGGGTCATTAACGAGAACTTCAATTGATGGCAGGTTCCCGACAAGCAACTCAGCAGCGGCGGTGTCAATGGAGCTGGCTGTGAAGTCTGCCACGTTGTCACTTACCACTCCTGATGTCGGCTGCCTGACCATTCTTGTCGGCCATCGATAGAATCTAAGCGGTTGGCCCCATGCGTCCACAAACTCAAGCAACCCGTCTCCATCAGTGTCTGCTACTTCGTTCGGTGAGAAATCACCAGTCCCGACAGGCTCGGCAGTGAACTGAAAACCGTTTGTGATAAACCAGTACAGTAGCTCACTCGATTCTGTTTCTGGTCGGTGTCCCATTGCGGATAGGTTAGCAACAACTACCGGATTACCAGAACTGTCGGTCACATCAGTTACACCGTCCCAGTCGTAATCTGCTTCCTCGAAGGTCATCGGCAGATGCCTACGGTAGAAGTCCTTCATGCTGAATATATCGAGTGTGGCCACTAACTTGAAATCCTCAGCAATGATAGCGTCTCGGTATGCGTCCCGTCGAGTTTCGCCAAGAATGTAACTGGGAGGCTTTAATCTCTTGCCGTGTGCCCCGTCAACACGCTTATCAGACATCTCAAAATAAATGTGAATGCCAGCGGTGCGGTCCTGGAGCATCGCGTCTATTTTCTTGATCGTCGTTCTGGTAGCCGCTTCTCTACTGTTCGCGACAAATGCAGGAAGCGAGACAATCACCAATCCGGCGAGAACAGAGATAATCCCTATCACAACCAACAACTCAACCAGCGTAAACCCTGAACGTCTCATAGCAATCCCCTTCTATAGAGTTAAAAAGTAAGCGTACAACATTATAACGCACGACACAGAGAATGGGTCAAGAGTTTCTGATTTTATTTCTGTTTTTTTCAGAATTGGTGTTGCATTGTTCTAAATAGACGCTATCCTTTGTTTTGTTGAGACAACTAGGAAGGATAAGACAATGGAAGACGCAGTGAAAGATAACGACTTGATGACTGAGAAACAGTTTGCCGACTTCCTGAGCGTTTCGCCGCGGACGTTGGCTAACTGGCGAGCTGATGAAAATAAGAACTCGCCGCCTTACTTCATGCTTGGTGGTTCGATTCGGTATTCACTCCAGAAGTATCAAGAGTGGAAGGAAGCAAGCCAAACACTCGGAATAAATACATAGCTACATCCTCTCTCTTGTCCCGTATGTTCGGGCGGTGTGGTTACCGTGATTCAGGGGAGGGGATTTCAAACGACTCCAGATCACAAGCCGTAAGGTTGATTTTTAGAGTGCCGTTGGTGCGGTAACTAACACTCAATGTGGTCTGGGGTTTTCAAACAAGCGTTTTTTTCTGCGCTACCGATACGTACTGAAAGGAAGGCAGATGAATCCATACACAATAGCAATCGCGTTTTTCTTCGGCGTACCGTTCGCCGCTGGTTTCATATTCATGTTTGAGGAGTAAGTGATGAGATACACAGAAGAAATCAATGGCTTTTCTCTCGAAGAGGACAAGAAGGCCGAAGAGATCGCGAAGTCATTCATCGAGTCAGGCAGGAAGGAGCAAATCAAGTCAGAGATTGAGCAGTTGGTTGATGATGAGTTTGAGCGACTTGGAGATTACGCGGTCAACTTCATCACAGAAACAGCCGCAAGTCGTGCTGAGAAATTCTTGAGCAAGGTCCTGGGAGGAGACGAGAACGCAGTAAGAGCCTTGCTTGATTCGACGGACGATTCTTCACGCTACCGATCAAGCGGCTCTGATGCAGGAGAGCCTTGGGCGAAAAGTTATCACGGAAGTATTTTCGAGACTGATGCAATTCGGACGCGAAGGAAGATTGTTGAGGCTCATAAGGACTTGATTGAGTCTGAGCGAATCAAGGATTTGGAGTCGATTGTTGAAGGACTCAGGAAGCAGGTTACAGAACTTCAAGAGCTAGAGCGGCAATGGTTCTAACCAATCGAAAACAACCAGATAGGAGTGAGTGATGGTCCATGTAACACGATTCGGATTCGACGATGACCTTAACTTCAATGGAGGATTCGATGAGCGATATCAAGAAGACGGTGACGCTGATGATTCCTATCCGTCAATGGAACGCGATGAGGCTGGAAGCAGCGAACGAGAAGACGTCTATGGCATCGATGATTCGTGGATGGATTGAGAAGCCGGTGAATGAGTTGGTCAAGAAGCATGTGACCTGTCCCGTTGACTGTGACGAATGAATCGAAAGCGGCAGCGTGCAATAGGGATGCACTTCTACCGGAAGAAGCGGACAGGTTTTTAATCACACAGAAAGGGATTTCAAATGTTGACACTTGGAGCTAAAGCTGGCGAGCGAATTTTGATTGGAGACAACATCGTGCTGGAAGTGTATGAGATTCGAGGAAGTGCGGTTCGGTTGTCGTTCGTCGCACCAAAGGAAGTTGTGATTCTGCGGGAGTCAGTAGCAGAGGCG
>Ga0222718_10002592_pt1 | contig 16105 bp, 23 predicted proteins | sample C33_27DmetaG_FD_165045 | JGI IMG/M metagenome (GOLD analysis project Ga0222718, IMG submission 165045) | Estuarine water microbial communities from San Francisco Bay, California, United States - C33_27D | ecosystem: Environmental > Aquatic > Marine > Unclassified | place: USA: California... | reverse complement strand
CTGCTAACATCACTTCTTCTTCAAACGCTCTATCTGATGATTCCTCATCAAATATCTCTGCGTGTTCGTTTTCATAACGATCGTACTCTAGACCAAACAGGGCGTTAAGTCCAGGTTCTAGCTCTTTTGCTAGTTGTGCTCTTGAAATAGCCATTTTCTAACCCCTTCCTATATGCCTGTTGTAGCGTAAGTACCTACTGCAATAGTAGTACCGCTATTAAAGTGACCATTTAACCTTACGATGTATTGATGACCAACTGCAGAATAGTCTGAGTTAGCTTCATCTTCATAAAGTCCTACAATCCTAACATCAAGTGTATTAGTTGTAGCGGCTGTACTGATATCTAACATATCGCTAGATTTACCAGTAGCTGTGCTACCGTTATTTACACTTGCCATGTCACAGTTGACAAAAACATCTGCAAGAGCTGTCGCTCTGTTAGTGTTTGTACCATCTGCAACTACAGAATATAACTGCATAGGATCGTCGTAAACGAATGCTTTCACAGGAAAATCTGTGTCCACACTTACTGCGTTAGATCCGGGCCAATAGTTTTTAAAAGTAGTTTTTCCAGTAACAGAATCTACAAACTCTACACCTGCTAATACACCTAACGGGGCGATTGCTTGATCAGAAATAATAATAGTTCCTGATGAAGCAGGACACACGATCCCGCCATTGTATATAGCTGTTGTATAGTTATTTGCGATCTCATACTGAGTTGTAGCATTGTTATTAACGTTGCCACCTACCTTTCCTATCGGACGAAGACCATAACCAGCTGATAGATTATTTGCCATTTATTTTACTCCAATAATGGGGCCATCCTATTGTTTTTTAGGACCGCCAAAGGTTACACGAGATTGACGATCTGGTCGATTGATCGTCATAGTTGAATGTGCGTTTTCTCTCATCATATCTGAATCTACTGCTTGCATTTGATCAGCTTTTCTTTGATTAAAATAAGCTGTTCTTTCTGCAATAGTTTCTACAGGCATACGAGCTAAAACTAACCCACCTACTCCGAAAACACCTTCATATTTACCCGAATCTACTACTGGGGCTTCAAAATCTGGGTATTCATCTGCTCTTACGAGCTCCCAACCTTCTCTAAGTTTTGCGGAAACATTCTTGGTGTCATTGAAACCACGAGTTTCTGCTCTTACCCATCGATGTTTAAAGCCATCTGGTGCGGGTGGTGCATCCAGCATGGATGGTGGAGCCCACGGCTTACGCGCTGCCGCCTTCTCCCTTGTCTGTGTTGCGCGAGGAGTTCTTTTAATAGAACCTTCAAACATTTCGTCTTGTTGTGCCATTTATTTTACTCCTTAACGTATTTTGCGTATTGTTCTAGACTTACTCCAAGTTTTTTGGCCATAGCCACTTGTCTTTGAGTTAATCTAACCTTGTTCCCACTACTGCGCCCAGTTCCGGAGGACCTATTTACAGAAGCAACCGTCTGGGCGGGTCGTTTGCTCTGGGATCCTTCCTTAAACTTATGAGGAAATTCTTCCTTCATACGTTTATCTAATGTATCATAATACTCATCGCTCTTCGGGTCAATACCTTCTGACTCAACAAGTTCTTTATGTATACCAAATGCTGCATATGTCATGGCGCTATCTTCGCCAAACCAATCATTTCTTTGCGCCCAACTTTCTGCTTTAGGGTCAGGCCTTGCTGGAGGCTGAGGTACCGTTTGCTGGGCCATAGGCTGCGCTGGAGGCTGCTTTTGTCTTCTTTCGTTAGCTGACTTAGCCTGAGCCGCTCTATCGGCCTCTACGGCTAATTGTGTCATTTTTCTTTGAGCAGCTACCGCAGCTTCTGTATCACCAATTTCCATGGCATTTCTTAAAACAGCCTCTGTCTGAGCCATCTCTGATTCTACGCGACCACTATACTGATCCACATAGCTATTATCCATTTGATTTAGTCTTTGGGCTAATTCTGCGTTTTCTTTAGCCTTTATTTGCGCGAATCGAGTAGCTTCTTCAGCGTTTTTCTCAGCTTCCCGCATCTTTTTTGTAAGTCTATTAATTCTCTTCTGAGTTTGGTTCTCACTTTTCTTAAACTCATCTTCAGTATCTTCAGAAGTTGTGTCAACAGCTTCTTGAACAGTTTCCTCATTTGGAGAATCATTTTCAACAGTAACTTCAACATCAGGACCTTCTTCTTCCCCTAAGTCTAAATCTAATTCAGCTTGTGCTTCTTTTCCACTCATATCTACCTCTTAATAATGTAAAATGTCTTCAGGGTCCATAATTTTTGCTAAAATCTCGTCATCATTTAAAATTCTAACCTCTCCGCCGTCTATTTTAAAACGAGATCCTGCATATCGGGCAAACATTACCCAATCCTTCTCCGCGCACCACGGTCCTGCTGGAAACTTTTCTGTGTCCTTATACGCCAAAGGACCTGTTTTTAATACATAACCGACTTGTGTGGAAACTTGACCTTCTTCTACAATCTTATCCGGTAACAAAATACCCCCTTCTGTCTTACCCTTACCTCTATAAGGTAAAATAAGTATTCTCCAACCGGTTGGTTGAGGCATTCTGTCTACTAAGCTCTGTTCAATTAAACTAGGGTCTAAAACTCTGTCTTTTGGGTCTACATAAGCCCCATTTAATTCTGTTGCTGATGCTTCCATTTAAACTTCCTCTTGTTCTTGCTTCTCTAAAAGATTTTTTATTTCACTCTCTAAAAAATCTAAAGACTTTAACTCTCCCATAAGACCCTTGTAATGCATCATGTCTTTTACATTATCAAACTCTAGTGTCTCACGAATAAGTTCTCTTCTTTCTTTTATAAGCCTAAATACAGCTTGTGCAAGATAAATCTCATTCATTTCTATAAAAACCTAATATTTTCTTATTCTATCGTATATTCTTCTATATAATCAGGCGTAGTTTGACATACTGGGCATTTATATTCAACAAATTTTATTATTCCTGCAAAAGGCACAGGTTCTTCAATGACTTCTTTTTTAAAAGCCATTTTATGAATATAGCAAATATTATCGTCCTTGGGCACGTCTCAAACCGGTTACATGTTTTCTGTAAAAATAACTAGAGATCTTATTAAAAAATTTAAATAATTCTAAATTTATGCGGATCATTATTTCGTTAATCCCTTATACTTTTCAAATGATCTCAAACCGCCAAGTCCGAGCATCCCCATCAACACAGTCATCAAGCTGCCCATATCAAAAGTCGGTAGTTCTGGAATAGCCACTCCAATATATGCACACAAGAATATAGTTATAGGAGCTAATACAAAATGCCAACACAGTGCTACACCACAAGTCCAACCTATAAATGGTCGCCAACCTGCAACAAAAATAGACTTATGTTGTGCCTCAGCTTTATTGATTTCTAGCTGACCCTTGGCTAACTCCTGAGCGTGTTTTTCTGCCATGGTCGCAATTTCATGCGCTAGTTTGTTCTTAGCATCTTTATCTTCAATAAATTTACCAACTAAGTTGGTTACTGGTCCTATCAACGCTGTTAACATTATTTATGATCCTTATGTTCGTGGCCCATCCAAATACCGAAGACACCCGTCATCACACCCATAACTACAGAAACAAAAGCTGACTGAGCTGCTGTAGGTGCATCTAAATCCATAAACCATTCCGCACATCGCCATGACATGACTGTGCTCGCGAGCATCATACATCTAGGTAATATCTTCCAACGCAAAAACTGTTCTACTGATACCATCTAATATACCCTCACTTTCTCAGGATCCACAAACGGCACAAGCTTACACATACACTCATACACCTGTGGTTTGTCGTCTTTCATATATGTTTGATTGTTTAATTTATCTCTGTATTGCAAACAAACATTGACATCTTGAAAGTAAATACCACCAGTGGCTATACCATTTAGGGTACAAGCAAGCATAAAAGCAGTCACGCCTACATTAAATCCCTATAATAATCAGAGTTTGGAGCAAACACCTCTCCGCCATCAGCCATTTTTACAGGTTTAACCTTGTCTCCATGACCCTCTCTAATTAAAAATTGCTCAAAACTCATAGAATCCGAAGCAGGACCATCAAAAAACTCTTTCCTCAAATCCTTCTCGCTTCTTTTATCACCTTCTTTAGCCATTATTGACCTCCTTGGTTGTTTTGTTGTTTCAATAACTCTCGCTCCATCGCAGAATCAATTCTAGCCTGTGTTATTTTTTCTTGACTTTGTAGTCTTTGCTGGAATTGATCGTCCCTCTGCTGTACTTTCTGCTCTTCAAGACCTAGTTTAGCCCTGTCTATCTGAGCGTCATTCTGTTCAGCTTGAGCCTTAACCTGCAACTCCTTCTCTTTCAACTGGACTAATGGATCAGGACCCTGACCGCTTAATTGACCACTTAGAGCTTTTAGTTGTGACATACCCTCAGCTACATATTGAGCTGTCTTAGCTTCTATATCAATCATCTGCTCTTCTGATAAAGCCTGACCACCACCGGCTTGAATTAAGTCAACCGCAGCTCTTTCACGCGCTCCAATCTTAACGTGCTCCATTATATGTTTTTGAAGGGCTACCGCCATTTGTGGAGATTGAGCGACTAGAGGTGTGGATCCAAAAACCATGTGCGACATTATATGCGCTTCATGATTCTGCCCTTCAAAAGCTACTAACTTAATCTGATCTAAAATATCTATGTTCTCTTGTGCTGGATCCTTCGGTGTAGCCTCTGGCTCTGGTGTACGTTTCAAGATCCTGTCAATATCCCTTACGCCCAGCGCCTCGTACATGTCTCTAAAAATCTCATACATGTTGTGCATGTCAGGAGCTGATGTAGCTAACTGCATTTTAGTTTGAGCTAAAGATATGCGCTGGGCCTGACTAAAAACATTCGGATTAGATACAGGCAATACATCTACCCTGTCATCAAAATCTTCCCGTCTAATACTGCTATCAACACCTGTTATACTATAAGGATATTCGTCAGGTAAAAACTCTGACATAACCTTAGATAACAACTTAAACTCAATCTTCATCGCATAATGTAAACGCTTATGTACAGCAGACATGACCCGTGAGCCCTGTTCCAACATCGCTATAGTCGTTCCTACCGCTGCATTTTGATTTCCATCACCAACCTTTAAATCTGTAATCGTAGCAAACCTTTGTCCAGCATCAACCACAAAACCTAATAGACTCATTAAAGTCTGGTCAGGACCTTTGAAAGGTAAAGACATTAAACTCGCTTTTATATCACCACCTGGAGCATCTACATCCCTAAACTCTCCCGGTTGTAACGGCTCATCATCGTCCCTGATCCGTAGGCCGCGGGCCTTGAATCCTGCTGGTAAGTTCGATAATGTACCTGCATCTATCAACTGCCTTAGTGCAGCAGTCGCGGTTCGCGAAAGACCACCAATGGTATGAATAAGTCCTAGCCCGTAAAAACCAAATCCCGGAAGAAACTTGTAGTGTACAAAATATTGTATCTTTGCTTTTTTCTTATCGTCTTCTCTGTAATTCCTGCGAATCGATAGAATTTGGCCATTATCTTGTGATATAGTGACAATATAGGGAACTTTGATGCCTGTCGGCTCACCGTCCTCGTCTGTCTCTTCATAACCCTCAAGATCTAAATCAACATGACATTCTAACAAAGTACAGTCATAATCTATCTGTGATGGATACATTCCATCAATGCGTTCAATCTCGTCAGTCAAACTACCTGATTCACTCTGGGCCGGTATCACAGGTATATCTCTATAAAATCCAGAAACTTGACGCTTTCTCAAATCATTTAAACTTAATTTTAAAACCTGTGTGATATTAGGACAAGTTTCTAGATCCGTGGTGTTGTAAGGTACAATCAAGTTCTCAGCAGGAACAAACTTACTTACAGCTCGCTCCAAATTCTCATCATAGTAAACTTTCTTAAACGTACTACCCGCTAACGGTAAATAAAATAACATCTGATCTAATTCAGGTGTATACTCTTCCATAACACAAGTTATGTAGTAGTTCATAAACTCCTTTACTCGTTGGGCTTGATCTTCTTTTGCAGGAGTACTCGATCCAAGCACAGTAGTTCGCACGGGGCCAGTTGGGGGCAACAGCTCATTGAAGGCTTGGGCTTGGAACTGCGTTGCCGATTCCGCCAAAAGCGGGTGAGTAACCCCACTCGCCCCTCTGAACGGCTGGGATCTTTCTTCATAGCTAAACCCAAGTAATTCCAAACCATTGGCGAAAGCATCTTCCCACTCCTGTCTACCACTTTTGTTTTCATCAAATTCACCAGATAACTCACTTGCAATCCTGCCAAGTAAGCCATCAGGCATCTCTTCGGCTAAGTTGGCATAGAAGTCTTCAGTCGTGCCTCGTTGATCTCGTGGCTCAAAATCAACGATAACACTTCCATCATCTTCTTCCATAATCTCTACGTCTTCTGGGATAGGTCCCATGTCAAGACTGTCTGGCATCTCTATCTCTACTTCAGCAGCTAATTCATCTTCGTCCAGCTGAGATGGGACATTTTCCACCATACTGCCTATTGGTTCTCTTGCCATGTAATTCTCCTTTTAGGTACTATACCATGAATTTTATAAAAGGTTCAATACCTTGTGGTCCACGGTTCATGTTTACCGCTCTGTCTTTCAAACTGACGACGCCGCCATCCTCTTTCATTATATCAGGATTAGTTCTCTCTTTTGGATCATTCTTACCAAACTTTCCCTTCAGGACAGCTTTACTATCTTTAGGCCTATCTATCAACATAATCATAGACAAATCACCTTTAGCTTCAAAATCATTAACATAAGGTATATGTGTAAATCCTCCCTCAGCTAACTTTTTTCTTATCATTTCAGAGTTCTTAACAGTGCTGTCAGTAACAAAATCTACAAAATCATCAGGTGGTGTCTCTGTAAAACGAAACAACTCTGACTCTGTAAAAGGCTTGTTAGTTTTAGGATTTAAAAAAGGTTTACTTAGATCTGCTTTCAAAGGCATACTTGAACCATAAGTTGTGGTGGGTATAAAACTACCACTAGCATCTAAACCTTGGTTTCCTGTTATGGGTTGCATAGGAGGACCTGTTTCTACCCCTTTTTTTAAAGCGTCTTCTAAAGGCATACCTGATCTGTATAAAGTATGAACTTCACTAGATGTCTTTAAAGCTGCAAACCGGTCTGCAGCTGCTTTCGGGTTTGTGCTGACATGTAAACCTAATGTGCTCAAAGGATCATAAGGACTAAGTTTATTCACGTCAAAAACAGTCGGAGGCACGTCTGATTGAGTGTAATGAAAAACATCTTGCGGAGTGTTTGATCTTATAAATTTACCTACAGACTGTTTCTGTCTGCCAGAGCCATAGTTACTACGCTCCCCTTTTGGTAGGTTTTTCTCATAGTCTAATCTATAATCAGTTATAGGCGCGTCTCCGGCAGCCTCTTTGATTACGTCCTTATATAAGCTGGAACCCTCCACAACAACTTCATCATAACCCTCAATAGTATTTTTAATACGATTGACCTGAGTAGGATCATCCAAAAGATTGTTTGCTATCTTTTTATCCATCTTTACATTGTAGTTTGGTATCTTTGTGTCTCTTCTTATAAGACCATACTTAGCGGACATAATAGCTAAATCTACGTTCTCTTCAGGAATACCTTGTTTCTTTATCGTCTTATACATATCACCGGTATAACGATCAAAAGCTTCCATATCCCCAGGATCTGGACACTTGTCTGCACTACACGAAACAATCAAAAGTTTACGACCCTTTTTAATTTCAGGACTGAATAAACTACCTGAACCTAAATTTAAATCGTCAGGAACAACAGACACACCTGACGTATCGCCTTCCATCTTCATAATGTTAGGGTCTATGTCAGGGCCCCCAGATGTCGCTGTCTTAGGACCCAAGTACGGAATAAAATCCTCAATCCCCTTTTTTGCATATCTAGCTACAGGACCTAATCCGGGAATCACACTTGCTACACCTAAAGTGGCCATACCAGTACCAGCCGCTGCTTCTACAAAATCATCGCTTGAAATCATCTTACCGCTTTGAGACAAAACTTCAGGCAGCTCGTATGCCGCTATAGCTTCACCCGTGCCGGGTAAAAAAGATAAAGCATCATACGCATCTTCTATGGAAGTACCTTTTTTGTCCTTAGCTTCTAAACGAGATAAAACATCTCTATAACTTTGTTGATCCTTAGCCATCTCTTCCAAGAACCTGTGCTAACTGGGCCATGAGCCGTGGATCGCGGGATTGGGTTGCACCACCTTGTTTCATAATCCGGTTCATTACCAACATGTTCCTGTCAGCAGGAACCTCCTGCATTTCAACAGTGGTTTTCTTCATTAAGCTGGAAACACCGCCGCCATCGGCGAAAAGTCTAGGTTCCTCTGGAATATTAAATATTCCTTGCATAGGTGAGCCTGCGTTAGGGTCTGAAGGCCCCTTAGCTAAAGCGGCTTGTATTCTAGCGTTCTCTTCTGGACTTTTTAGATCACGCTGTTGCTGCCTAGAAAGAGCTTGCTCGTAAGTCATTTCAGATAAAACGCCTAAAGTAGGCCTTGCACTTTGAAATTCAAGAGCAGGGTTCGACAAAGAATAACTATCTGGTCCAAAGTTAGATAAAAGAGGCAGTCTATTGAGCGTAAAGTCGGGCTGCGGTCTATCGTAATCTTGAGGTTTAGGGAAACCATTAGGAAATAAATCAGTTTTCATAGTAGGGGAAATCCCTATCCCTGTAATGGGAGGTCCTGTTAACTCTGCTTTCATATTTTGTATTTTTGGGGGAACGTTTTGACCACCCGTGTTGCTTCCACCTAGATTAAATCTTTCAGAAGCCATTTGGTGAATTTCCTGTATGAAAGGATCAACTTGTTTTTGGTCTATAATTTCACTCAAAAATTGTCGGTAAGAGTCTAAAGGTCCGCCGCCTGTCATAGCCAAGCCGCCTTCTCTCATATAAACTTTGTCGGATTGAGGTGTACTTAATATTCCAGAAGGATCCGCCAAGCCGCCTTCAGACTCGCTACCACCGAAATTTAAAATCTTTCTTCTTATCTCATCCATAGGATCTGCAAATTCTTCGGGAGCTGTCGTAGTATCCTGATCCAGAGGATCCAACGCATAAGGATCTTCTTCTAACATCCTTATAATTTCATCGTATTCTGTGCTTTCTTTTTGATTTTCCATCAAGTACTGATCACCGTAATCCGTACTACTGTCAAAAATAGGAATATCGTCTTTGTTTGCGTTGCGTACTACACTTTCAGCCATGTTCACCTCAATAATAAGCTCTTACCTGAGCTGACCCATCACCCTCTTCCCAATCATCTGTCGGCAACTGTACAAAATTACCCTGCCGATAACGCATTAAGGCCTGTGTCATGCTATCCACAAGGTCATCATACTCTCCATTTGGAAAAGCTGCAACCTCTTCTATCATCTCATCTGCAAAAGTTTCGTCAGGGACCCAAACCATCCCTGCCTCAAACAAAGGAGATACAGAATGCAATCTAGACACCTTATCATTACCTTTACTCGGTGTAAAGTTTACAACCGGTATACCCATATTCCTTAATTCATGCGTCAAAGGTAGACCAGTAGCCTTAGCCTCTATAATTACTGTCTCAGGGTCCCAATAATTATATTGCTCTAAGGCAATATTCTTTAATTCAGGGAAATCCCACCTGTCTTTTATGCTGTCTAACAAAATTAAAGCAGGTTGACCCCCTATTTCCTCTGGATAAAACACGCCCCACGTCGTTATAGCACTAAAATCCGCCGTTTCACGCTTTGAAAACGCCGTATCATAGCTTTGAATAACATATTGTAGGTTGGGAACACTCTTTTTCTCCCATCTCTTCCACCATTCTCTCTTAATTATAGCATTTTCTTCACCAGTCGGCTGCTGCTGGTACTGAGCATTCCATTTACTGGGCGGAATAGACGCTTTTACCGCCGTTAAATCGTCCAAACTCCAATATTCTGGCCAACAAGGCTCACCATTATCAAAAATAGCAGGTAATTCCACTATCTCCCATTGATCAGCTAGGGGATCCTTAGCCATCGAGCGGACTAACTGACCCGTTAAGTCCTTCTCTGACCACCTTGTCTGTACCACAACAATACTTCCACCAGGCTGGAGTCTCTGTCGGGGGCCCCCTGTGTACCAATCCCACGCATCTTCAAAACCATTGTTACTCATAGCCGTTTGTTCAGAGTGAGGATCATCTATTATAACTAAATCACCACCACGACCCGCTAAGTTCGAGCCAACACCCACAGCATAATACATACCACCCTTGTTCGTATCCCATCTTCCTGACGCTTTACTGTCTACCGCCAAGCTCACATCTGGGAATACCGTCTTAAACTCATCTGTTTCAATAAGGTTCTTGACCTTTCTACCAAAATTAACAGCAAGTTCTGTCGTGTGTGTCGCTTGAATGATCTTCATGTTCGGGCTACGGCCCATCATCCACGCAGGAAACAAAAAGGATGCAAACTCAGACTTAGTGTGTCGGGGTGCCATATTGATGATTAATCTTTTTAATTCTCCACGAGCAACTCTTTCTAACTTTTCTGCAATTATTTCGTGATGTCTTCCTTGAATAAAGCTCGGCCAGATACTTTTTACAAAACTTAAAAATGTATTTTGGCACTCCTCGTTCTTTTCTAACTGAGCTAATCTTAGTTCGAGTTTGAGGATCCTTTCGTCTTGTATTCTACCATCCATATAGGGGTCCCTTAGCTAAAAATTATATGCGATTTGTGGGTTATTATAATATAGTTAACGACTATATCAAATTATTTATAATTGTTTGTGAAAAACTTAGCCCTTGCCTGCGTAGCCAAATGCCGTGGATCACGGGAAATTTTTTAATAATCCCTTATTTTAAGCCATTTTTTAGCCTCTATTACCTAGGGTACCTTAACCGCTTTTAATTCTATTTGCCCCGCTGATCTTCGCCGTTGCCCCGTTAATCGTTGTTTATTTTGCCGTCCTGATGTCTTGCGGATCTTGTCAGCTGGTCGGCGGGGCTTAAATCTTTTACAGCTGATTAGCGGGGCTTAAAACGTGGGCTTTTGTCTGGTGGTTTTGCTCCAGCTCCCCCAGCTGGTGCCGTTGCCCCGTTGATCTTGTGCAATGTTCCGGGCTTCATACGTTTTAAATCACGTCCCAGCGTCTGCGGTCGGCTTATTTAACTATTTAAAACTAAGATCAGCAGGCATAAAAAAAGCCCCGCTTAACGGGGCTTTAATGGGCTTTAATGGGGCTTAATTAATACGTTCTGCGATTAATAAAATAAAGATAGCAAAAGCAAAGCATATTGGCATAAATAAAAATTCAATTAAATAAATAAAAAACTTTCTAATTTTTAAATAAATCTTCATGTTTTAGATCTCCAAAAAATGAAAGTTAAAACAATCCCAAATAATATTTTTTAATCTTTTAGATTGTATAATTAAAGAAGCCCCGTCGTACCAGTCCATATAATGATATTGTATTTTATGTAACCCCTCTTTTGGATTATAAAAAATTCTAAATTCGTCGCTCGGTCCGCCCCATGATAACTGCCAGCGAAAATAACTTTCTTTCTGATCTTCAAAAGTTCCCGCCTCTACATAATCAAAACAAAGCCCGTACTGGTCAACAAAATCCAAAAAATTGTCATATTGATTTAATTCAAGGTCTTTAATCGTTTTAAAATACTTAGCTTTGTATTTGTCATTAATACTGCAAAAAGTATTAATTTCTTTTTGATCTTCGTTTAAATACATTTCAGCTATTATTAAATCATCGTATCGATCTCGGTAATTTGGGTGTACTAAATCAACACATTTAAGCTTTCTATTTTCTGATTTTAACATGGTTTTAATCTCCTATTAATTAAAGTTATCTCATAATATTGCATACTTTATACAAAAAGAAAAGCCCCGCCAGCTGGAGGGGCTTTTATAAAAAGAGCAGCTCTTAATATTTTAATCAAATATAATCACATTTAAACCCGCTTCATTTAAATTATTTTTAAGCTTATTAATATTTAATTGGTTCGGGTTATCGTTTAAAAACTCCCTATTTGATTTTTTAAAGTTATTAATTTGTTCTTCGTTTAAATCGTTTAATGATGGATCGTCTTCCAGCTCCTCCTCATAAAATTGATTTTCGTTTGTCTCGTCTACTAAAGTTATTGTAGAAACAAATCCGCCAAAATAATCTTTATGTATATCTATAACTTTTTTAAGTTCTTCGTGCGATATTTTGGGGCCTTTACTTGCCACGTCTAATATAAATCTAGCCATTTTTATTTTCTCCTATTTATTAAAGTTATATAGTTTATCGCATACTTTACCCAAAAAGAAAAGCCCCGTATCTCTACGGGGCTTAAATCGGCTTTAAATGTATAAAAAATTAGGACGCCATTGCTACCCTATTCCAGTCGGTTTTTTTCATGTTTAAAACTTGCCCGCCTAATTTTTGCCAAAAGTCCACGTCATCGGCTTTGGCGTTATTACCTACCCTTGTAACGGCATTAACAAAAGTTGCTCTATTAACTGGCTTGTCATTTTCATAACCCGCTTGTCCGATAGTTTTTAATAAACCGTCTAATACGTTGCTAGTTTCTTTTTTAGATAAAGTTAAAACTTTTCCTAAATTCTCGACGGCTTCGCTCGCTTCAACATTAATTGTATCTTCGGAAGCTAACCGCATTTTTTCAAGATTTTCATCAAAAGTATCTCTACTAGCATATGAGCTGACAATATCCCTGAGTTGTAATTTTAGGCTATGGTTATCAGCTTGTTTAGTTTCGTCGGTCAAAATATTCCAAGTGTCCCCGTCCCTCGCTGAGGTAATATGAGATTTTCTTGTTATGTTTTGTGTCTGCATTCCATTAAGGCAAGCTAACGTCCAATTAATTCCAAAAGCTGAAATACTGCCCGCTCCCGTTTCAGAATTAGAAAGCCCTATTCCATGTGCCATAATGTCATTAACATTTGCACCAGCTCCAGTAATAATCTCAGATTTTAAACGTATATACATTTTTTTCTGAGTAATGGCACAATTAACAATTTTCCAGCAAGCGTCCGAGTCCATAAGCTGAGGCAATGCGGACTCTAACAAATCTGAGTTATCAAAAGTTTTAAACTTATCTGATAAAAAAGCCCTTGCCGTCCCGCTGGGGTTCATACCTTGATTTAAATCATCATAAGTTCTGATCATACGTTTTGAATTTTCTTTTTGCCAAATAGCATTTGTCAATAAATCGTATTCTCTAGAATATTCAGATTGTAAACGTCTAGCCGTCCTAACATCTAACCCGTTCTTTTGAGCTATTTGATCAAAACATAAATCATTAACTTTTAAAAAGCGTGTCGGCTCCCCGCCGTTGCCCTCTATAATGATTTCACTTTGTGGCTGGTCGTCTAGTTCAATAGTTCTAAATTGAAGATCTTTAGTAGGTGCTATAAAATCTTGTTTTCTAGCATTTGTATCTTTAATCCTAATTAAAAGCTTCTCTAAAGTGTTATTTTCGTTTTCAATATTATGCATAATTTTTCTCCTATTTGTTAAAATGCAAAAAGCGGGGTTAATCCCCGCTTATTAATATAAGATTTTTCGCATATATAGTCAAATTGAATTTTTGAAAGTTCAAACTTTCCCAAAATCTCCCGCTATATGATGTCTTAATACAGTTCCATAAGGTAATTCCTGAGCAAATTTTAAAAGCTTTATTTCGTCCAGCTCGGTCTCAGATTGTTTAGCAGTTGCCTCCCAGTGTAGTTTTACATTGCCAGCTGTTGCATAGCACCCGCCGTCTTCAGTTTCACTACCCGCTTTTTTCTTATATGTTCCATGATCTGTAAACCCTATCGCATAATCTCTATCAATACGGCTACATAAAGGTTTTCCATTTCCGCAATCTCTACAATTAGAATTATTATATTCTGCGGGGCATCTAACAATTTTAAAATTATTTACAGTTTCTGATTTTCCATTTGTTTTCCAAAATGTTTCTTTAACATTTATTACGACGGGTACGAATGAATGCAATAACATATCTGCAATGTTTTTTGCTGAATAGTTTATAGCAGTTTTACCCGCTCTAAGTTTATGTTTCCAATATTTAGGATTAAAATGTGAATAAGTAAAACTTATCCCGCCTTTTGGTACAGCGTCCGATACTGCATCTAAATAAGAATAATCTATTTCAGTTGCACCCGCTGACGTGTCGGGCTTTAGATTGCAAGTTTTAGGGCAAGTTGCAAATTTGTCTTGGCCTCCCGCTCTATATGTGACTGCACAATAAGTTGTTTTTTTAGCAGTTGAGTTTTTTACTAACTTAATCATTAACAGCCTCCTCGATAATTTCTATTACTACGTCATCATAGCCTTTGTATTTCCAATCATCAAAAGCTCGTTTAGCGTCGTTATAATTTTTATAGTAATCATCAACTCCGCCTACCCAAACTATATAACGCCAACTTAATGGATATTCATTTTGCATTATTTTCTCCTATTATGTGATTTATCGCATACCTATTATACATAAAAAAATAGGCGGGTCAAATGCCCGCCTTTTATTGTTATCTTCGCCTCCGTTTTATTTTGGGTTTTTTTAAATGTTTTTCATAATCCGAACCGTACAAAATTTTAGCTATAAAATGTAATATAAACATTATGCAATTTTCCTATTCTCAGCTTTGGCCGTTACGTTTATAACAATTACGTTTTCTTGTAAATCATTATCTAAAACTATTCTTTTATAATTAAAAGCTATCAAATCATTTATTTGGGCTTTTTGTTTTATTCCTGAAATAGACAATCTTCTATCGCCTCTATTTACAGTTTTATAAAATGAAATAGTACAAATTGTATCGTCTTCATAATAAGCCATTAATTTATGTTTTTCGCCATTAACCATTGTGTCAAAATCAATTCCAAATAGTTTTGCAAATCGCCTGATACTAGCATTCGCATCTATTATAGATTTATTTAACATTGTATTGGTTAATCTCAGCTGACCAAAATCAGGACTTAAAGTTTTTAAAATTTTATTTTCTTTATTCATCGTTCGCCTCTTTATTTTCTATTTCTTGATTAATAAAATCTCGCAATTCAATTAATTGTTTTTTATCCCACACATCTCGTACAAGATAAATTGTTCGCATAATATTTTTTTCATGATTTTCAATTTTAATTAGAGAATTATACTCAAGTTTTTCATGTTCCTCCTCATCATATTGAAAACCACTTCCCATTTCATTTTTAGTTTTCCAATGTTTCATTTAATCTTCCTGAACATAAACAGTATCAAATCTTAAATCGCCAAAAGTCCAATCCTTAATTTCAAAAATATTCTCTGAAGTTATTTGCTCTTGTAAATCATTTTTAAGCTTTTGTGCCTTTTCCTCAGCTTCTTCTTGAGTATTAGCTTCAACAGAAAAGTTACGATCGAACCATACACCAAGATCAAATTTAACGGTGTATTGTTTCAAAGGAAACAAATCTTCAAATTTAATATTTTCTTTAGTTACTTTTTCGGCCGTAGCATCGTATTCGGCTTCGTTTACATAAGAATATGAATTTAAAAACTCTTCTTTTGTTAGCTTAAAAAAATCTTTCATTTTTTCAAGATCGTCTACAAAAGGTGTTGAAGGTTCTTGTATATACCAAGAAAACCCATCAGGTAACCAAGACATTTGAAAAGAATTAGCATAAGCTATTAAACTAGGTAAATTATTAAACTCACGTTTTTTACCCTTATTATCAATAATTGTTATTTTAAACATTATTGTCCTCCCATACTTGATGCTACTATTTCCATCTCTTCTTCAGCTGAAATGCCGAGACGTTTATTCCAATTTTCACATATATTTTCTACATAAGTGAAATTGCCCACGAATTTATCTAATTCTGTAGGATCATCAGGATTTATTTTACCGAGTGCATAATAACCTGATTGTTTGTAAATAACTTTGACAACTCTAAACTTGTCATCGCCTTCATTAATCATAGTGAAACAATGTTTTACTTTATTAGTCATATCTAGCCTCCAAGCTATTTGTTTAAATTAAAATAACGATATGCGATTTTTTCTATAAGATCAAGTCA
>Ga0222718_10002591_pt1 | contig 16110 bp, 15 predicted proteins | sample C33_27DmetaG_FD_165045 | JGI IMG/M metagenome (GOLD analysis project Ga0222718, IMG submission 165045) | Estuarine water microbial communities from San Francisco Bay, California, United States - C33_27D | ecosystem: Environmental > Aquatic > Marine > Unclassified | place: USA: California... | reverse complement strand
CCGACTACTTCGGTGAGATTGCAAACATGGGTGATTCCGTTAAGATTATCAAAGAACCCGAAATTACTGTTAAGGCTTATGCTCGTGGCACAACTGTCACTCCACAAGACCTTGACGATGAAGACTTCAGCCTGACCATTGACAAAGCTAACTACTTTGCATTTAAGGTTGACGACATTGAAGAGGCACATTCACACGTTAACTTCCAGTCTCTGGCAAGTGACCGTGCTGCTTATCGCCTTGCTGACCAGTTTGACCAAGACGTTCTTGGCTATCTAACTGGTTACACTCAGTCTGCAATTCATGGTACGCCAGACACTGTTAACACCACTGTTAATGGTTCTAAGGCTGTCACAACTGCAGGTTCTGATGAACTGCTTTCTAGCATGAAGCTGGAAGCTGATGACTTTGGTGGTGCTTCAGGCTCTTCCATTGGCATTCGTCCACGTGCAGGTAATGATGGCGCAGTTTTGGGTAGCGGTAACGCATATCCTTTGCAAATCATTGCTCGTATGGCTCGTAAACTTGACCAACAAAACGTAGACTCACAAGGTCGTTGGCTTGTAATCAGCCCAATCGTTAAAGAAATCCTGATGGATGAAGACTCACGTCTGTTCAACAGCGACTTCGGCGGCACTGGTCTGATGAATGGTCTGGTTCTTAACAATCTGCATGGTTTCCGTGTCTATGTTTCCAACAACTTGCCTGAGATTGGCACTGGTTCTTCTACAACTGGTGGTACTAATGCTAATAACTACGGCTTAATTGTTGCTGGTCATGATTCTGCTGTTGCTACTGCAGAGCAGATTAACAAGACTGAAACCTACCGTGACCCTGACAGCTTTGCTGACATAGTTCGTGGTATGCATCTTTACGGTCGCAAGATTCTTCGTCCAGAAGCACTTGTGAACGCAAAGATTAACTTGGTATAAGGGGAGATTAAACAATGGCTATAATTACTTCATTGCTTAAAGCCGCTACTGGTAATTCCCAGCGTGGTCGCAACCCTTATATGGTTGAAAACACAATTGACATCGTGGCTACTACTGTAGACCCATCGTCAGGTGATGTTGTTCAAGCAATTACTATTCCTGCAGGTCATAAAATTATGGCTGCTGGCGTAGAAGTTGTTGAAAGTGCAACCATGAACACTGGCACAGACGCTACCGTAACTCTTGGTGCGGCTGATGCTGATGAGTATGTCACTGCATTTGACATTGACGGTGCTGCTGATGGTGCTTATGCTCCTAGTGCAACCGTTGCTGCTGATGTAGTTCTTGCTTCTGCAGACACTCTTGACCTTACCTTTGCAGGTAGTGGTGCATCTTTCACTGCTGGTAAACTTCGTGTTTACGCTGTCATGATGGATGTAAGTTCTCAGGGTGACACTTCTGCTAACGAAGTAGACCGTGACACACTTGCCTAAATAATATATGGGAGAGCAGGACAACTTGCTCTTCCATTTCTATGAGATTTAATAAAGGACGCACAAATCATGGCAATCACAACTGCAATGTGTAACAGCTTTAAACAAGAACTTCTTGGTGGTGTCCATGATTTGGATACAGATTCCTTGAAACTGGCTTTAATTAAAGCTACACCAACTGGCACATATAATGCCAGCACAACTAATTATTCAGATGTCACAGGTAACTCTGATGAAGCATCTGGCACAAACTATACCGCTGGCGGTCAGGTACTAGATGGCGCAACTATTTCGCTTGACGGTTCTACCGCTATTGTTGATTTTACAGATGAAGTATTTGCTGACGTTACTGTGTCTGCTGACGGTTGTATTATTTATAACACAGCGGCTAGTAATGCTGCTATTGCTGTTATTGATTTTGGTGGTACAGTAAGTGCTACTGCTGGTGACTTGACTATTGAATTTCCTGCCGCTGATGCAAGCAACGCTGTAATTCGTATCGCGTAAGGAAACATTATGGCTGTTACCGTAAATGCTGCTGTTTACGGAGTAGGTGTCTACGGAACAGCTAGGTACGGCAAGGTTATTGTAAGCAACCTTGACCAAGCCACCGCTACTGGTGCTGTTAATACTGTACAAGTAAATATAGTAGAAGTATTAAACAGTGTAAGTGCTACAGGCACAATTGCAAATGTAGTTGCTGGTGGTTTTGAAGTTGATATATCTGAACGGCTGAATAGCGTAAGTGCTACAACAACAGCTAACGGCGTTCAGGTAAATGTAACAGAGATACTGGGTAGCGTTAGTGCTACAGGTGCAATCGGCACACTAGCGATTAGCAATACTGTTACACTTACAGGTGTTCAAGGCACAGGTGCTGTAAACACTGTAGAAGAAAAACCAACAGAGGTTTTAGGTAGTGTAAGTGCTACAGGCTCTGTAAACATTGTTCAAGTTAATATTACCGAAATACTTGGCAGTGTAAGTGCAACAGGTTCTATAGGAACACTTGAGCATAGCAACACAGTTACACTTACAGGTGTTCAAGCAACAGGCACTGTTAATGCACTTGAAGAAAAGCCCACTGAAGTATTAAACAGTGTAAGTGCTACAGGCGCAGTTGGCGATAACTTTACGTTTAGCAATACACATGCACTAACAGGCGTACAAGGCACAACAGCACTGGGAACAATTATAAAAACTGCTGAAGTATTTAATTTCCAAGCTGTAGCAAATCAATATAGTCGTGCTAGAACAGTTAAAATATCAAGAGCAGCATAATGTCTACTGCCGCAGAAAGAACAGTTGATATACCATTTGAAAGTAGGAAAGTGTATATTCCTCGTGGTACAACTCCAAGTGACAGAATGGTGCTTATTGAGTTTGAAAATAGAAAAGTGTATGTAGAAAGACAAACAACGTCTGCTGAACGCACTGTGTATGTAACGGAGTTATATTAATGTCATATCGTTGGCCTGTCAAAGACCCAGATGAGACGCTTGATTATAGTGTAGATTGGTCACGTTTTCTTGACTCTGCAACAATTAGTTCAGTTGCTTGGTTTGTGCAAACAGATGAGATTGGTAAAACTGCACTTGCATCTGGACAAGACTTAACAACTGCATCAGGTGGTACAGTTACGGACAGTATTCAAAATATATCACAATCTAATACAACAACTGTAGCTACTATTAATATAGGAAGTGGTGTAACAAATAGAGAATACACATTTACTTGCCGTATGACAGATAGCACAGGCAGTACAGCAGAACGCACTATTAAAATTGCAATTAGAGAGAAATAAATGGCATATAACTTTCTAGGTTTAGTGAATGAAGTCAATCGCCGTTTAAATGAGGTTGAACTTACGTCAGCTAATTTTAGTACAGCTACTGGTTTTTATGCTCATGCCAAAGATGCTATTAATGCTTCTTTACGTTATATTAATCAGTCAGAGTATGAATGGCCTTTTAATCATGTAGAGCAAGAAGATACACTTACATCTGGTGTATCTCGCTATCCTTTTCCTGCTGATTGTAAAGTAATTGACTTTGACACTTTTCGTATTAAAGAAAATAGTACACTTGGAAATGCTACAGTAAAACTTCCTACACTTGCATATGAAGAGTATCTTGAAAAACACGTAGAACAAGAATACTCATCTGATACAAACGGTCAAGGTGTTCCAAGTAGAGTTGTGCATACACCTTCTCTTGAATACATTATGACTCCTGCACCAGATAAAGCATATTCATTAGTATATGAATATTATCGTATACCAGTTGACCTTGAATTGTATGATGACGTTCCAGTTATTCCAGAACGATTTAAACATGTAGTTACTGATGGTGCTATGCATTATGCTTATCTTTTCCGTGGAAATACGCAAGACTCATTGGTAGCAAAAGAAAAGTTTGAAGAAGGCATTAAGCATATGCGTTCAATGATTATTAATCGTTACCACTATGTGCGTTCTTACATGATTCCACAAAACACTGGTGGCGGTGGTAGGATTGGTTTTGCTAGACTGCCTTTAGGATAATATTATGGTAGATAGATGGCAAACTTATCCTGTAGAGTTTCGTGGTGGTCTAATAACAAATTTAAGCCCTTTACAGCAAGGGGTTAACGCACCGGGTTCTGCACGTATTCTTCGTAACTTTGAACCTTCTATTGAAGGTGGTTACAGAAGGATTGAAGGATATGATAAGTATGATAGCAATTTAATACCGCCATATGGTGCGCCAGTTGTACATGGTAGTAGTCAAACTGGTACAACACTTGTAATTGGTAATATACATACCACACCAGAAGATGGTGACACTCTTACAATTAGTGGCGTAACTGGTACATATACAATAGCATCAGCTGGTGTTACATTTGATGGTACAAATAATCGTGCTACACTAACACTGACTACAAGTTTAGATTCTAGTCCAGCAAATGCAGCAAGTGTAACATTTACAAGTACGACATCTAACTATTTAGCATTAGGTGTAGCAAGCTGGGAAGACCAAGCTATTGTAGCAAAAAATGATGACGTTTTTTCTACAACAGGTAGCGGTTATACACATATAAATGTACCTAATTATGGTACGGTACTAGTAGATGGTGGCAGTCAAACAGGCACAAGTCTTATTGTAGATGGTTTAACTAGTGCGCCACAAGCAGGTGATGTATTTAAAATTGCAGGTGTTGACCTTGTATATACAGTAACTGCTGACGCAACGGTAACTTCAGGTAGTGCTACACTAACAATAGACCCAGCACTTGACAGCAGCCCAGCAGATGATGCAGCACTTACATTTTTATCTACTAGCCGTGAAGGTGCTGTAAAAACAAGATTTGCAAAATATAACTTGACAGGAACTGAAAAAGTTGCTATAGTAGATGGAACAAATGCTCCAGCTTTATATGACGGTTCAACATTTACAGTATTAAATAGCGCACCTACAGATGTTATAGGTGCTACACACGTAGTAGAGTTTAAGAAAGCACTATTTTTTGGTAAAGGAACTACACTTACATTTACCTCACCTTATGCTGATGATTCATTTTCTGTAGCTAATGGTTCTGGAACAATAGATGTAGGCGGTGTAATTACTGGATTGTTTGTATTCAGACAGCAGTTAATTATCTTTACTGAGAGACACATTCAACAGCTTCTTGGTAATACTGTAGCAGATTTTAATTTACAACCAATTACGGAAGACATTGGATGTATTGAAGGTGACACAATACAAGAAATTGGTGGCGACATTATATTTCTTGGTCCAGACGGTTTAAGACTGTTAAGTGCTACTGAACGAATTGGTGACTTTGGATTGGCGGCAATATCTAAACCAATTCAAAAAAACATGACAAACTTTATTGCTGCTAATACATCTTATACTAGCACAATAATTCGTGAAAAGTCACAATACAGATTACTTGGGTATAATAACAATATTAAACAAGAAAATGCTCAAGGTATCATTGCTACACAGTTTGCTGAACAAGGGGGTTCAGGAACAGGTTTTGCAGAGACACGTGGTATAAGAGCATATGTGGCTGACAGTAATTACAATGCCACAACTGAAGTAGTTTTCTTTGCTAATGATGATGGCTACTTGTATCAGATGGAGTCTGGCAACAGTTTTGATGGCAGCAATATTCAAACTACATTTGCCACACCTCATCTGCCAATTCAAGACCCACGTGTACGTAAGACATTTTATAAGTTGTTTTTGTATACTGACCCACAAGGAAGTGTCAACTTTGATGTTAGTTTAAAGTTAGACTTTGATGGTCAGAATGTTATACAACCAACACCAATTAGTTTTGCAAACACTACAGGTGTTGTAGGATTTTACGGTACAGGTACATATGGAACAATTTCGTATGGTAGTAAGTTGCAAAAACTTTTTGAAGGACAAGTTATAGGTTCTGGGTTTGCTGTTTCATTTCAGTTTAGTTCAGACAATAGTGACCCACCATTCTCACTGGATGCATTAACAGTAGAATATGGTATAAACGACAGAAGGTAGGTTAAAATGGGTACAGGTTACACACGAGCAGACGTAGCTAACAATATAGCTGATGGGAATATTGTAAACGCATCTGACTTGGACAATGAGTATGATGCTATTGAAGCGGCATTCAACTCATCAACAGGTCACACGCACGATGGTACTTCAGCAGAAGGTGGACCAATTACAGTTGTTGGTCCAGTACAAGACCTTGTTGTAAGTGCCACCGAAGTTAAACCAAAGACAACAAATACACTTGACTTGGGTACATCATCTTTGCTTTACAAAGATGCGTATCTGCAAGGCAATATGTATTTCCGTGATACTGCACTTAAGATTGTATCAAGTGCAGATGGTCAACTTGATATTGATGCCGATGTTGAACTGGAACTTGTAGCCCCCACAGTTGACATTGATGCTTCTACCGCTGTAACCATCGACACTGCCACACTCACAATCACAGGCTCTGCTAACGTAGTTGGTGACCTAGACGTTGACAATATCAACATCAACGGTAACACCATTATCAGCACAGATACAAATGGCAACATTGCCCTGACACCTAACGGTACAGGTGAAGTTGACATCAGCAAGGTAGACATTGCTTCTGGTGAGATTGACGGTACAACCATCGGTGCAAACAGTGCTGCCGCAATCACTGGTACAACAATCACTGGTACATCCTTTGTGACATCAGGTGATATGACCTTCGGCGACAACGACAAAGCCATCTTTGGTGCTGGGTCTGACTTGCAGATTTATCACGATGGGTTAGCAAGTTACATTAAAGATGCTGGCACTGGACAGTTAAATATTAGCGGTTCTGCGGCTGTAAATATTCAAGATACAAGCGGCAATAATATGCTTCGTGGCGTAGAAGGCGCACAGGCGGCTTTGTTTTACGCTGGTTCTCAAAAAATGCAAACAACCTCTGGCGGCATTGACGTAACTGGCAGTGTGACGGCTGATGGGGTCAACAGCACTTGTGCGGCAGGTGATGGAAACCTTGCACTCCAAGCGTATCATCCAACATCTACATCAGCACGGGACATTGCAAAGTTTCAGTCTAATGTTGGTGGCACACAAGTTGACCAGATGGTAATTGGCTGTGATGGTAATGTTGACATTGCTGGCACTGTGACGGCTAATGGGCTGACGGTTGATGGCGGCACAGTCAAGTTGGACGGTAACTTTCCGACAGGCACACGCAATGTGGCGATGGGCGATACTGCGATGGCAAATGCAGATGGCGCACTTGTTAACAGCACAGCGTTAGGTAATGCATCTCTTAACGCACTTACTACAGGCAATAACAATACTGCCGTAGGTGATAGGGCAGGAACAGATGTTACAACTGGTGCTGATAATACATTTTTAGGGGCGGCTTCTGGCTTCCAAACAACAACTGCATCAAACAATACGGCTGTAGGTCACATTTCGTTGTATAGCAATACAACTGGTGCAAATAATGTTGCGGTGGGAAATGACGCACTCTACGCAAACACCACTGCATCTAACAACACTGCTGTGGGATATAATGCGTTAACAGAAAACACCACTGGCACAGAAAATGTGGGGGTGGGGGCTTCAACTTTGTATGCAAACACCACAGGCAGTCAAAACACTGGTCTTGGTAGGTTGGCTTTACGGTTTAATGAAACAGGAAACCTTAACACTGCTGTTGGCTTTCAAGCACTATATTTAAACACTGGGTCAAACAATACCGCAGTAGGCTCTTACTCACTAGACGCAAACACTACAGGCCTTGCAAACACTGCGGTTGGTCGCACATCACTTAGCGCAAATACCACAGGCGACAATAATGTTGCGGTTGGGTATCTTGCGATGGCAGGTAACACCACTGCATCTAACAACACTGCTGTGGGGCGTAACGCACTTAGCGCAAACCTCACTGGCGCACAGAATGTAGCGATAGGTGCGCTGGCTCTTGATGCTAACACAAGTAGTTCAAACATTGTCGCCGTTGGTTATAGCGCATTGAGCAACAGCACTGGTGCAAGTAACACCGCTGTTGGTTCACAATCATTAGGTGCAAATACTAGCGGCACAGGTAGCGTTGCTGTTGGCTTATCTGCTTTAGGTGCTAACACCACTGGCAACTATAGCACCGCCGTTGGCACATATGCCCTGCAAAGCAATACCACAGGAACTAATGTTGCTGTTGGTAAGGAAGCACTTAAAAATAACACAACAGGCTCAAACAATACTGCTTTAGGTCGTGAGTCTTTGCTATCTAACACCACTGCCGATGAGAACACCGCACTGGGGCATCAGGCTTTGTATTCAAACACCACGGGTGCAGAAAATGTTGCTTTAGGAAGAGGCGCACTTTACTCCAACACAACAGCAAATCACAATGTTGCTTTAGGTCGTAACGCTTTGTATAACAACATCAATGGTGGACGAAACATCGCCATTGGTCGGAATACATTAGCAACAGCAACTGTTGCAGATGATAACACTGCCGTTGGTCATAATGCTCTTAACGCAAACACTACAGGCCTTGCAAACACAGCAATAGGTGGGTCGGCTCTTGATGCTAATACCACCGCAAGCAACAACACAGCCGTTGGTTATGTGGCACTTACCGCAAACACCACAGGCGCAAACAATACGGCTGTTGGTACTAGTGCTTTAGCGGCAAACACCACATCAAATAACAACACTGCCGTAGGCCACGAAGCGTTGCTGTCTAACACCACAGGCTTTAGCAATGTCACCGTTGGCGGTCGTTCACTTGATGCCAATACAACTGGCGCACAGAATACGGCGTTGGGCTATCAGGCGTTGTCGGCGAATACTACGTCAAACAACAACACAGCCGTTGGCTATGCCGCGCTTACCGCAAACACCACTGGCACAAATAATGTAGCGTTAGGTGCTCGTGCGCTTGATGCAAACACTACTGCTGGCTCTAATGTTGCTGTTGGTGTTGATGCTATGGGGGCAAACACTACTGGCGAAAATAATGCAGCGTTTGGCACAAATGCCCTTGATGCTAACACCACAGGCAACTACAACATTGCTGTTGGCACTCAAGCCCTCTCTTCAAACACCTCCGCATCAGGCAACACAGCCGTAGGTTACAACTCACTTTTATCAAACATCACTGGCACACAAAACGTAGCGGTTGGTTACAAAGCACTTGAGGTAAATACAAATAACAATAACACGGCTGTTGGTTATGAAAGTTTAGCACAAGCCACTACAGGCACACAAAACACTGCTCTTGGTAAAGATGCTATGCGTAATACCACCACAGGTGGCTATAGTGTTGCCGTTGGTATGCAAGCACTTGAATATAACACCACTGGTACACGCAATACTGCATTAGGTTCTAATTCTCTGTATAGTAATGTTGTTGGCAATGATAACGTGGCTGTTGGTAGAGATGCACTATATAGCAATACAGCATCTAACAATACTGCTGTAGGATATAAATCACTTACCGCAAATACTACTGGCACAAATAATGTAGCGTTAGGTACTCGTGTGCTTGAAGCAAACACCACTGGCAGTTACAACACTATATCAGGTTATCAGGCGTTTTTATCTAGCACGTCAAACGGGTATAATACAGGTTTAGGTGCGCTTGCTGGTTATTCAACCACTAGCGCACAGAATACCTTTATTGGTCAGCAAGCAGGTTACTATGTAACTACTGGTGAAAAGAACACCATCATCGGACGCTACAACGGCAACCAAGGCGGCCTAGACATCCGCACATCCAACAACAACATCGTGCTGTCTGATGGCGATGGTAATCCTCGTATGATTTTTGACAGTGTTGGCGAACTTATGATTAACAAGACTGCCGCACTTTTCAACAACACAGGCCTTGATTTCAGAGTCCCAGAAAATGAATTGAGGGTGACAAGAGATGGCGCACCACCTTTTTCTCTCAACAGAATAAACTCTGATGGCACTCTCGTGCAGTTTGCACAAGGTGGAACTATAGAAGGAACTATCTCTGTATCAGGCACAACCGTATCATACAATGGTGGTCATTTGTCTCGCTGGTCACAACTGGCAGACAACACTAGAGATGGAAGCATTGTAAAAGGCACGGTAATGACAAACCTTGACCAGATGGCTGAGTGGACAAATGATGGTGTGACTGAAGATAATGAACAGTTGAACTGTATGGCTGTGTCATCCGTTGAAGGCGACTCAAATGTTGCTGGCGTATTCGTCAACTGGGATAACGATGACGACATCTACACTAACGATATGAATGTCGCAATGACAGGCGATATGGTCATTCGGATTGCACAAGGCACGACAGTAGCACGAGGCGACTTACTTATGAGTGCTGGCGATGGCACTGCAAAGCCGCAAGGTGACGACATTGTTCGTAGCAAAACAATCGCAAAAGTAACATCAACTCACATTTCGCACACTTATGACGATGGCTCATACCTTGTGCCTTGTGTCCTAATGGCTTGTTAAAGGAGATTAAAATGGACAATGAAATCACAGCAGAAGAAATCGCACAGCACTACACAGCGATGGGTCACAGCGTTGACCTCATCAATGCTATCATTGCTGGCGACCACGATGAAACTATGGATGCGGATGAACGTGCAGATTGCGTTAGCCGTAACGTAGAGCATCTGGAAATTATGGTGGCAAAAGACTTCTGGACATCAGAAGATATGACAGATGTTAATGCCGCTATTGCCGCAGGTAAGGCTTACTAATGGCTGATAATGTAATCATGATTAACGGCAAGGAATACGAGGCTGAAAGTCTTGATGACCAGCAAAAGTATTTCATTCGGCAAATCCAATCCTGCCAGGCTAAGGCAGAACATCTTGCATTTGAGCATAGCCAAGTAACAACAGCGCAGAACGCTTACACCAAAGCGTTGATTGAGTTGCTTGAAACTGAAGCGGAAGAAGAAGTAGAGGCGGTATAATGGAAATGACCAACCTAATTGATATGCTTCTTGGTGTCATCGTAGCTGGTGGTGCGTGGTTCTTGGTAGGCATGAGCAACGAACTCAAGCGTCTGACCATCCTTGTGAACAGGACACGTGAAGACTACGCAACGAAGACAGAGTTACGTGACGACATGGATAGATTGATGGAAGCAATTCACAGGTTGGAAGATAAGCTGGATAGAGTATTGAGTAGGGATTAATCTGTGTCAACATATTTGTTTGGTCAGTTATCTGACCCTAACATAAATGCTTTAATGCCCTACTTTGATAAGTTTATTGACCAGAACAGTGAGTTTCACTGGGATTTACAAACAGATAAACTGCATGTAAATGGTCATAATATTGATGACATAGAAGCTATTTTTATGAGAGCAAATGTGTTTGAGGAGAATACACACCAGAAACAAGCTAACTATTTCTTGATGCGTAACTATATTTCTTACTTCGATAACATAAAAATATTCAACCGTTATTGCCACAGAGAAACGCCATATAAGTTGTACAATCTTAAACTTGCTATGGATATAGGTTTAACTATACCCTATACAGAAGCAACAAAGTATGGGCAGCAAGAAGGTGATACTATATTAAAACCTGTTACTGGCGGTATGCACACAGAAGTAGGCAAGGTTGCTGCATTTACAACAACAGTGCAGCAACAAATAAAAGGAAAGAACAAAAGGCTTTACACTATAGGTGATAAGCAATTTAGTTTTGAAGTTGTGACAGATAAAATAGATTACAGAGATGATACACAATCATATGTAACTGTTTCTAATATACCAGAAGATGAAGCGTTGAAAGTAAAAGAACTTATGAAGAAACTCAATCTTAATTTTTCAGCCGCTGATTTTATGGCAGATGAAAATGATAAACATTGGTTTTTGGAAGTCAATACACTGCCTATGTTTGCCGCTTTTGATGCAGAAGTTAATGGTGACTTATCCAAAACTTTGCATGATGAACTAATGAAACTGTAGGATTAATAATATGGCAATGTTCAAAGCATTTAAACCTAGTGGCATGGAAAAGATTGCACGTGCTATGGGCTATTCAGGCAACATGCAGGGCTTTCAAGATTACCTTGCTCAAGACCCTATGCGTCAACAACAAATGCAAACATACCAACAGAAGGCTATGCAAATGGCAAAGGGTGGCGTTGTTAAAATGCAGCAGGGCGGTACGCCATCACAAATAACAACACTGATTGCTGGTGAAGAAGGTGGACCCCCGCCTGATTTGGGTCCGGGTGGTATTTTTGGTACACCTAAAACAGCGGCTGTTGGTGAAGATGAGCCTACACCGGGTGGCATGGATAAAATGCAGCAGGACAGTATGATAGGGCAAGCAACAACAATGGCTCTTGGTGAAGAAGATGGCACTATGGGTGGTGGTTTAATAGGCACACCAAAAACAATGGCTGTTGGTGAAGATGAACCGGGTGGTATTTTTGGAAGTAACCAGATTCCACCTAAATTTTCAGCTACGCAAGCTGTAGGTGAGCAGCCCGGAGATATGCAGCCCATTGCACAGCCCCAAACACAACTTCCACAACAGCCAACAGACACATATGATGATGCGTACATTCAAACCCTTATAGACCAACTCGGAACTGCCAAAACTCCGGGGTTTGATGCTCAAGACTATGTTCGCATAGGAAATACGGTATATCCCAGCAGTATCGAAGCTGGGAAGTATCTTGGAGCAGGTCAAACGATTTATGGTGGAAACACGGCAGGGGGTACTGGTGGCGGCGCACATGACGTTCATCCATATAGAAGATTTCTCAACTTTGATTTTATGCAAAGTGAAGGTATACCGTTTTATGTCAAACCCGGTGCGAGTGGACAGGCAGCAGCTATGGGCCTTGCCCAATCAGTGCCGGAATTGGTAGTAGGGGGTAACCGCTATGACCTCGAAAGCGACAGGGCGCAGAACTACCTCAAACAATACGAACTGTGGAAGCGACAGAAGGCAGCAAGGGAAGCTGCTGCACAGAAAACACCAACGACCGCTGCTCAACAACAGGGTTTCGAAAATGTACCCTTTGACCCACGTATAATAGCAGATGGGCCGGGTAGTCGTATTCCATTTACAGGTCAACCGCCAGCAACAGCACAGAACCAACGTCTAGCACCATGGCTGGAAGGTTATGATTTTTTAAATCCCAATAAAACATTAGAAGAACGTAGAGCCGAAATCCAAAGACTTGAACGTGAATACAAGGCGGCTAATCCTAATTGGGAACAAGAGTTAAGGACTATGGCTGATGATACGCCTATTCCATATATGCCACAACAACAACAGGGTGGTGCTGTTACTGATGAACAAGTACAATTACCACAGCAAGCTGCACCTACTCCGTTTGCTCCATTGCCACAGCAGTATGTTCCACAACAACAACTGCCTGAAGGTGGTACTATTGGTGATATTTCAGCATCAATGGTTACACAGCCCGGTTTGCCTACAGGTACTACTATTGTACCTCAAGGTATTCAGATGGAACCGGGACAGGAATTACCTGCTACAACTGGGCAAGTATCAGGTGCTGTTGCTGTACCTACCGCACTTACACCTACTACACTTGCTACTGCCGCACAAGAAACGCAAGCAAACTTAATGCAAGCACAACAGGCTGCACCTGCAGTAGAGGCTGCTCTTGCATCTACACAAGCTGCTCAAGGTACTGTTGACCCACGTGCTGAAGTTATTGCTGCACAGCAGACAGCAAGCAGTGTTGGTAATGTTACAGCGGCACAAGGTGAAGCTATTCTTATTGACAATCCTGTACAACGACAGATTCAGGATGGTGAACTTATTAGTGGTGTTGCAAATGCTGAAACTGCTGCTGCATTTACTGAACAGGTACAGGCTGCTACTGCTACACCTAGTACACAAGCTACTGTACAAGGGCAACTGGCACAACTTACTGCTAACTTTGATGCAAAAAATCCACCTGCATGGGCTGCTGGTGCATTGCGTAATGCTACTGCAGCAATGGCACAACGTGGTTTAGGTGCAAGCAGTCTTGCTGGTCAGGCAATTGTACAGGCTGCATTAGAAAGCGCATTGCCTATTGCACAGGCTGATGCAAGTATTATTGCTTCATTTGAACAGCAGAACTTGACAAACCGTCAGCAACGTGTTATGCTTGCGGCACAACAAAGAGCAGAGTTTATGGGCATGGAGTTTACACAAGACTTCCAAGCACGTGTACAGAACGCTGCTAGAATTAGTGATATTGCTAATCAAAACTTTACTGCTGAACAACAGGTACAGTTAGAAAACAGCCGTATTGCAAACACAGTTAATCTAAACAATCTATCTAATAAACAAGCACTGACTATGGCAGAGGCTGCTGCTCTTGCTCAGATGGATACACAGAATCTAAACAATCGTCAGCAAGCAGCAGTACAAAATGCTCAGTCATTCTTGCAGATGGATATGACTAATCTGTCTAATCAACAACAAGCAGAAATGTTTAATGCACAATCTCGTATTCAATCATTGCTTACTGACCAAGCTGCTACTAATGCTGCTGCACAGTTTAATGCAAGTTCACAAAATCAGGTTGACCAGTTTTTTGCTAACTTAAATACACAAACATCACAGTTTAATGCTACACAGGCTAATGCTCAATCACAATTTAATGCTGGTCAGGTAAATGTTATTGAACGATTTAATGCTGAATTAAATAATCAGCGTGACCAGTTTAATGCGCAGAACAGATTGATTATCGACCAGTCAAATGCACAGTGGCGTAGGCAGGTTTCTACTGCAGATACTGCTGCTATTAACCGTGCTAATGAGATTAATGCAACCGCATTACTTGGATTGTCTACACAAGCATACAATAATTTGTGGCAATACTATGGTGATAGCATGGAATGGGCATGGACATCTGCAGAAAATGAACGTAGTCGTGTAATTAATCTTGCTATTGAACAACTTCGCGCTGACAGTAGTACTAACATTCAAGCGATGAAAGAAGATTATGCTTCCTCATCTGCTTTTGGTAGCCTGATTGGTACATTCTTGACAGCATCATCAAGTAGTTTAATCGGTAAAGCGTTAGGATTTTAATAATGTTTAATGTAGCTTATAACGCATATAATAATCTCAAGGTTCCTGAAAACACAAACCAAGAGAAGCCTGTTGAAGTTAAAAGTGGATTGCTTTCTCGCAGTAAAGAAGCAATGCCAGTATCCAACATGGCTAAAAGCGAGTACGATAGAGTAGCAAGATATGTTGCAAACATTCGTGCTAAACGAGAGGCATTGAAAACTGATGGTTAATAATCCTGCACCTTTTATTGATGGTCCTATTCCCGGTCAAAGTCTTACCTTTGAAGTAGGCAATCGTCCATGGCAAAACCCACCACAGTATACATCTGTTGAACAAGCACTAGAGTACTACATTCCACGTCTAATAGAACCTGAGTTTGTAGATGAACTTATTAATGTGATGGATATGGGCGTACCACTTACTACAATTGCTAATGCTATGCAGGTAGGTGGAGTAATGCAAGGGTTGCATACAATTGATATTGGTGTGTTAGTTATTCCTGTACTTATTGAAATGATGGCATACATTGGTGATAGTGCAGGTATTAAATACAACACAGGTATGGAAGAGTCAGGCAGACGTACAGATAAACCTAAGTCAAGTGCCATCGCTCGTGCTATGTCAAAGGCAAAGAAGCAAATGGAAAACATGGAAGAAGAAAAAGAACCTACACCAGAAGTAACTGAAGAAATGCCTGAAGAAAAAGAAACAGGCTTGATGTCTAGGAGAGCGTAATGGCATTTAAAATTGGTGCAGCATTAGGTGGTTTTGCAACTACACTCGCAGAGCGTGTAGCAGAAGAAGAAAAACGTGTTGACTTGCTTACAAATAGAGCATTGGATTTGCATACTCAATTGAAACTTGAGCGTGACAAAGAGAATGCAACCAATCTTAAAAATGCAGAGAACTTAATTAATGCACTAGGTATCACAGGTCTTGACCTTGAAACACGTGCCGCTATTGCACAAGGTGGTGAGGTCAGTGTTAAACATGCACTAAATCAATTTGATGCTGCTATTGCTAAAGGTGTAGACTTCAAAACTGTATATAAAGTAGCTAATGTTACTCCCGGCACAGAAGAGTTTACTGCTAGTGATTGGGCTTCACAAATTGTTAAACCTTTACCTGAACCTGAAATTGCTACAGGT
>Ga0222718_10002586_pt1 | contig 16127 bp, 18 predicted proteins | sample C33_27DmetaG_FD_165045 | JGI IMG/M metagenome (GOLD analysis project Ga0222718, IMG submission 165045) | Estuarine water microbial communities from San Francisco Bay, California, United States - C33_27D | ecosystem: Environmental > Aquatic > Marine > Unclassified | place: USA: California... | reverse complement strand
TCATTCAATAACATATCAACGCTATACATAGTCGATAGGTCTGTACATTCGCCTTCCTCATCAAACGCTTTGCAAATATGTCCTATTTCTACGATTGCGTTTATAGATGGTATTAATGTTTCGTTCCCTTCCTCATCTTCACTGTAAAGGGTTGGTCTAATGGTTGCCCATTGTTCGTCAGTAAATTCGTATTTTTTAAAAATCATTTTTTTATGTTGTTAATTCTGCTAATTCGCTATTTGATAATGCGGTTGAATAAACTTGTATTTGGTTTGCTTTGCCAATAAACTTTGAAGAGCCTTGTCCTAAATCAAATTTTAATCTATCTAATCCTGTTGGTGTTGCTGCAATTGCTTGAGCAGTATTTACTATTGTTCCGTTGATATAAACAGTCATAAAACCACTTTCCCATTTTAACGCTAATTTATTAGTGTTTGTGATTGTAATTCCAATAGCTTGAATTGTTGCCCTTAAAACTCCTCCAGCATAAACTCTGAATCTTATTCTATTTGATACATTAAAATACTCTATATGTATTCCGTTATTAAGAGTGCCATCAGATAATGAAATTGCTCTATTTGTCAAATCGTCATTTAATGCACTTATCTCAGCAAATAATACCCCCTCACTTGAGTTTATTCTATCCGCAACGTTTGATATACTACACGCATCCTGATTTCTTGTGACGGATGAGCCTGAAGTATTTATTAGCGTTGTGGGGTAGCTACCTTCCTCAAGTTGGGCTCCCCATAGGTAAATGCTTTGACCACTTCCCGTATAAATTGGGGCATTGTTATTCTGCAAAGAGCCCGTAAATCCACTTCGGTCACTTGTTCCAATTAATGGGAAAAAACTGGTAGTCCCCGTTGTCATTGTTCCCGAAATAATACAACGATACCATCCATTTCCCATACTTTGAATTGAGGCTGAATTTGTAGCACTTCCATTTACTTTAGTTGCACTAACAACTCCACTTTGCAAATCAAAAATAGCAGAATAGCAATTTGAGTCACCCGAATTTGTGACACTCAAAAACAAGTAACGTAAACTGTTTTGTTTGGCATATACTGATAAAGTTCTTTCAGTTGCTAAATTGCCAGTAAAACTTAAATAGTTAATGTGGCGTGTATTTGTTGCACTATCTATAACCGTATCTGCGTTTTCCGTTCCATCGGGGCTTGTATTTACATTTGACCCATTAGTCACATTTTCTTTTGTCCAAGCACTAAAATCACTCGAATGAGTAATTAAATTACTCCTCTGAGGCTCCAAAATTAGTGAGCCGTTGGAGTTGTTAAGGTAGTCAACGCGAGGCATATTTAACCTCGTTGTCGTTGGAAAATATGTCTTTGCGGTTGTGCCTTTGACGAGTTGAATACCCCAAATGTAAATAGTTCCAGTACTTGAACCATCTCTTAACGGATAAGGTCTTAACGAAGTACATCCTGATGGTGTTGTAAATTCAACAGATATTCTTGTCCATTCTGTATTTGATATTTGATTATAATATGAAGTAGAAGTAATAATGTCGGTGCTATTACTATTGTCGTATACGCTATAAGAAACATCTGATGCAGTACCTTTTTTGGCATAAAAAGTTAAAACATAATTAGTTGATGCACTTACTGAAATAATATCAAATAAATAATGAGCATTTGCCGCAGTTATATTTATTTCATCAGCATTTAAACTACCGTCAGGAGATAATATCTGATTTGTATTAACTGTTAGCCCAGCTTTATACCAATTACTTTGGTTGTAATCCTCTGAATATGTCAAAAGATTATACGGCATCTCTTGAATATAGCCGTCTGAATCTGTGTATGTTCCAGTTGTGCTTCTTGAGAATGTAAAATCTTGCTTGTAAAATCTCTCGCCCTCTTTATAGTATCCAAGTAGGTTGTCTGTCTTTCCAGCCCAGTTACCGCCTCCTAATTGTATTGTTGGTTCTGCCATTATTATAATATTGTATAGTTATAGAATGTTGCTAAATTATTAAAACTTAAGTTTACCTGACCAGTCAAATCCGATAGTTCCTCATCACTCAATGCCTCATCAAAGACCATTAATTGTTTTGTTTTGCCGTAGAAAGGTGTATTAGTACCAAAAAATGCAAAATCTAAAGTGTTAAAAGTTCCATCTACAAAAGCGGAATTTAGTGTATCGGTATGAACTTCAAAACCATTAACCCAAAAAGATAAACTTGTTCCATTTAGTTTTATACAAATTTTGTTATATTCTGTTATGTTGAAAGAATTTGTAATATAACTTTTTGTCCCTGATGGATTAGTCACAAACATTCTTAAAGCATTTGAACTCCCATCATTGAAAACTATTGACATCCTATTCGAAGATGTTCCATCCGAAATACCTAATGCTCGTTGTGTTAAATCATCACTTAACGCTGCTATCTCTGCAAACAACACCCCTTCCGAGTCGTTAAACGTCGCTGAAGTCCCAGCATTATTGCAGACATCGGCGGTACGAGTGGTTTGTGAGCCACTATTTGAAATGATGTAGGATGTTGCGTATGAGCCCGCTTCTAATTGGGCTCCGTAGAAATATCCGTAATCCGTTACGCTTCCTTGATAAGTAGGGTTGTTATTACCAGCATCAAAGGTCGGTGTTGCAGCGTTGCTTAATGATGTAACCATATAAGCCGATGTACTCGCACTTGGATTGGTTCCGCTTACTGAAGCCCGAACCCATCCGTTTCCATAAGAAAGAATTGAGGTGCTCACGCCCGTTAGCCCGTTAGAACTACTTGATGTAGTCGCTACCAAATCAGCATCAAAAACTTGCGTGTGGCTATTAGCTCCAATTTGAAGTTTTATTGAAAAATAACGCCTTGTGCCTTTTTTGTAAAAAATACTTGCGGTAGAAGTTAATGAAGTTGTAATAGGGCTTGTATTGTAGAATGAATGAATACCACTATTGGCAGTTTCTACTATTTTGTCTGCATTTGTTGAGCCATCAGGCGAAGTTGTATTGTTTGATGTTATGGTCACATTTTCTTTAGACCAACTCGCATTATCAAAACTTTCTGAATACGTTATTAAATTAGTCCTCTGCTGCTCCAATAATAAACTCGCACAACTTGCCCCACCGCTATAATCCAAGCGAGGAACATTTGCCGACATTGTCTCAATCAACCCCTCACTATTTACCCTCGTTCCGCTTGATGAACGAGCAAAGGTGAAATCGCCATCGCCGTTGCTTGGTCTTAATGAATAAAGTTTTGTTGATTTATATCCGCTTGGTATTTGGATTAAACTTGCTTTGTCTAATATGCTCATTTGATTCTGTTTAAACTTTTAACTACACAACTTCGGTTTTCAACCACACCTCCGTCAGCTAACACTCTTAATTTGTATGCCTCAAAAAGAATCCGACCAATTGAATCGAATGTCTTTATCGCACTATATTGAACGCCAAATCCAATCATTAAAGCTTGATCAATAATACAGATCCACTTGCAACATTTACAGTCTTAAATGGTCGTTCACTCGCTGGAGCAATTACCATTCCTTTGGTCAATGTCTTTCCAGTCAATCCCCATTCATCAAGAATGTCATTGTCTAAAACATCAGTTAATGCAGTGAAAACCACATCATCATTGACTACCAAAAATCTATAATTTGTCGCAATTGTACCAGTCACAACCGCACCATTGTCTGCATATTTTCCGCCTTTTAAAGCAACTAATTCTTCTATTGTCATTTTTTAAATACTTTCTCTAACACTATATTCCATGATAACTCTCGCACATTGTGAAGTGCTATCAAATAAAATCTCTTGATTGGACAAATAAATTTGCTGAATTGTTTTGCCACCGCTTACACCTTTGAATCGATTTAAAATCAAATCAATTTGGTCAGCAATATTTGCAGCTTCAGCAAAGCCACCATTACCATCTTTGACTTTACTTGCAAAAATATTAATTTCAACATCGTGATTAATTATCGAGTATCCATCCTTAAAGTTCTCAGGTGTGGATTGTTCTGTTATTATAACACGTGGAAACAAATTTTCTTGTGCAGCAAGTCCATAGTTCAATTGCTCAACGATACTCGTTATTGATGAAACATTAAGCAATTGATAAATAGCACCCCCAATCATTAATGCAAATTTGTACTATTAATCAAATTTATTTGTGTAAACTTTTTTACTTTGTTTTGCAGTTTTTGATGCGTTGCATGATCTACACAATGCTTGAAAATTATTTTCATCCCATTTATTACCACCATCAGACACTGGAACAATGTGGTCAGTGTAGTATGATGATTGATGACAATCCACAACCTCACACACTGGATGTTGCATTTTATAAGCAAGTGATAATTTTCGCCAACGTGATGTGTTGTAAAACTTCAAATCTGCTTGGTCCTTCAACCAGTTCTTTTTTTTCTTTGGTTTATCCTCTTTAAACGAATAAACTTTGTGCGGCATTTTCGGCATAATTATGGATTAAAAGTGTTGCCTTGTATAGTATGATAGTCACCATTTTGATCACGCCAATAAATGTGTCTTTCATAAAACATAAATTCACCATTCTTAAAATAATCACCACCACCGCCACTTTCTGAAGTTGGTGGAAGTGCATTGCCTTTCATTTGAAATAGGTCTGCACGTACTTTGTTTGATTCAGTGACTTCACCTTTTTTAAACACAGGAATGTCACCTTCGTTAATTGGATAGGTTGTTTCCTTTTGAACAACTTGAATGAATGTTGCATTTGGAAGAACATCCGCAGTTACTTCAAAATAATCCGTTTCATTGTTATTGTTTGAGTTTATAACGCTTAAAATATCACCTTTATAAATCCTATTACCTTCATATGGTGGAATGTTTATTTGTTGAACAACGTGATTATCAGGAAAAAATCTTTCTACATAATCAATCCCTTCAAAAACACCACCATCATCAACCACTCTATTTTTTTGAAACACTGCATATGTATCTGATGAATTTAACATTGGAGTAAGTTCTTCAATACCTCTGTAAATTTTATTTGTTGTGTTTGCTGATTCCATATCTCGATCATCAACAACATCTTCTTTGTCAACAACATCACCAATTTTTTTAATCACAACATCTTGCCTTGCAGATATTTGTTCAAACCATTCACCATCAATTTGGTCCATTTCATAGTTACGTGTGCAACCACTAAACACATAAACTTTGTCATTGTATGCAATTGAATTAAATGGATAGTAATCACCAACCAGACCAGTTTCAATTTTTTCCAATGGCTTTGTTTGAAGTGACATTGCTTCCAACACACGTGCATAAGAAAGGAAGGGATCGATTTGGTCAAAATCACACAACCAGTTTGTTGATTCAACCAAACTAAATGATTGTGTATTGTTATAATTTTCATCAATCTGAATCTTTGCAAGTGTTGATGTTTTTAGTTCAGAATCTACAATCAACAATGGATCAAGTTCAACTTCTTTTGTAAAAAATCCGCTTGGATTTTCAACCTCCAAAGTCATTTTATTGTTATCTGTTTTTTGTTCTTCAGGAAATCTCACTTGTATTCTATCAATTACAAATGCAGTTGAATAATCAAGTGATGTATCATCGTTTATATGGTCATCAGCACCAATATAGTTAGGAGTTATTTTTAAAGTAAAGTTGCCATCAAAATCAATTGATGGTGTATTAAACACAAGAAAAGTTTGTCCATTTGTATTTTTGACAATCTTTGTCATTTTTGAGTTTGGAGAACTAACCAAGCTATTTTTCCACTCCCCATTTATATGTGGTGCATTACCTACACCATGAAGTTTGTATTCGTTTGTAAATATTTCAACATCAACTTGGCAACTAAAATTTGGTAAATTATTAAATGGTTCACCTCGTTCAGTTCTTAATCTCATTGAAACACGAATATTCTCAATTCCGTTTCCTTTTATTGTTCCAATATTTACTTCACGTTCGTTAGGATTTAGGTCGATTGAACTTAACGTGTGACTTTTAATTGACATAAAATCAATTGGAAGTTTACCTTCAATGTGTTGCTTTGCTTCTAATCTTGTTCGATATGCTCCAGCAAAATATCCAAATGTTCCACCAGCTAATATGTTCAAATCCTCACTACCTGAATTGCCGACAGTTTTTTGGTGTGAATATGTGTCATCCGTATATGTACCATCCTTTAAATATTCACGATATTTGATTGAACTTGAATCAAAATTTCGTACTTGCTGAATCCAATATATGCCTTTTGCAATATATATACGACAACTAAATAAATCCATTAATCCTTTCAGTGCATCATAATATGATATGAATTGTGTTGGTGTTTCGTTTGTGTCGCCAATAAATAAATTGTCAGGAATATATGTATAATCAAGTGGCGAATCATCCGTTGTTGTTGTTGCCTGAAGTACCTTTGATTGATATTCAATTGATTCACGAATGTAAGCATCTGATGCACCCCAAAATTGTTTTAATCCAAGAATGTCAAGAATTTCAAATATGTTGCTTTGTATTTTATTGACTGATAATGTTTCTTGTGTGTACTCGTATTTTTTAAGTGCATCAAGTCCATCAATTGCTTTAAATGTATATGGTCTTGGTTTATCTATGTTTGACCATTGAACAAGGTCCATTACAATGATACCAGCCCAATCCAATTCCCAATCCGTTGTGTATCTATAAACTAATAATTTTAGTTTGTTGTCTTGTGTGATTTGGTATTGTTCAAAGAACCTATCAAAATAACGATCATTGTTTGCATACGTGACTGATGTGCTTGATGACTTTATTGATGCAAGTATTTCATCCCCCTCACCTTTCCATTCAGTTTTTAGGTCAATAAGTCTTGGTTCAAATATTGGTTTAAATTGGTTCGCAACAATATATGTGTTTCCTATTTGATCGTAGGTTGCAGAATATGCAACATTAGTTGTGATTTGTGTAGTGATTCCATTTGAAAAAATTGATGAAACAATTGGCAATGGTGCTTGTGAAACTCCATCAATGTATAAAACCAACTCTTGACCAACCTCAAGAAAATCCCTCCAATCTTTGTCAACATAAAACGTGTTACCAGTTCCACCAATTATGTCAAGATTTGGAAGTCCAATATAATCATCACCAAACAATTCAACTTTGTATCGTGTGTTATTGTCAGACCTTAACTCACTCCTAAATATTACGTTTCCCATTTATCTTGAAAATCCTTTTTCTCTATTTTGAACCAATATTAAATCACGACCTGAAATCTTTGTTTCTAATGATATTGGTTGCAATGCCATTGTACCCATACCACCACCAGTTGGTGATGGTGATGGACCACCAGCATTCATGTCAATACCTTTTTTACTTACGTTTGATAATGCAGTTCCTGCAGCAATTAATGCAATACCACCGGCAATTGCAAGACCAGCACCAGCTGGACCAAGTTTTACAGATTCACCAATTGCTGATTCAGCAACACCAATGGCAATCATTGCCTCTCCAAATGTTTGCATAAATGCACCAATTGATTTCATAAAACCATCTCCAAAATTTTCAACATCTGCATCACCACTCATTGCATCCCCTAAAAACTTGCCAAGACTAACCGCACCTTGTGTTGCTAATTGTTGCAATCCACTTGATAGTGCTTCACCCATCTTGCCACCAATTCTATTCATTTTTTGAGTTTGCAAAAATGCTTCATCATTTTCATCCAATGGAATTGGTTCAACTTTAACTTTTAAAGTCAAAGGTGGCAAGTCTTTCATCATTTTTTCCATTGCTTCAGTTGGTGGAGTTACCTCACCCAACTTCAAACTTTGCAATGGATCAAGGGATGCAATTGTTCCAAATTTTTGTTCAAGTCTTTTGAACTTTTCAATTAATGTTTCAACCTTTGTTGTGGTTGTTGTTAAATCCTTATTTGTTTCTTCAGTTGGATTTACATTCTCAACCCTTTTTAATATTTGTTCTAATTGCTTTGTGTTATCATATAAATCAACATTTTCATTATTTACTTTTACAAGTTCATCTGAAAGTGTCTTTATCTGTTTTTCTATATTTGCAACACCAGCTAATTCAACTCCTTGAAACTCACTTTGCATTGCTCCTTGTTTGCCACGACCAGCTGCAAGTGCTTGTTGAAGTGCTTCCTTTTTTTGTAAAATTAACTTTTTTTGTAATTCTTGGCGTTCTTTTATTCTTGCATTTGTTTGTTCAATTATTGCTTTTGATGTTTCAATTGATATTTTTATTTCTTCAACGGATGCTTTTGAGCCTTTTTTCTTTAATTGATTAACCTTATCAATTTGAGTTCTTAATTTATCATAAGATTCACCAAGTTCATCTGTTGCATCTTTTACACTTCCAAACACTTCACCGCTTTCACTCGCTGCAATATTTAATGCAGCTAATGCTGATGATAATGCAATTGCAACCAATACCGCTGGATGTGCAATCAAGAATGCCATTGCAAGTTTTAATGCACCAAATGCATAAATCAATGGACCAATTGCAGCAGCAGTTGCAGCTAATTGAATGATGATTTGTTGTGTTTCAGGATTAAGTTGTGAAAAACCTTCAGCCAATTTTGCAAGAAAGTTTGTGACCTTAATAACGTGTGGTGCAAGTTTTTCACCAATCGAAATTCCCATTTCACTTACTGCTGACTGAAGTCTAAACATAGAACCTTCAAGTGTGTCATCCATGATTTTTGCCATTGCTTCGGCAGCACCACCTGACTTTTCATATGCTTCAGTAAGCTGGTTTGTTTTTTCAATATTTTCAGATAAAGTAATTGCAACACCAACAGAACGTTTGTCAAAAAATTCAAGTGCAGTTCCAGCTTTATCACTACTTTCAGATATTTTCTTTATTGCATCATCAAAATTAAAACCATCTTTTGTTGCCTTTAACATCATACCACGCAACATTGTTCCAGCGGTTGATGCTTCATGGCTATTGTTAACAAGCACAGATAATTGTGCAGTTGTTAGTTCCAATGAATTGCCCATTGCGTTTGCAATTGGTGCAACTTTATTCATTGAGTTTTGGAACTTTTCTAAATCAAGTGCAGATGATGAAAATGATTTTGCCATTACATCAGTCACACGTTGCATTTGATCCGCCTCTAATCCAAATGCTCTCAAAGTACCTCCAGCAATTGTTGCTGATTGTGCTAAATCTTCACCAGTTGCTAATGCAAGGTTTAATGTTGCACCAGTTATTTTTTCAATTTCACTTGCACTAAAACCAAGTTTTGAGTAATTCAACATTAATTCTGCAACCTCACTTGCAGAAAAACGTGTTGTCATACCCAATTGTCTTGCAGTGCTTTCAAGGTCTTTAAATGCTGAACCAGTTGCACCACTTATGGCTTTAACCTTCGCCATTGATTGTTCAAATGTTGCAAATGTTTTTGTTGCAACAGCACCCAGTCCAACAATTGGTGCAGTTAATGACATTGACATTGATTTACCAATGGACTGCATTTTTCGACCTGATGCTTGTAGTTGTCTAACTAAATTTTGTTGAGATGTACTAAATGCTTTTAAGTCAAACCCAGCACGTATGTTTATACTTTTCTTTGCCATTTTAATTGAACCAGTTTGGTTTTAGTTTTTTAAGTTGTTCAATTTCTGTTTTTGTGTATGGATTTGATTTTGTTCCTTTCTTACCGCTTTGTTCTTCCCATTCAAACTTCATCAAATCTTGTGGTCTTTTCATTGTTTTTTGCCCTTGTGATTTTAACGTAACATATGAAACCAATCTTGCAGTTTCCCACAATGATCTTGCATTTATATTTTCATTCAAACGATGTCCAACATATGCATCCCATATTTCAACCATTGTATAATTATTTAAACATAAAGGACTTTGTTTCAATGCACCCAAAACAAAACCCCTTATGAAATTATGCAATGGCAATTTTACTTTTTTGCTTCCACATTTAAGTTGTTAAATGCTGCCATGTCTTGTGACATAGCTTCAGTGAATACATTAATCAAACCCATGTCATCATCAATTGCATCAATAATAAAGTCCTTTGTGACCTTTTCACCTGATGATTTCATTCCAGCATAAGCAATGTCAACAATGGATTCCATTGTCATATTATCACCCATTTTTGAAACGCTTTCACCAGTTTCTTTTTCAAACATTAACAATGCTTTGAAACCGAATTTGAATTTGTACTCTTTGTTTTTAATTTTTATCATGTCACAAATATAAAAAAAGGGAATGAAGTTACCCCCATCCCCCATTTATCACAATATAACAAAAATCAATATCTTACACAGTTGCTTTTGTTACTGCACCAGTTCCCTCAAAAGATACTGAAAATGTGCTTGATTCCTCAAGGCCATCAGTTCTTTCAAGTGATGTGATGTAGCATGAACCACTATATTCTTGATCACCAACAACATCAGTTGTCCATGTTACAGTCACCAAAGTTCTTGCAGAAAATACATCGTATAAATCTTCATATCCATAAGTTGCATCCTCAGCAAAAAACCCTTCAGCTGAACCACTGAATGATTTTTGACCCTCAAGACTTTCTTTCCATCCTGATGAATCCTTTGTACTTGCATCTCTTGTTGACATATCAAATGTCAATGAGTTTGATGTTAGGTGTGCTACTGTTGTTCCAGCAACTTGTATTTTTGCTAATGTTCCGTTTAATATTCCAGTTGAAGCCATTTCTTTTATTCTTAAATTTTATACAATATTAATTATTAGATTTTTTCTTCTTTGTAACTTTTTTAACTTTTGGCTTTTCTTCATTGTCCATTGCTACTTCAACAATGTGTTCAATTTCTTCTTCGAAAGTAAAACCATCAAGTGCTTTTGCTACTTTTAAGTCAATCAATTCTTTTCCTAATTTATTTGATACACGCAATTGTGATCCTTCAGGTAGTGTTCTTGCATGGATTGCATAATCCGTTGTCAATTCTATTCTCATAAATTTAATTTTTTAGCTTTTCTTTTTATATACTTTTCAAGTTTATCACTCGCTTGTGTGTATATTTTATCACTCGTTTCAGAATAAGTTTTCTGAATAAAATTCTTTTTCCCAGTTGGGTTTGCTGAATGTGTTCCAACTCCGTACTCAATCCACCACGCATAAAAACCATCAAACTTCCTTGCACCTTTTCCATATTGTGGACCAACTAAAACATTTGGATATTTTTTTGATGGTGATGTTTTGACCTTAATTGCGTTTTTTAGTTCTTGTGGTGGGTAATCAGTACCCCTTATAGTAATGGTTTCAGTTCGTTGATTTGGTGCATTTTGTTTCATCTTATCAACCACTGGTTGCATTTGCCTTCTTAATATTTTAAGAATTTCACGCCTTTTCATCTTGTCATCCAAAGATTGAATTTCAAGCATAACACCTTCAAAACCTTCAATTTTATAGTTTATCATAGTTTTTTGTTTGCACTAATCATCAAACCTTCACGACCAAGTTCCTGGATGTCCAGGATATCATAGTATTTTGAATTGTAAAAAATACGCATTGATTCATCAATTCCATCAAAGAACCGAATCTTAAATTTAACCTTGCTTGTTGATGTAACTTGGTCCGCTTCAACTTTTTCATTACCTAAACCACGCTGCACATTTGCAAAAGTTGTGTGATACGTTGACCAACTTGCAGTGTATTCACCAATTGAATTGGTTGAAAACGTTTGTGATTCAATTACAATCTTCCTATCTAAACGACCTATGTTCATATTTCAGTTCGTTGGCTTACCATTGACATTTGGAACTTTGTCCCACGAGATAGGTTGTGCATATTGCTTCCAACAATTGTGCTTTGTCTATTCTCAAACATATCAGATACAATCATTCTCAATGCTTGTTTCACCATGTCATCAGTATTAGCCGAAGTTGTTATTTCAATCTCAATTGGAAAGTCACGATCATATAAGTTTGGCAAATTATCCTTCATTTCTACATATGAATAAAGTCCATTTGTTGCAATGTATTTTGATGAATCCAACAATGTACGTGTGTTGTCAGAGTCATAATAGTAAATTGAAAAGGTATCCAAAGGATTGACATCAATTCTAAAATCATCCCATTCTATCATGTACCCAGTCACACCGCCTTTGATAAGCAAACCAGCTTCGTTCCATAACATTAAATGTGCAGATGCTATGTAATCATTAATGATGTCATCAAACGATGAATCTAAAATGTTTAAATGTCTTTTTGCTTCAACCAAAGTCAATGCCCAATTGACCTCTGGTGTGTAGCTTGTTATTTTTTTGTTTCTTATCATTGATTTTAAAAAAAAAGAGGATGGGCAAAACCCACCCTCTTTATATATTAACTAATTACTATAAATGAATTATCCAGTGTAGCCACCCACGCTGATTGCAGCATCTTGTACAAGTGCAGCATCCCAGTAAGAATTTAAGATTAATCTATTTGTTCCGCTTACCGCTTGTGTATAAGGATCAACCAAAATTTCAACTCCACCGAATTGTGCAATTTGAACTTTTGAGAAGTCACCATAATAAACCGCTGGATTAGTTATGTCAGCAATTTGGTTTGAAAACTTCGCCATAACCCCCATAATCATTTCGTTGATGATTAAAGGATTAACACCACTAACTTGTGCAGCAGTATAAACTTCACTAAATAAATCGTTGCTGATTGCAAATCCTAAATTACCTCTGTTGTGGTTATTAGATTGTACTTCCTCAACAAGTGCCATCATCAATGATGTGATGTTTGCATTTGTAAGTGGAGTTTTTCCGTTACCAAGATAATCATAAGAACCATTTGCAGAATCATCAGTGAATAAAGCATATTCAACTTTCGCTCCAACCGCTTGAGCAATTGAGTTTCTCAATGCTGATTCAAGTGATTCATTGTGTTGCATTGCAGCTTGTTTGCTATAATCAACATAAGATGCAAGTCTTTTTGGTGCAAGGTCTTTTTTGCTCATTGCAGAACCGCCGTCAGCAGCTGCATCAGTTTCACCTTCCCATTGAGTTGTTACCGCACCCAAAATAGGAATACGTTGGTCAGTTGTAGATGATACACGAGTAACACCAAGGTCATCAAGAATTGTGTTTGCATAAACTGCATCAACAAAACTTTGAGTTTCAATTCCTGAAGTTCCGTTTTCAGTAACAACCGCACGATTTAAAATCATTGATGGTATAACGATTCCGTTTGCACTTCTACCGATTGCCATCATTTCTTTTTCACCTTCTTGAGCCATTTCAGCTTCAACTCCTTCAAGTTTTCCGCCAAATGCTGCACGTACCGCTTTACCAAAAGAAAATTCTCTAACTATTTCTTTCTCTTCTTTGCTTTCAGTCACAACTGGACTTCCGCCTAAATTTGCTGCTTTCATTCTAATTTCTTCTTCTTTTTCTACTTTTGGAAGTTCATCAACTAATTCAGTTAATCTTTCCATGTTTGTATCAAATGATACTTTTTCTTCTTCAGAAAAATCTCTATTTTCATCAGATACTAAATTTTCAAGAGCATCAAGGGAAGTTTTTACTTCACCGATTTCTTCTCTTATCGTTTTACTATTTCTCATTTTCTAAATTTTAATACTACAAAAATCAATTATTTGTTTATATGTACTTTGTAACAATTTTAACTTTGTTGTAATTACGCAAAGCTGATTTTGTTTCAAGTCCCATTTCTTGTTCAACAATTTCTTCTTCAACCTCAAGTGATTTTTTAAGTTCATCAACTTGGTCAGCACTTCGTTTAAACGCATCACGATTTGAACCAGCACTCACAATTGACCACTCAACTAATTCTTGTCGTGTGAAGTAAATGGTGTTTCTATCCTCATCTTCTTTGTTGCCATATCGGTATTCATGTGGTATTGCTCCAACACTGGCCATCTTTAAAATCCCATCTTGCATTTTATTAAACACTTTGTCAGCCAAAGGATTGTTTCCTTCACGTTCAAATGTTACTTCACCAATCAATGCTTCACCATCTCTAAAAACTCGTGATGTTCCAATGATTGTGTCAGGATTTGAACCACTCACTTCATGATTGTATCCAACAATTGGATTTCTGTCATAAGTTGACAAATCCCATCCATCAAGTTTGAATGATGTTCCATGTCTATCAATTGACTCGGTTGATATTACAAATTGCGCAGTACGTTCAACTTCGTTTATATTTCGAACTTCTGCAAGTCTTTCTATTTTATTCATTATTTTCTTTTTTATAATATTCTTTTATATCTTTAATGGGTATTCTATTTATTTGAACATAACGTTCATCACCACCCTCAATTGGATTCCTATCCTCTAACTCAAGTACATCGTTTATGCTATAAGCACCAATGTCAGTCATCAATCGATAGTATTCCCCTTTTGTCTTGACATCAGTACGAAGTAAACGATCAACATTGTGCTTAAAATAATGGTCAAGTTTTTCTGTATCTTTTAATAGTTTTCGTCTATATTCTTGTTCAATCTTTTCAATCCACGTTCCAATTGAATAAGTCACAAATTCAATTGACTGGTGTTCAATGTTTGAAAACGTTGAATTTTCCATCTCATTAATCATGTGTGATGGAATTCCTAAGATTGTTGCAATCTCATTCTTTTGGAATTTTCGTGTTTCTATAAATTGAGCATCTTCAGGTGGTAAACCTATACGATGATATTTTGAACCAGCATCAAGAATTGCAGTTCCACGTGTTCCATTTGGTCCATAGTTTGCAGTCCATTGTTGACTAATTGCTTCTTTTGTTTCAGGTTTTAATACACCAGCATATTCAATAAATCCATCAATCCTTGCAGACTTATTATAAAAGTCAGCACCATAATCTTGTGCTGCAATTGATAAACCAAGATTTTGTTTGTGGGCTTTTATTGCCGAAAGTCCAACAACTGGATCAACTCCAAACCCTCTAAGATTTATCATGTCAGCATCTTTGACAAGCAATGATTCAGTTTCATTGTATGCTTCCTTGACCTGAACTTTCCAATAAATCTCATCGTCATATTTTATTGGCTCACATTGTTCACGAGTTACATTGACCAATGATGTTGGTGTTCCGAACTGATCACGTTCAATAATTGCCAAACCATTGCCATGATTAATTGCTGATGTAATTAATATTTGAGTAAAGTCAAATGAAATTGATTCGTAGTTTGCTTCAGCATTCAACAAGTATTCTGTTGGATGTGCAACAATTTCACGCCTTCCGTTTTGTTTGCGAAAAACCTCAACTGGCAACATTGCCACTGATTCCGTTATTCTTCTTACACCAGCCCAATATGCTGACAAACCCATTGCAGTTTGTTCAGTGACTGGAGTTCTTCCAATCATTCCACCAAAGTTTGCATTTAAGAAACCTTTTTTTGCGGATAGAACTGGATTGATTCTTTTGATTTCAAATCCAAATAAATTCACTAATGCAAAAATGAAACAATAGTTTTTTAAAAATATGTAAAATATTTAACTACTTTTTCTTAAAATTAATTGATTGCAATGCTTTGAATGATTGATAATTTCTGTGTGGTTTATAGTCAGGTAAATAAATATTGATTTCTTTCACGCATTGATCGTAAGCCATTTTGCGAATCTTAACCTTTTTTAAATGCTTGTGAAACAAGTCATCAATGCCTTTTGTCACTGCATCAATTATTTCTTCAGGAACTTCAATTTCACGATTGTTTTTATTTGATAATATCACACGATATGAATCAAAATCTTTGTAATGATTAAAATGTGGTGCATATTCACGAACCAAATCAAGTGCAGCATCATAGGCATCTTCACTGGTGTGATGTCTTAACATCTCAAGAAACAAAAAATCAAAGTTCCTTTTATTGTTTAAAACATCATATATTTTTTTAGGTATTTTCATATAATATATAAATTACCATCCTCTAAATAAGATTTGTTTGAATCAGGTTTGTCCAGCCACAAACCAAATGCCATAATATTTGAAATCAATCCATCAATTTTTTTATTCGGTGAACGTGTATCCTTTTCAAGTTTTATGTTTCCAGCGGGATCAGACTTGACCGATGCGTTTCCAACCATCCAACGCAACACTGGGTTGTTGCCATGATTAAACTTTTTACTTTCAACCGCTGCCTGAAGTTCTTTGGTTGGTGCATTCATAGATTTAAAACCTTGTCTAAACTCAATCAAGTCAA
>Ga0222718_10002580_pt1 | contig 16140 bp, 8 predicted proteins | sample C33_27DmetaG_FD_165045 | JGI IMG/M metagenome (GOLD analysis project Ga0222718, IMG submission 165045) | Estuarine water microbial communities from San Francisco Bay, California, United States - C33_27D | ecosystem: Environmental > Aquatic > Marine > Unclassified | place: USA: California... | reverse complement strand
CTATTTCAAAGGGCGGGTCTAATGGTAAAGGTAACCTGCGAGTAAAGAGCGCATCGGCAAACCGTTCGTTCTCTCGCAACAGCGATAGGTCAGTCAAAAAGAATGGAAGTCGTAGAAAATAAAGTCTTAACCCTGCTAACACGCAACCCGCAGGCAATTACAGACGCAATTACAAAGAGCGCGATCCTAGAGGAACAAGAAGACGGTATATACAAAGTAGCAGTGAACTGGGGGCTGGATGAAATGCAGACTCTTGCTTCTCTGCCTTTTAAAACACCGCCGTCTACTATTAAGCGCGACTACCAGTGGACAGGCAAGTTCACGCCGTTCGACCATCAAAAAGAAACAGCTTCATTCTTATCACTACATAAGAAGGCTTTCTGCTTCAACGAGCAGGGTACAGGTAAGACAGCATCAGTAATCTGGGCGGCTGACTATTTAATGAAGCAAGGGCGCATAAAGCGCGTGCTAGTGCTATGCCCGTTATCTATTATGAAGTCAGCATGGCAACAAGATCTGTTTAAATTTGCCATGCACCGTAGCTGTTCTGTTGCTTATGGTGACAAACGTGCCCGCAAGAAAATTATTGAAGCTGGCGCTGAGTTCGTAGTGATTAACTTTGATGGCCTCGGAGTAGTAAAAGAAACCATTATGGCTGGCGGCTTTGACATGGTTGTAGTTGATGAAGCTAGCGCCTATAAGAACCCGCAAACTAATCGTTGGAAGGTATTACGCGATGTGATGCTTAAAACTGAATGGCTGTGGATGCTCACAGGCACACCAGCCGCGCAGTCACCTTTAGACGCATATGGTCTAGCTAAGCTAATAAATCCTGTCCATTGCCCTAAGTTTTACGGGCAATTCCGTGACGCTGTGATGTTTAAAGTGACTCAATTTAAGTGGGTGCCAAAACCAAAGTCTCAAGACTATATACACAGACTGCTACAGCCCGCTATCCGGTTTGAGAAGGATCAATGTTTAGACCTACCTGAAGTTACGCACGTAGAGCGAGAAGCCCCGTTAACCACTCAACAGAAGAAGTATTACTTAGACCTCAAGAAAGAAATGATGATGGAGGCCGACGGAGAACAAGTAACCGCGTTCAATGCGGCGACTAAAATAAACAAACTACTGCAAATATCTGGCGGCTGTGTGTATACCGATACCCGTGAAGTTATTGAGTTTGATGTGTCTAATAGGCTAAATGTAATTGAGGAAGTTATCAATGAGTCGTCACACAAGGTGCTTGTCTTCGTTCCCTTTACGCACACAATTGAGTTACTACGCGCTCATCTTGAGAATAAAAATCATTCATGCGCTGTTATTAACGGCAAGGTTTCTGTCAACAAACGGAGCGATATTGTTAAAGATTTTCAAGAACAGCCCACGCCTCGTGTTCTTATTATCCAACCGCAAGCCGCGTCGCATGGACTCACTCTGACTGCGGCAAACACAATCATCTGGTATGCACCAGTGACCAGTGTTGAGACTTATTTGCAAGCCAATGCGCGTATCAACCGCCCCGGACAGAAGAACGCGATGACAATCGTGCACATACAGGGTAGTGAAGTAGAAGACAAACTGTACAACATGCTTAGAAACAACATCAGCAACCACGAGAAGATCATTGATTTATACCGTCAAGAATTAAGTTCTTGACAAAGTCAAAAACAACATTATAGTTGTTAATGGAGTCAACCAAAGAGGTAATAACTATGGCAACACCAGCCGATAAATTAGTGCCTGTGTACATTAAGATCCGCGATTCTATTCGTGAGAAAGAAGACAAGCACAAGCTAGAGATAGCTACGCTCAAAGAGCAATTGGAAGCTGTGGCTCAAGCCTTACTAGAAATATGTGAGGAGAATGGGCAGGATGGCTTCCGCACACCCGAAGGCACAGTCACTCGTAGAGTTACGTCACGGTATTGGACGAGTGACTGGGAGGCTATGTACAAGACAATTAAGGAACACGATGCTCCTTTTCTGCTTGAACAAAGAATCCACAATGGCAACATGAAGCAATTTCTCGAAGAACACCCAGATGTTCACCCAACGGGATTGCAAGCTGACCGCAAATATACCGTGCAAGTACGTAAACCAACTTCTAAGTGAGGTACACAATGAGCAATCAAGTCTCAATTTTTGAAAACAATACTGGCGTAACAGTATCAACTCCACGTAAGGGTGCATTGGGCGATGTGTTCGCTCCAGCCCCTACAGTCCCTAATACTCGTCGTATACAGGCGCGTAACAATGGTGACTTTGTTCGGTATATTAACGGGCAACAAGCTGGGGATTCTGTGCGCGACGCGCTAAATGTAATCATCGTAGGGGCGCTTAAAGAAATATCCCGTGAATACTACAGCTCAGCTTTCGATCCGGATAGTCCATCACTACCAGATTGTTGGGCTAATCAAGGTGATTCCCCAGAAGATGGGTGTAGTAACCCGCAAGCAAGCTCCTGCGCCTCCTGCCCTCAAAATATAAAAGGCTCAGGCGGCGGTGAGCGTCGTGCATGTAAGTTCCAGCGTCGGATTGCTGTGATGGTTGAGGGTGACCCCAAAGGCACTGTGTATCAACTAAAAATCCCCGGTGGTTCTTTGTTCGGCAAAGGCACTGGTAACACACACCCGTTTGAGAGCTACACTAAGTTTCTTGCTGGTAACGGAGAATCTCCAGACACAGTTGTAACGCAGATACTGCACGACCCTAACAATACGGGGCAGACCTACGTGCTAAAGTTTAAGCCGATCCGTCAGGTATCGGATGAGGAGTACGAGCTAGTCCTTGCGGCACAGAAGAACCCCGATACAGAAATGTATACGAAGATTACTACAGCGCAGACAGATCAAGTCACTGCTTTGCCGCCTAGTGCTCCGGAACAGTCTGCATTTGTTGAAGAGCCAGAGGAAGAGCCAGTAGTAGAAGAAGCGAAGCCAGCTAAGCGTCAGGCTAAAAAAGCTGAACCTAAACCAGAAAACAGCAAACTCGCTGATGTATTGAGCACATGGGGCGATGAAGGCTGATGAGCTATGGCTACAGCAATAGGCTAATCGAGCTGAATAAAAAAGCTGATGGCAACTCGCTGGGCGTACAACTGGGGCGGCTCTGCATCGAACGCGATGTACCCGTCTCGGACGTAGCAGTCCATCTAGGTGTAACACGGCAAACTGTATACAACTGGTTCTGTGGGGCTAACGCTCCACGTGCCAAGTTACTACAGATAAAAGAAATAATAAGCTCACTAGCCGCTGACAAATAAAATTACACAGCAAGGGATTTAGGGATGACATTCGACCTACTACGCTCAGTGCAGCCTGAAGAAGGCTGGTTCTGCGCTTTCGGTATAAAGGGGAGTAGCATTGTACAAAAACTTGTACAAACCCGCGAAGAGCTAGACGAAATATCAGAACAGTTTGTGGCTGATAAATATAATGCTTTCTTTGCGGTAGCTAAGTTTCAAACAGACGTAGACCGGAAAAAAGATAATGTACGGGCTTTAAAAGCCTTCTGGTTGGACATTGATTGTGGTCCTACCAAGGCAGAGGTTAACAAGAAAACAGGCCGCCCTGACGGCTATATAGATCAAGATGCTGGGCTAGCGGCGTTAGAAGAGTTTCGTGAGTTAGTTGGACTTCCTGAACCTATACTCGTCAACTCTGGCCGGGGTATCCATGTCTATTGGGCACTGACTGAAGAAGTAACCCGAGAGCAGTGGGAGCCAGTCGCACACCGCCTACGTGAGCTGTGCTTTACGCATGAGCTATATGTAGACTCTGCGGTGTTTGAGGTTGCGCGTGTACTTAGGGTGCCCGGTACGTATAACTTTAAAGATGATCCAGCTAAGCCAGTATCTGTAATTCAAGAAGCTGATGCTATAGATTTCAATGAGTTACGAGACATACTTGGTGTAGAAGATAAAGTTGAGACCGCACCAAAACGTGAGTTAACTGCGCTAGGCCAGCAGTTTGCGGATTCAGCAACTAACAGCTTCAAAAAGATTTTAGAGCGTAGCGCTAAAGGCAACGGGTGCCCGCAGATACTAGCCTGTTACGAAGAACAGCAAACGCTAGCGGAACCTAGATGGTTCAATGCGTTATCAATAGCTAAGTTCTGCAAGGACTCGTCCAAAGCGATACACGTATTGTCTTCTGAATACCCCGGTTACAACTATAATGAAGTAGAACACAAGATACAGCACATAGTTGGGCCACATACTTGCGAAAAGTTTGAAGCGAATAACCCCGGTGGGTGCGACGATTGTCCGTTCAAAGGCCAGATTAAAAGTCCTATCGTGCTTGGTCGTGAGATAGAACGTGCCTCCGAAGCGGACAGTATAATTTCTTATGAAGAAGACGGTGTAGCGGAAGTATACAAAATACCAGAATACCCGTTTCCATTTTTCCGTGGTAAAGGCGGTGGTATATGGCATCAGTCTGATAGCGATGAAGTCGAGCCTACTCTGGTGTACGAGCACGACTTGTATCTGCTCAAACGTATGAAAGACCCTGTTAAGAAAGATGTCGCCGTGTTTAAACTGCACACCCCGCATGACGGTATCATTGAATTTATTATTCCAAATTACCAACTAACAGAACCTAGAGAAGTCAGAAAGCTATTGGCGGAACAAGGCGTACTGTGTGGGAACACTAAAAAAAGTGAGTTACTGAGTTGGTACATCATTGCATCTGTACGGGAGATGCAAACACGAGAGAAGGCGGAGAAGATGAGATTACAGTTTGGATGGGCTGATAATGACAGCAAATTTATTATTGGGGATAGGGAGATAACTCCAGACGGTGTGTTCCACACGCCTCCGTCTCCGTCAATGGAATCGTTTGTGGAGAATATGCAGAAGGCCGGTTCGTTTGACAAATGGAAAGAGATCTTTGCGATATACAGTCGAAAAGGACTAGAGCCACAAGCGTTCGCCACACTTAGTGCTTTCGGTGCGCCGATTTTCAAATACACAGGCCAGCAAGGGGCTTTGATTAGCTTAGTAGCAGAAGGCTCTGGCGATGGTAAATCTACAGTGTTGTACATGCAGAACAGCGTATGGGGGCACCCAAGGGCTTTAACTGCGCTCAAAGAAGACACAATGAACGCCAAGTTTATGCGCTTAGGTATCCATAACAATCTACCTGTAACGATGGACGAAATGACTGAGTGTGCTCCGCAAGAAGTGTCGCACCTAGCTTATGGTGTATCACAAGGTAAAGGTAAGGAGCGTATGAAGCAGTCAGGTAACGAGCTACGTAAGAACCTGACCAGTTGGTGTACTTTGGTAACGACTTCTGCAAATAGCTCTTTCTACGAATCTCTTGCGTCTGTTAAGAACCGCCCGGAAGCGGAAATGATGCGGATCATCGAATATAAGATACCGACCGACGAAGAGATCAAGAACGACGTAGCTTTGAAGTTTATGTTTGATACAGATCTACTAGAAAACTACGGTCACGCTGGCGACATATACGCCGAATACCTTGTGAATAACTTAGAAGAAGTAAAAGAAGCTGTTCGGTCAATCCAAATGCGTGCGGATAGGCAGTTTAAAATTACACAGAAGGAACGTTTTTGGTCCGCGATCATCGCGGCAAACATAACAGGCGGCATCATTGCTAGGCGGTTAGGGCTTATCAACTGGGATATACAACGTATATATCAGTGGTGCGGTTCAGTAATGCTTCCAGAACTACGTGAGGATGTACGCACACCAGTTGACGACAGCGTAGCGACCGTTGGTGATTTTATTAACCGGCATATGCAAAACATTTTGGTAGTGAATGATGAGGTGGATTCTCGTTCCAACATGCCGACCCTGCCTCTCATGGAGCCTAGAGGCAATCTTCTTATACGGTACGAGCCTGACACCAAATTGATGTACATATCTGCTAAGGCGTTCAAAGAGGACTGTGTTAAGTACCGCTTGAACTACAAAGGCGTCCTTAAAGACCTTACTAAAAAGGGCATACTGAAAGATACGATATACAAGCGTATGTCTAAAGGCATGAAAGTATCTTCTCCGGCTACGCGAGCAATGCTACTAGATTGCGATAATAGCGAGTTCTTAGATGTAGAGAGCATGTTTGAGGAGTCGGTAAATGCTGGTGGAGAAAGTTAGCTACGATGTTAACTGGCGTAATTTTAAACGGGGGTGTTCGTTTTTTATACCCTGTTTAGACCCAAAGTCGGCACGAGATGAAATAAAAGCGGTCACTAACCGCTTTAAATACAAGATTTTAACAAAAGTCGTTATCGAAGAAGGAGTTAGGGGTTTACGTGTGTGGCGGCTTTAGTATACAGTTTACTCACGAAACTTGAGACAGTGTTCACTGTTGCTTTTTCGTGGTTACCTCTAAGGGTTGACTCCCTAAGCTGTGCCCCGCCTTGTGCGGGGTTTTTTTAATAGAACGAATAGTCCATACGACTCATGTTAATGGCGTCCCGCATTATTGGACTAATAGATACCCCATCAAACATTTCTGCAGAAGCCTTAATATGCTGCTTCATTGATTTATCTAAGGTCTCCCCATCTATCGCTGCGTATGGATGCCGGTCGTTGTAGTCTAGTATTTCGTCTATAGCATCTGACATGGCGTCTAGATCCCCCGCGCGAGCCGCGATGTAATACTTACGTAACAGCTTAGTACGTGTTGTGGTAACGGCTTTTTCTACGCGCTTATCCCGCAAATTACGTTCTTGCCGCGCTGTGTATTCAGCAGGTGGGAAGCCAAGAAGCTGAGCAGCTAGTTCACCGTGCGTCATGTCAGCATAAATGGGGTCGCCCCGACGAGTATATATACCGTCATCTTTTTGGTAACGCCCTATGGGCATAGCTTTGTAAGCATTTGATATAGCAGCGGGTAGCATATTTTCTATACCGCGTTCGATATTGCCCTCTTGGAGATCAGTCACCCCACGTGCGAACCGCTTACCCACACTTAGAGCAGGGCCACCCAGATAGAACAATAAATTTTCTTCTGGAGACGCATTAGTGTTGTATCTATTCTCTTGGATAACAAGTCCTGTTAGCCGTACGCGACTAGCTACATCAAGCCCAGTAAGTTCGTTTAGTGGTCCTTTGAAATAAAATTCACCTATAGCTTTACGCACTACGGTGTCGAAATCATCTTCGTCTTCGTCAGCAAATGTGTTGTACGCAAGTGCTATGGCTCCGTATATAGGGATACCGTATACCCCTGCAAACAAAGCTGCCGATCCATGCAAACCTACCAATTGCTTAAACGCCACGTTACGTTTTCGTTTAGTTTCCGCATCGGAACCCGGATACATGCCTTTCAGTAGGTCGCGTAAGGCCATAAACATCGTGGTATACATACGCACGCCGAAGCCTTTGTACATACCCGCTACACGCCCCACGTTTTGATTTGTATAACGCATGCCGGTTTCGATGACAGTTCCACCGTTAACCATTTGAGTTTTTTCGATAGCTTCTTCAATAGCTCGTTTTTTCACTACAGAGTCAGCCAGTTTACGATCTGCGGGACGAGCATCGTTTAATTTCTTCTGGCGTTCAATAGCCATTTGATAAATAGCCATCAGCGTAACTTGACGGTTAAATCTTTCGCCGTGGTTGAACATAAACGCACTGAGTCCGGTAATCGTATCCAGTAGGTTCTTCTGCTCCCCCAGTGCTATAACGTCTGCTATGTAAGTCTGGTTTAACAAACCACGCCCGGAGGCTTCTTGAACTACAGGCGCTAGTTCCTCTAACAGCGCTCTCTGCCTAGCATCGGTTACAGTATCCATTACTGCAAAGTTACCTTGCTCATCTAGGGTGTAGTAGCTTTCTATATTGTTTTTGAACACCCCTACTTGGTTCATAGCCTTACGTATAGCACCATATGCATTAGTGTATCCGTAGTCTGCCCCCAGATAAGGGAATGCAAACAACGGTACTTGTGACATATTCACCAAATAAGAAGACACGTTAAACCCGATAGTGAATAAGAAAGCGGACTGGTTAAGAGTCTTAGCTATTTCTTCTGCGCCCTTAAATCTTGCGCCTTCTCTAGCAAAGTTAATACGATCATTAAGCTCTCGGGTTACAACCCGTATAGAATCGTGATACTTTCTTTGCGCTCTTCTAGGGTTACGTGACCCCGCTATTTCGATCATGCGCTGCACATACTCTACGGTAAGATTATTAGCTCTAGCTATGTCGTACAACGTAGAATTAGGGTTTCTTTCTATTAAGGCTTGCACTTGTTGATAAGTAGGTAGTGCAAAATTGTTTATAGTATTTTGATAAGCATTTAGCTCTTTAACCGCTTGCATACGCACGACTTGGCGCCCGAACTCAAAGGCGCGATTTTTAAGTGCTAGCAGTGAATTTGCTTCATAACCTAGTGTTCCCTTACGTTTTTGTAAGGACCGCGCAATAGCTGTTTGCGGTAGAGCGTTTACAAATGTACGCAATACTTGTTCGCGCAAAGCTCTACCAGCCTCACCGCTAGTCTCTGGGTTGTTATTTAACGCTGTAAGCAAGGCGTTAACAAAAGAAGATGGTGGGGACTCTTTAGCTACTTGCTCCATAGACCCAGAATCATCGGTACTAAAGGACTCGTTAATCACCGTTGGGTCGTTTGAAAGCTCTAATATAGCTCGTTCACGTTGTTTGTCAGTTTCAAAAAACCTTACAACATAGGGTTCCACACCTCTTTCGACTGAATTAGGGTCTAGATTGTAGGAAAGCATGAACTTACCTACACGTTCTAATGGAAAGTAAACTTCTAACGTGTCTTGCTCGGCTAGTAACCTACTTATGAGCGTCTGCCGTACGCTAGCATCTTGGTCACCGGGCATTATGTCTTTGAAAGTGGCTTGTATTATTTCCAACATTGATTTGCGTTGGTCAGAATAAAACTTGCGTAACCGGTTAAACATCTGTTGTCCGTTTACACCGCCTTTACCTACATCTCTGCCTATTTGATTCCATACTCGTTGTAAGTCATCCCATACATCGCCTAAATCTGTTACGTCATCCTTTGCCAGTTTCCCAGCATATTCAGACCTAGGTTTATTGGGGTCTATTTGGAAGATAGTTGCGCCAAATTCGCTGCTGTAAACAACAGCGTTAAATCTAGCTTCCGCCTGTGGGCCTACAGAATCAAACCACTCAGCAAGATTATCTACTTCGTCCTGAACTGCTTGATCTGATTTAACAAGCCTAGCGCGTTGAGTTTCAATGGAGCGCTGTACTTTAAACCCGGTCCTACCCATACCAAGCGCTTCGTATATTTGACTAACTGTAAGTAAATCAGCGGCACCAAGCAGCGTGCGTTGAGCAAACAGTCTAAAAGGCGAGCCCAAGAAACTAAGTATTTTATCAAGTAAGGACGCACGGTCTTTCTCAGATGCTTTCCTGCGCTGGTTAATCGCCATGTGTTTAAAGATTTTTTTAACGCCACCACGATCACTGTTTAAGTACGCTGGAGCACCGCTTGCAGAATACGGAGCGGGGTCAATTATTGAGTCAATTAAGGTGTCTATTTCCGCTACTGTGGCTTCTGATCCTTTAGGTTCCAGCCCCATAACTCTACGTAATAGATTACGTATAGCTCGTATTATTTCTCTAGCCGCAGAAAACCGCTGGCCTTTAGCTGTAAGCCGCGCTACTTCTTTTCTAAACTCAACGTTGGATTTGAACTCAGCCACAAACTCTTCTAAAGATTGTGCGCCATAAGCGGTGCTTAGACGGTTTTTCAAGCTGTCATATATAGTCCGTAGCCGCTTAACATGAATACTACCGGGCTTATTACGTATGGTGTCTAAGGTAATAGCATGGCCCATCTCATGCATGATTGCATGAGCGGTAACACCCTCATCTGGGTTAATGCTAATAGTATTGGTAGTAGGATCGAATTTACCCGGTACAGGCTTGCCTTTAGCGTCAACTAGCCCCGGAGTTAATTGTATTTTTGTAGTTCCTACATTCTCCATAAATTTACGGATTGTGCGGGCAAGCATTTTATTTGGTGTGCTTTGTTGCAACAAATCTAACGTAAGCCTTAGATCTCCAGCTTTCAATGCTTGATACACGCTTGGGGGCACAAGCGCCTCAGATGCCATCAAAGCGTTGTATTCCAAATACACTTCAATTCCGTTGTCTGCTAATACGTCTTCAATAACTTCAAAGTCATCATCAATAGGGCCAAACGTATCTCTAGCCTCTTTAATTAGCTGGTCCGTTTGTTCATCGGAAAACGCAGCTACGTCAATTTCGCCATCTCTCTTCTGTTGCTCTAGCTCTTTTATGACATCTTCTTCTTTTATTAAATCAATCTCTGAGGCTTCTACACGCTCGGCTCGGCTTAGAGGTTGGCCGTCTTTAGCCTCTACTTTTTTATACCGCCCCAGTGCACGTTGCTCTCTTATTACGTCTCGTATTTCATCAGTCTCAAAAGCGCGGGTAATAGCTAAGTCGCCGCCGTATATAGTAACCACATCAGCAAAAGAAGGCTCCCCTGCTAACTTAACGGTGTCGTTAAGCACGATAGCTACAGCCAAATCATTGAGTCCTTCCAAGAAGCCACCACGAGCTAGCTGGCTAGTAAGCAAGTTTTTACGTTCGTTCTTGCTAGCTACTGGAGTTTTAGCGCCTAGTTGCTTACGTAAGTTTTCAGTTTCTTTATTAAGCTCAACTACTTCTTCTGCTGCTAGCCTAGCGTCTTCTATACGACGCTGTTCCACATGATCTACAGCTTCTGCTGCTGCGTTAGGCTTAATAAACGCATCAGGGTCCATATTCATGTTGTTGTAAGCAGCGAGAATAGTTAGGCGACTGCGACGCCATGCCGCTAAACGCTCAGAAAGTAGGTTCCTAACTTCTTTACTTCCGTATTGGCGTAAATACTTAGCAGCGGCGAGTGCTGTGGGCCGATGGTATAGCCCTCTGTTAATTTCTCGCGCTTCAAAATACTGTTCACTTTCGCCTAATTCTCTACGCGCTTGATCCTGTAATTTTTGAGATATTTTACCTTCAGGTTTTCCAAGGTGCTCCCTTACCTGCGCTAAGCTAATTGTTGGTTGGGCTACCTGATCGGTGTATACGGGAGAAGGAGCTTTACCTTCTTCATATTTTACTTTCTTACTTAACGGATAAACTATGTCGTATGCGATGTAGTTAATTACATCTTCAGAACGATCTGACTTAGACGCATAGATACGCAAAGCATTGTAAGGATTTAACTTAGCATCGTTAGCGTCTGGGTAACCGCCGTTTCTTGCGTTGTCTATTACTTCTGTGTCTGCTTCTGATAGGGCATCGGGAACTACATTTGCGTTTTCTAGCTGTTCAGATTTATCTTTGCCTAACGCTTTTTGTTCGGCGCGTAGCCGATTCGCTATTTCGTTAGTACGTTTTAAGCTAGCGCCGCTTTGAGAAAGCCTTTCTTGTTGCCCTTCTCTAGCTTCAGTTTGTAGAACATCTAAATCTTGCGTAGCGTTATCAAGCGCAACTTTTTCTGCGGACTCTTGTAAGTAGCTAGCCGCTTCATTATCTAGTTGTTCAGGAGTAAGGCTGGGTTGTAGTCTTTGTATTAAACGTCTGGCTTCTCTGGCAGCGGTGTTGTATTTACTCGCCGCCACTTGTTTTTTCTGACGAGCGTAGCTAACAAGCCCCTCAATGTTGGCTATACGTTGATTTTCCGGAGTAGTCTCTTCTTCCGGCGCTAGACCTAATGCGGCTTTTTCCGCGTTTGGGTCAGTAGTGTCTTTAAACTTAATTTTAGACGCTTTAGCTTTTTCTTCTGCTTGCAGTTCTTTAAACTCAGGACTGTTAACAACGTCATCCAGCTCGCCTTCCCGCTCTAGATTATCATCCACATTCTGTTCTAGCAGTGCCTGCGCTTCTTCGACAGTTTGGCCAGTTTCTTCTGCATATTCAGCAAGTTTTTTAGGATCGTTTAGCAGTTCGCGGCGTTTATCTTGCTCTTCTTTTACACTCTGTTGCTCAGCTAATACTTCACGAGCAGTTTGAGTACGAGTCGTTTCTACCGTAGTCTCGCCTTCTGGCGTAGTCCGCTCAATTGTAGTTTCAGTAGTTTTTGGTTGCTCTCGCTGTGCTTCAGCGTCTTGTTCCTGCTGTGAACGCTCTTGCTCAAGCAACGCTTCTAAATCGGAAACCCTCGCTGCTTCTTCCGCTGTCTTTTCTGCTGTTATTTTTTTCTCAGCTTCTTTTGTTCGCACTCTCGCTTCTTCTACGCCCGCGATAGCGTTGTCAAGTTTTGCCTTTAACTCAGGCTGCGCTTCAGCTACCTGTAGCTCCGCTTCTTCAGGAGACAAATTTTGGTCAACAACTAACTCACTTATGCGAGCGTTATACTCTGCTTGGGTAGCATCTAGTAAAGCATCAGCGCTATCCGCGTCTTGTTTAGCGGCTCCCACTTCTGCATCGGCCACGGTGGACTCAGGGCGGAGTTTTGCAAGCATTTCTTCTGCTGTCGTTTGCCCCGCTGGCGGTGCCTCTGGTTCAGCTTCAGTTGTGGTAGCTCCTTCAGGGCGAAGTCTAGCTAGTAGCTCTTCTGCCGCAACCTCTCCGGGGCCACGATCATCAACTACAGGAGCTGGTTCTGCAGGTGGTGTGGGTGGCGGGGGTGTAGTAGGAGTTTCAGGGCCACGAGGTATACCGGCTATACCACCAAGCGGCGCAGCAGCAAAACCTTCCATAGAGGCTTGAGCCGCTACACCTGCACCTAAATCAACATCAAACCCTTCACGTTGTAATGCAAGATTCTGTGCAAATTTTTCTTGCCCAGCCTGAATAGATTCAGGAATTGCTTCTGCGACCGTGCCTTTTGCTAGGCGTGCTGCTATGTTGCCGGACAGTTTTTTTACTAAAATTCTGTCGAGCGGGCCTACTGCGGCACCTGCGCCAAGGAGCGTACCCAAAAGAATTTGGTCTATGTTTTCGCCACCATAAGCCTGTGCTTGTTCTGCTGCGGCGGCAGCGCGTTCAGGGTCCACCCCCTCTTTTAATAACTCACTTTCTACAGCGTCATACACGCCACCTTTTACAATACCTGCTCCAGTTACAGCACCGAGCCCAACAAGCGCGGGTGTCCCTAGTAAGCTAGTTGCAATAAAAGGTATGGCGCTACCGCCAGCTTGCGAAATAATTCCACTAGGATCTGCGGCTACCGCTTGTAAACCCGCGATAAGCTCTTCTTTAATCCCTTTACCTTCTGCATCCGCGATGATCTGTGCGGCGCGTTCGGCGTCAGCTTGCCCTTCGGCGGATAGTAAAGCGGCTAAATGCTTATCCGCCCGCTTCATAAATTTAGATGCGTCGCTACCAGCACCACCAAATGCGTCAATAGCTGCGTCAACTATGGTTAAAGTTCCCCGCTGAACTCCTATACCAATATCCGCTAATGATTCACCCAAAGAAGCGTCGGACTCTTGTACCCGTCTAAATTCATCCTGCGCGGCTTTAGTTCTTGCTTCAGCAGCGGCTAGGTTTTCCTGTATCTGTTGATCTATGGGGTCTACAGAGTCGGTTGCGGGCGCAGACAATTGTTGATTAAGTAAAGCAGCTAACTGAGCATCAGTAGCACCTTCGGGGCCTTCTACATCAAACTTACGTCCGTCTTTTAACGCTAATTCGTAGATTGGCATACGTTCTCCCTATGCCTACTTAACTCGTGAGCTTGCTATGTCGCCCGGAGCAACAGTATTTGGTAATAATTGCCTCTGTATTCCAGCGAGTTCATTTTCTCGTTGTCTCAATAATCTATTTAGCCCCGACGTTCTTCTCTCAATTTCTTCATCTAGTCTTGCTTTCAGCGCTTGGTACTCCGCAACTACTTCGGCACTCGCGTCAGGAGCACTGGCTTGCATTTCTAATTTTGGTAGTTTCAAAAATTGTTGTGACTTTCTTACGTCATCGGTAACGTCGTTAATATCAGTTTGTATTTTTCTTATACCCTCTAGACTGCTTGCTTGCGAAGAGCTGAGTCTAGTAAGTAGATTAGTTTCAGCCTGTCCTTCCGCAATAGCTTGAGTAGCAGCGGCCTTTTTCATACCAACACGTTCTGCAACATCAGAGCTATACAAACTCGCTGCAACTGTATTGGCATTAGTAGCCAACTGAGTCGCGGTTTGACGTATAGAGTTAGCACGTTGCCCGTACACTTGAGCAAGAAGCCTATCTGTAGCCGCCTTCTCTTTAGCATCCATTTGCTCAAGGCTAAGACCGAGCTGTAAGAGTTCACGATCTTCTTTCTTAGCGGCTGTAATTGAATCTGCGTATTGCTTAGTAGCTGGAAGTGCGGCTTTACCAAGCGCTTGCAACGCTGTTTGTCCGCCACCTTGGCCAAGCATGCCAAGCCCCGCTTGCAATAACGCCATGCTAAACGCTTCTTTCTTAGCTGACTTGAAGCGTGCGTCACGGTCCTTAACCAATGCTTCCATTTCTTTACGGAACTCGCCCTTGGCCGCGGGCTTCATAATTTCTTCAATCTTCTTATTAAAGTCGCCGTCAGCCTCTGTAAGTAAAGAATCAAATTTGTCGGTAATTGCTTTGCTTTGTTCTTGAATAGCGGTAAGCGCCGCAGACGCTGCTGTAGGATCAGTGGCTTCAACCTTCGGAGCATTAACTTTCTCAACCACCTCCTGAACATTATTTATTTGATCTGAAACTGATTCTGATCCTGATTCAGTCTGTGCAGCAGCTCTCAATTCCGCTTCTTTCTTCTCTAGTTCCGCTACTTTTGCTAGAGCCTCATCGCCTTTAAGCATTGTGCCTTCTTTAGGTACAAACGTGCTTTCCGCTTCCGCTGCTTTAGCTGCTTGTTCAGCTTCAAATTTAGCTCTAACGTCGTCACGGGTAGGCATCCGATCAGTATCTTGGTCTTGGTCTTGGAATCTACGACCTTTTAACCAATCTGGTATAAGACCTACATTAGCTCGTCTTTCAGACATCCGCATTACGTTGTCTTGCATTTCTTGTTGAGCAGCAGTTAGCGGTACAGCATCTACTCCAAAATCCCTAGCCTCTTGCGTAGCGGCTAGCCCCGCTGGAGCCTCTGTTTGTTTAGGAGTCATTGCACGAGTTTTTCCTAGGATAGCTTCTGCACGAGCGATGGTGCCCTCATCCCCTAACCCAAATGAACCTATACCTGCAGGTACATTAGAAGCTATCTTTTTGCCCTGTTCCACCGCGCCTAGAAGCCCAGCATCGTCCGTGCTAGAAACTTGACGCTGTAGCCTTTTAGCGTCCTGTGTGTCCGCCCGCATGTTATTAAGGTATGCATCGAATCCGGGGAGGGTAAATCCAGAAGATTCTTCGACTGGAGCAGTATCCACAGGATTAGCGGCAGCGATACGTGCTTGCCTTGCTGCCTCTCCGGGGACTGCCGCTGGCTCAGCGTTTTTAAGTTGGTCGAACAGAGTTGTTTGCGGGTTCATAAAACGAGCTTTCCCCAAAATAGCTTCTGTTCGTGCAATATCGCCTTCATTTGGGGAAGCTAACTGTGCTTCAGCGAGGGGCGCGGCTCCGGTGAAGCTAGCGTCTTGGTTAAGGCGAGAGTCAGTTACAGCCTGTCCGCCGGGGCTAGTCACGGTGCCCATTTTTTGAATATTGTCTATCTGAGCTTTTATCTGAGCGCGTTCTTGAGCGTTACCAGCAGCCATGTATGCTTGATTTAATTGGCTCAATAACTGTTGCTTAGTCATAGCCCCACCGGGCGCAAAGCTAACGATACCACCCGGTGCATAATTACCTTCAACGTAGTCAATAGAATTAACACCGCCGCCCATAGCCATACGAGGCATCTGTTGTGGCATGCCCATCTGAGGTGGGCGCTGAGCCATCTGCTGTGCCTGTGGCGTAGCCGCCATACCCTGTGGTGGCATCTGTGGCTGTGGGTTCATAACCTGTTCAGCAACGGTAGGCTGTTGCGCTTGTTCTGCCTGCGCTGCGTTCCGCATACGGTCAATAAACATACCGGCCATGACTGCTTCAGTAGGGTTAATTAGCCCTTGTGCAGCAGCTTGTTGAATTTTCTTCTTGTTACCACCGTATTCCTTGGCGATTTCTTCAGGAGCTGTGATGCTATATGCGTTCATCTCTTATCGTCCCAAGTTGTACAGGCCAAGTGCAGACAGTCCTAGACCG